>Ga0180009_10002193_pt1 | contig 23163 bp, 17 predicted proteins | sample OS_PC_MetaG_FD_123537 | JGI IMG/M metagenome (GOLD analysis project Ga0180009, IMG submission 123537) | Groundwater microbial communities from the Aspo Hard Rock Laboratory (HRL) deep subsurface site, Sweden - OS_PC_MetaG | ecosystem: Environmental > Aquatic > Deep subsurface > Groundwater...
AGCTGCACGTCGAACGGCAGCGAGGTCGAGATGCCGTTGGGGTAGATCTCGTGGGTGGTCAGCCCCTCGGGTTCGAGGAAGATCTGGTGGCTCGCCTTGTCGGCGAAGCGGGTGATCTTGTCCTCGATCGACGGGCAGTAGCGCGGTCCCACCCCTTCGATGACGCCGGTGTACATCGGCGAGCGGTCGAGGCCGCCGCGGATGATTTCGTGCGTCTTTTCAGTGGTATGCGTGATCCAGCACGGGCGCTGCGCGGGGTGCATCGCGGCATTGCCCATGAAGGAGAACACCGGCGCCGGATCGTCGCCCGGCTGCACCTGCGTCTGGCTGAAATCGATGCTGCGGCCGTCGATTCGCGGCGGCGTGCCGGTTTTCAGCCGGCCCACCGGCAGGTTCAGCTCGCGCAAACGCGCAGCGAGTGAGACTGCGGGCGGGTCGCCCATGCGCCCGGCCTCGAAGTTTTCCAGCCCGACGTGTACCAGGCCGGCAAGGAAAGTGCCGGCGGTCAGCACCACCGCGCGGCCACCGAACACGATGCCGAGCTGGGTCTTCACGCCAACGACGCGGTCGCCCTCCAGCAGCAGATCGTCGACCGCCTGCTGGAAAATCGTAAGATTGGGCTGGTTTTCCAGGCGCTGGCGGATCGCCGCCTTGTACAGCACGCGGTCGGCCTGTGCGCGCGTGGCACGCACCGCCGGGCCCTTTGAGGAATTGAGGGTGCGGAACTGGATCCCCGCCTCATCGGTGGCAATGGCCATCGCGCCCCCGAGCGCATCGACTTCCTTGACCAGATGCCCCTTGCCGATGCCGCCGATCGACGGATTGCACGACATCGCGCCCAGCGTCTCGATGTTGTGTGTCAGCAGCAACGTCTTCACGCCCATGCGCGCAGACGCGAGCGCCGCCTCGGTGCCGGCGTGGCCGCCGCCGATGACAATGACATCGAAGGATTCTGGAAAAGTCATGGAGGAACGCATGGTGGCCGCCATTCTACCTGCTGACGGCATCCGTTTCACGTGAAACCTTGCCCCGGGGAACAGGGCCGCGGGGCCGCGGCCCTGCGTCAGGCCGCAGCGGCCTTGGCTTCCAGTGCCTCCCAGCGCGCCAGCGCGTCCAGCAGTTCGGACTCGATGGCGTCGCTGCGGACCTGCAGGGCGGCGGCTTCCTGCGAACCGGCCTGGTAGAGCGCAGGATCGGCCAGCCGTTCGGCGATCTGTGCCTGCTCAGCTTCCAGCGCGCCCAGTTGCGCCGGCAGGGTTTCGAGCTCGCGTGCTTCCTTGTAGCTGAGCTTGCTTCTCGGCGCCGCCTTCGCCGGTTGCGGCGCCGCGGCCTTGGCCGCCGCCTGCGCGCTCTCCACCTGGGCGCGCTGCTGGCGTTGCCGCCAGGCCAGCCAGTCGGCATAGCCGCCAACGATCTCGGTCAGCTTGCCGTCACCCTCGAACACGATGGACTGGGTGACGACGTTGTCCAGGAAGGTACGGTCGTGCGACACGATGAGCACGGTGCCGCTGTATTCCTGCAACAGCTGCTCCAGCAGTTCCAGCGTGTCGATATCGAGGTCGTTGGTCGGCTCGTCCAGCACCAGCAGGTTGGCCGGGCGCGCGAACAGCCGCGCCAGCAGCAGCCGGTTGCGCTCGCCGCCGGACAGCGCCGACACCTTGGCGCGCGCCCGCTCGGGCGGGAACAGGAAATCTTCCAGATAGCTGATGACGTGCTTGCGCTGGCCGGCGATTTCGACAAAGTCGGAACCGGGGGAAATCGTGTCGATCAGCGTCGCCTCGTCGTTCAACTGGTTGCGGAACTGGTCGAAGTAGGCGACTTCCAGCTTGGTGCCCTGCTTGATCGTGCCGGACTGCGGCTCCAGATCGCCCAGGATCAGGCGGATCAGCGTGGTCTTGCCGGCGCCGTTGGGACCCAGCAGGCCCAGCTTGTCGCCGCGCAGGATGGTGGACGAAAAATCGCGGATGAGAACGTGGTCGTCGTAGCCATAGGTGACGTGCTCGAGCTCGGCCACCACCTTGCCTGAGCGGTCACCCGCGTCGATCTGGAAGCCGACCTGACCAACCTGATTGATGCGTGCCTCGCGGGTCAGGCGCAGCGCTTCAAGCCGCCGCACCCGGCCTTCGTCGCGGCAGCGGCGCGCCTGAACGCCCTTGCGGATCCAGATTTCCTCCTGCTTCCAGAACTTGTCGAACTTGCGGTTGTGGACCGCCTCGATTTCGAGCTGCTCGGCCTTTTTGGACTGATATGCTGTGAAATTGCCCTGATATTCGCGCAACTGGCCGCGATCGAGCTCGACAATGCGGTTCGCGACGTTGTCCAGGAAGCGCCGGTCATGGGTGATGAACAGCAGCGCGCCCTTGAAATCGTTGAGCAGGCCTTCCAGCCATTCGATCGCCGCGAAGTCGAGGTGGTTGGTGGGCTCGTCGAGCAACAGCAATTCGGGGTCGGTGACCAGCGCGCGCGCCAGCGCGACGCGCTTCTTGAGCCCGCCGGACAGGGTATCGACCGCGCGGTCGGCGTCCAGGCTCAGGCGCTGCAAGGCCTCCTCCACCCGGCTGTTGAGCCGCCAGGCATCGGCCACTTCCAGCTCATGCGACAGCCGCTCGAAGTCGGCGTACACGGTCTCGTCGCCCTCCGCCATCGCATGCGCCACCGCATGATATTGCGCCAGCAGCGTCTGTGCCGCACCAACGCCCTCGGCCACCGCCTCGAACACCGTATGGCCGGGCTCGAACTGCGGCTCCTGCGGCACATAGGCCAGCTTCAGCGCCGGCTTGCGCCACACCTCGCCGGCATCCGGCGGATTGATGCCGGCGATGATCTTCAACAGGCTCGACTTGCCGGTGCCGTTGCGGCCGATCAGGCCGATGCGCTCGCCCGGTTCGATCACCAGCGAAGCGCCGTCGAGTAGCGGCCAATGGCCGTAGGCCAGTTCGAGTCGGTCAAAGGTCAGCAGCGGCATGGGTCAGCAGTTCAAAAACACAGGGGCGAAATTATCCGTGATTCAGCGCCGCGTGGACGGCCCGCGCAATATTTAATGCGCCCGGGGTGTCGCTGTGGAGACAGATCGTGTCGGCACGAATGCGTACGGCGCCGCCACCCAGCGTGGCCACCGCCCTGCCCGCGGCCAGCACACGGGCCTGCTCGGCGGCATCCGTCGGGTTGTCAATCAGCGCGCCCGCGGTTTCACGTGAAACAAGCCGGCCACTGGGCAGGTAGCGGCGGTCAGCAAACGCCTCGTTCAGCACCGCCAGTCCGGCCGCCTGTCCGGCCGCAATCAGCTGCGAGCCGGCCAGCCCGACCAGCACTAGCGCCGGGTCCACTGCCGCCACCGCGCGCGCGATCGCCCGTGCCACGCCCGCATCGCGCGCCGCCACATTGTAGAGCGCACCATGCGGTTTGACGTGCGCCAGCCGCACATCCAGGCGCGCCGCCTGTTCGGCCAGCGCCTCGGTCTGCTGCCTCACCCAGGCAGCAATCTCATCGGCCGACGCCGCCAGCGCCCGCCGGCCGAACTGGCTACGGTCCGGGTAGCTTGGGTGCGCGCCGGCCGCCACGCCATGGTCGGCGGCCAGGCGCAGCGCCGTCGCCATGCTGGTGGCGTCGCCGACATGGCCCCCGCAGGCGATCGACACCCGCGTCAGATAGGGCATCAAACCGGCGTCGTCGCAGCCCTCGCCGATGTCGGCATTTAATTCCATCACGCAATGTCCTCGATGTCCCATTGCCCGGCGGCCAGTGCCCGGGCCTCCTCCAGTTCGATCGTCACGAAGCGCACCGTGTCGCCCGGCCGCAGCTGGGCCAGCCTCGGCAGATCCGCGCTGATGACGCCGGCAATCACCGGGTAGCCGCCGGTCACCGGGCCGTCCCAGCCCAGAATGATCGGCTGGCCGTCGGGTGGCACCTGCACCGCGCCGGGCAGCACGCCCTGTGAGGCCAGCTCGATCCGCGCATGCGTCACCGCCGGCCCATGCAGACGCAGGCCGCGCCGGTCCGATGCCGGATCGACCCGGTACGGGCTGGCGAAAAACGCCGCCAGCCCGGCATCGTCGAAGCAGGCGGCCTGCGGCCCCGCAACCACCCGCAGGGTCCCGTTGTGCGGCGCTACCGGAGGATGCGTACGCAGCAGCCGGATCTCGCCGACCGCCGGCGTCCACGGCAGCGCATCCCCCGCCTGCAGGGCCCGGCCCTGATGGCCGCCAAAGCCCCCCGGCAGCAGCGTGCTGCGGCTGCCCATCACCGGCGGCACCGCCAGCCCGCCGCGCAGCGCCAGCCAGCAGCGGCAATCCGTCTGGGCCGGCCCGAGGCTCAGGGTCTCGCCCGCCGCCAGCACCAGGGTTTCGTTCCAGGCCACGGCCGCGCCGCTGCTGCGCGCGGCGGCAAAGCGCGCGCCGGTCAACGCCACCACGCCGCCCGCCGGAAACCGCAGCAAGGGGCCCGACAGGGTGATTTCCAGGCCGGCCGCCGCCGCGTCATTGCCGACCAGACGGTTGGCTGCCGCCAGCGCCGCCGGGTCGGCCGCGCCGCCCGCGGGCACGCCCAATGCGCCCCAGCCGGGCCGACCCGGGTCCATCACCAGGTCGCACAGGCCGGCGCGCACGACCTCGATCATGCGGGAACGAAGCGCACACGGTCGCCCGGCATCAGCAGGGCGGGCGCGGCCCGCGCGGGATCGAACAGGGGGGTGACGGCGGAACGGCCGATTAGATGCCAGCCGCCCGGACCGTCGGCGGGGTAAATCCCGCAGTAGGCGCCACCGATCGCCACACTGCCCGCTGCCACCCGCACGCGTGGCGTGGCGCGCCGCGGCGCGCACAAGGCATCGGGCAGGCCGCGCAGATAAGGGAAACCAGGCTGGAAGCCCAAAAAGGCGACAGTGTAGTCCGTCGCCGCATGCCGTTCGATGCAGTCCGCCACACTGATGCCAGCCCGCCGCGCCAGGCCCGGCAGGTCGGGCCCGGCGGCGCCGCCGTATTCGACCGCGATTTCGTGCAGCGGGCCGGTCTGCGTCGCCGCGTCCGCCAGTGGCGCCGCCAGCGCGGCCCGCAAAGCCGACGACATCGGTGCGCCGCGATGTAATATCAGTAAAATGCTGTCATCGGCCGGGATCAAGTCTTCAATTTCCGGCAAGTTCTGCGAAACAAGCGATAGATAGCGTGGCAGCGTGGTGTCGCCCGTGACCACCCGCAGACCGCGCTCGCTGACCCAGCGCCAGCCGGCGTCGGGGTTCGGTTGACCAATAGCCTGCTTTCCCATAGGGTGAAGTCCCTTTTCGGAGTTTCGCATGATGCGGCGTTTCGTCTGTGTTGTCCTGCTGGCGGCAAGTGTAATGGCAAGCCCGGCACAGGCAGCCATGAGCGCAGTCAATCCGGCCCTGCTGCAAAACCTCGACACCCGCCCCAAAAAAGTCGTGCTGCTGCCGCCGCAGATGTTCGTGTTCGAACTGTCCGCCGGCGGTGTGCCCACCCGCATGGCCGACTGGGAAGCCGAGGCCCGTGACAACATCCGCGCCACCGCCGTCCGGCTGGCACGCGACACCAGCCTGTTCGAGCTGATCCCGGCGCCGGAACTGGCGGCCGCCGAGCTCGACCACCTCGATGCCCACATCGGCCTGTATGACCGCGTCGCGCACTCGGTGTTCGTCTACGGCCGCGGCGAACAGGCCGCCTGGGCGCACAAGAAGCACGAATTCGACTATACCGTGGGCCCCGGCCTCGCCTTCCTGCGCGAGCAGACCGGCGCCGACGCCGCGCTGATCGTGCTGGGATCCGATTTCATCTCCTCCGGCGGCCGCCGCGCAGCCTTCGTCGCCGGTCTGGCGCTCGGCATCATCATGCCGTTGGGCCAGGCCTTCATCACGGCCGGCGTGGTGGACCTGAAAACCGGCGACGTGCAGTGGATGAGCTTCGACTCCAGCAGCAGCAAGGATACGCGCAAGCCGGCCGACGTCGACGCGCTGATGCGCGAACTCTACCAAACCTGGCCCGGGCCGCGATGAGGCGCGGCCTGAGCCTGGCACTGGCGTGCGCCTTGGCCCTGCCAGCCCAGGCCGACACGGTGTTGCCCTGGGCCGATGCTGCTGAAACCCGCGAGCTGGCATCCGACGAGAAAGGCCTGTGGCAGGAGGCGGACGAATTCGACCGCGCGCTGCTCCGGGCCGGCCGCGTCAACACCGATCCGGCGCTGACCGCGTATCTGCAGGGCATCATGGACCGGCTCTATCCCGAATTCAAGGATCGCCTGCGGGTGCGCCTGCTGAACGCCCAGCAGATCAATGCCTTTGCGCTGCCCAATGGCAGCATCTACGTCAACGCCGGCCTGATTGCCCGCTTCGAGAACGAAGCCCAGCTCGCCACGGTGCTGGCGCATGAAGGCGCTCACTTCACCCACCGCCACTCGCTGCAGCAGGCCGAGCGCCTGCGCAATACCGCCGCATTCGCGCTGGTGGTGGCCATGCTGGGGGTGCCACTGGTCGGCGACCTCGTCGTGCTGTCGTCGATGTTCGGCTATTCGCGCGAGCACGAGCGCGAGGCCGACGAGATCGGCTACCAGCGTCTGGTCGCTGCCGGCTACGCCGCGCGCGAGACGATCCGCACCTTCGAGCACCTGCAGGCCGAGATCAAGGCGGCCGACATCAACGAGCCCTTTTTCTTTGCCAGCCATCCGCGGCTGCAGGAGCGCATCGACAGCTTCAATACGCTGATCCGCGACAGTGACAACGGCGAAACCGCCCGTGAACGCTTCATCGAAACCACCGCCGGGCTGCGGCTGGCATCGCTGGCGGGCGACCTGGCCGCTTATCGCTACAAGCAGATCATCCTGATGCTGAGCAACCCCGCCACCCGCCGCGAATATCCGCCGGAAGCCTCGTATTTCCTCGGCGAAGCCTACCGGCTGCGCAACGAGACCGGCGACGAGGCCGCCGCCGAGCGCGAATTCAATACCGCGATCGAGACCGCCCCGCACTACGCGCCGCCGCACCGCGCGCTCGGCCTGCTCCATTTCAAGCGCGGCGACACCGATCAAGCCGCCACGCGCCTGCGCCATTACCTTGCGCTCGACCCCGACGCTGCCGACCGTACCTACGTCGAGTACTACATCACGCTCATGGACAGTCCGACGCCCACGGACAATAATTTGCCCAAAGCCGAATAAACCCATGAGCGCGTCCCTCGACCCCTCCGAGTCCGATCCCCTCGCCGCCGCGGCGGGCGAGGGCCTTTATCAGCGCATCTTCGAGTTCGCCCCGGATGCCCTCTTGGTGGTCGATGCGGAAGGCCACATCACCCTGGCCAACGCCCACAGCGAAACCCTGTTCGGCTACACGCGCAGCGAGCTGATCGGCCAGACCATCGAAAAACTGGTACCCGCCCGCTTCGCCGCACGCCACACCCAGCACCGCGCCCACTTCAAGACCGCCGCCCATAGCCGGCAGATGGGGGCCGCCTCCGAACTGTGCGCGCTGCACAAGAGCGGCCAGGAATTCCCGGTCGACATCATGCTGAGCCCGATGCAGGCCGACGGCCAGGGGCTCACCCTGTGCGTCGTGCGCGACATCACCGAGCGCAAGGCCGCGCAGGACGCGCTCGAGCGGCAGACTGCGGAACTCCGCCGCCTGCATGCCGAACTGGAACTGCTGGCCAACCACGACGGCCTCACCGGACTCTACAACTGGCGCGCGTTCTACGAGCACGCCGGACAGATGCTCAAGATCGCCCATCGGCGCCGGGAAAACGTGACCCTGCTGCTGCTCGACCTCGATCATTTCAAGTCGATCAATGACCGCTTCGGCCACCCCGAAGGCGACCGTGTACTGCAGGCGGTCGCCGCGGCGTTGCGGGAAACTGCACGCGACAACGATATCGTGGCGCGCCACGGCGGCGAAGAATTCGTCGTGGCCGCGCTCGGGCTCAGCGCGGAGGAAGGCCTGGTCGCGGCGGAGCGCCTGCGCGCAGCCGTTGCCGCGATCGAAAACCTGAAACACCCCATCACGGTCAGCGTCGGCGTCGCCACCCTGCCGCCACAACCCAATAAGCATGCCGACCCGCGTGCGCTGAGCGAGCTGCTCGACCAGGCCGACCAGGCCCTCTATGTCGCCAAGAACAACGGCCGCAACCAGGTCTGGCACTACGATCCGCTCGGCCCGCCAGCGCAGGCCCATCAGACTCCCGCCGCATGAGGGCACCACACCCCGACCGCCGCGCACGGCGCGCGGGGCGCAGTCTTGCCATCGGCCTCCTGCTCGCCAGTCTGGCGGCCTGTACCCCGTGGACCCGCGTCGACCCCGGCAGCCGCCACGAAAGCAAGCGCGACGACTACAGTCTCGAACTGCCGCTCGGCTGGGTCAGGCGCACCGCCGACATCAACGATTACTTCGTCACCCGCGACGGCCCGGCACTCAATTACATCGTCGTCAACCGCCAGCCGCACGACCGCAAGCTGCCGCGCACCCAGCGCGAAACACGTGCCGACATGCTGCCGCACGAGCTTGCCGAGCTCGCCCTCGCCGAATGGAAAAACACCGCGGCCACCGCCAACCTCGAGCTGCTCGCCAGCACGCCGGTCATGCTCGGGGGCCGGCCCGCCGCCCGTGTGCACATCCGCTACCGCAACGAGCGCGGGCTGCCGATCGAGCGAGTGCTGGTCAGCCTGGTTGACACCCGGGGCCGGCTGTCGCTCCTGTATGAAGCGCCGGCGATCGTCTATTTCCAGCGCGGACTGGCGGATTTCGAGTCCCTGCTGGCCAGCGTGCGCTTTCAGCAGAAATAACAGACGAAAAAAGGGGGGTTTCACGTGAAACCCCCCTTTTCATTGCTGCGGATCGTGCGGGCGATCAGTCCTTGAAGCGGCCCCGCACCCCGACGCGGTTGCCACCGCCCCGGTTTTCCGGGCCGCCGCTGCGCGGCTGGCCGGGGCGCGCACTGTTACCACGGTCCCCGTAGCTGCGGCCGGTCGATGCCTTGGCGGCCTTCGCCTCACGCTCACGCTTTTCCCAGTATTCCACGCTGTTGCCGTTGACTTCGGGCTTGGGCGCGACCGCAGCGCCGCGATACGCGTCGTTGTGCTGCGGCGGGCGTTGCTCCTGATTCATGCGCGGTACGTCGGACGGGCCGCGGGCCGCCTGCTCGAAGCGGTTGCCGCGCGGTGCGCCACTGCGCGGACGGTCCGTGGCGGGACGCGCATCGGCACGGTAGCCACGGTCACGGTTGTCGCGGCTGTCGCCACGCGGCGGACGGTCGCCATAGCTGCGCGGTTCGCTGCGCTTGTCGCCAAAGCCGCCGCGCGGGCCCGCATTGCTGCGCGGACGGCCCGACGACGCCGGACGGCCGGAAGACGGCTTCTGGGTCGGCTCCAGGCCCGGCAGCGTGTGCACCTCGATGCGGTTGCCGGTGTAGCGTTCGATATTCTTCACCAGCCCGCTTTCGCGCATGCCGGCAAAGCTCACCGCGATGCCGGTGCGGCCGGCGCGGCCGGTGCGGCCGATGCGGTGGACGTAGTCCTCGGCCTGCCGCGGCAGGTCGAAGTTGATCACATGGCTGATGCCCGCCACGTCGATGCCGCGCGCGGCCACGTCGGTGGCGACCAGCACCTTGGTGCGGCCTTCGCGCAGACGCTGCAGCGCGCGGTTGCGCTGACCCTGCTGCATGTCGCCATGCAGCGCGTCGGAGGCAAAACCGCTCTCGGACAGCAGGTCGGAAATTTCTTCGGTGCTGCGCTTGGTCGACGCGAACACGATCGCCTGCGTCATCTCCACGTCGCGCAACAGCGCGTCGAGCAGACGGTTCTTGTGGTCCATGTTGTCGGCAAACAGCAGGCGCTGCTCGATCTTCGATTCGGTGTGCGGCACCGCCTCGATTTCGATGCGCTGCGCGTCGCGGGTGAGTTCGCGCGCCAGGTTGCCCACCACGCCGTCGAGCGTGGCCGAGAACAACAGCGTCTGGCGCTCTTTCGGGCAGCGCGCGGCGATCGCCTTGATGTCGTCGACAAAGCCCATGTCCAGCATGCGGTCGGCTTCGTCGAGCACCAGCACTTCCAGGCGCGAGAAATCGATCTTGCCCCGTTCGAGGTGATCGATCAGGCGGCCGGGGGTGGCCACCACGATGTCCACCGGCTGGCTCAAACGCTTGAGCTGCAGGCCATACGGCGAGCCGCCGACCAGACAGGCGGTGCGGAAACGACGCATGTCCTTGCCGTACGTGATGGCGGCTTTTTCGACCTGCAGCGCGAGTTCGCGCGTCGGTGTCAGCACCAGCACGCGCGGGCCCATGCTTTTGACGGTCGGCTCGGCCAGCATGCGCTGGATCGACGGCAGGATGAACGCTGCGGTCTTGCCGCTGCCAGTGTGCGAGGACACCAGCAGGTCGCGCCCGGTCAGCGCGGCGGGAATCGCCAGCGTCTGGACCGGCGTGGCGTTTTCGTAGCCGGCGCTGACAACGGATTTAAGGATGAGGGGATCAAGCCCCAGTTCGGAAAAGCTCATGGCAAACCTTTTTTCTGTGCGCACAAACGCGCATAACAAACCTGCGCCCGGTTCAAAACCAGACAGGTCACAAAATACGAACCGGATTGATGCGGCGTTCAGAAAACGCCCAACGGGTCGCGTCGATCACATCGGCGCCAACCACAAGACTTGTCACGGCCGGTTGCGATAAAACACCGGCGGTACAAAAGAGAGGTCGAAGACGATGGGGCTGTGAGAACAGTCCCGAGGCACGGCGGCAAAAAATCTGGCCTGCCCACTGCTGTATGCACAACTCGACGGAGTTTATCAGGAAACGCTGATTTTCCCGAGTTTTATTTTCAGGCCGGATGATAGAGCTTGTGATACAGACCACCGCGATCAATCAACTCCGCATGGCCGCCCTCCTCCACCACCCGCCCGTTCTCGAACACCAGGATGCGGTCGGCCTGCTTCACCGCGGACAGGCGATGCGCAATGATCAGCGTGGTGCGGCCGGCGAGGAAGGTGTGCATGGCAAGATGCAGTCGGCGTTCAGTGTCGCTGTCGAGCGCCGAGGTGGCCTCGTCGAGGATAACAATGCTGGGTCGGGCGACGATCATGCGCGCGATCGCCAAGCGCTGCCGCTGGCCGCCCGACATGCGCACGCCCTGGCGCCCCACCACCGTGTCGAGCCCGTGCGGCAGTTCGGCGATGGTGTCCTTCAGCTGGGCGATCTCGAGCGCCTGCCACAGCGTGGCGTCGTCGACCTCGCGCCCCAGGGTCAGGTTGGCGCGCACGCTGTCGTTGAACAGCACCGGGTGCTGCAGCACCACGCCGACATGCTCGCGCACCGTCTCCCAGCCGACTTCGGTCACCGGGACGTCGCCGTACAAGATCCGCCCCGCCTTCACCGGGTACAGTCCCAGCAGCGCCTGCACCAGGGTCGACTTGCCGCCGCCGGACGCGCCCACCAGCGCCACTTTCCCGCCCGGCGCGACCACGAGGCTGACGTCGTCGAGCACCGTCTCGCCCGCGTCGTAGGCAAAGCTGACGTGATCAAGCGTAATCCCGACCGTGGGCCGACCGAGAAACGGGTCACGCAGCGCCGGATGCTGCGGCTCGCCGGCAAGACCGAGCAGCGCATTGATGCGACCCAGCGCGGCGTTGGCGGCGTACCAGGCGTACTGCATGTTCACCAGTTCCTGCACCGGCGTCATCATGAACCAGAGGTAACCGAACACCGCCAGCATCTCGCCGATCGACAGATCGGAGAACACCACCATCAGCATCGCGCCGGCGCGGAAGGCATCGAAACCGGTCAGAAACACAAAGAAGGAAAACCGGCTCATCGCGTCCGACTTCCACGCGAACGTAGCGGCGTGCTGGCGGATGTCGGCGGCCTTGTCGGTCACCCGCGCCAGATAATGCTTCTCGCGGTTCATCGCGCGGATCTGCGTCAGCGCATCCAGCGTTTCGGACAGCGCGTCCTGGAACACCTCGAACGCGCGGTTCTCGTGCTTCTTCAGGTCCTTCACCCGCTTGCCGAGCCGGGTCGAGAACAGAATCACGACGGGGTTCAACAACAGGATGAACAGCGCCAGCTGCCAGTGCATCCAGAACAGCACGCCGGCGACACCGATCAGCGTCAGCACCGACACCACGAAGCCCGAGATCGACGCGCCGAGAAACGTATCGATGGCATTGAGGTCGGTGACGAAATGCGAGGTCACCCGTCCCGCGCCGACCGTCTCGAACTGCGACAGCGCGATTCTGGAAAGCCGGTTCAGCATGCGCACACGGATGCGGTACACCACGTCCTTCGCCAGCAGCGAGAAGCTGCGGCCCTGCCACACGTTGAGCAGGATGGCCGTCAGACGCAGCAGCACGGTCAAGAGCAGCGCCGCGCCGATGAACAGCACCGGCCCGTGCCAGGCGGCAGGAAACCACGCGCCAATCGTCGCCACCATTTTGCCCGGATGATTCAGCAGCACCTCGTCGACCATCAACGGTAGCATCAGCGGGATCGGCACCGAGGCCGCCACCGCCAGCAAGGCAATGAAGTTGGCCAGCAGCAGGCGTCGGCGATGGGTCTTGAGTTCGTCGGCGATGCCGCGCCAGGTCAGCATGGCACTCACTTGCCGATGCAGAAGGTGCTGAAGATTTCACCCAGCAGATCGTCGGCGCTGAATTCGCCGGTAATTTCTGCCAGGGCCGATTGCGCCAGCCGCAGCTCCTCGGCAAACAGCTCGAGCTGCGTGGCCGTTGTCCGGGCGGCGGTCAGATGCGCGGCGGCGCGGGAAAGCGCATCGAGATGCCGGGCACGCGCCATGAACGCGCCCTCGCCCGCCGCCTGCCAGCCGGCCGCCTCGAGCAGCTTGCTGCGCAGCAGTTCCATCCCGGCACCGGTCCTGGCGGACAGCCAGATCTCGTCACCCACCACACGCGGCGGATCGCCGCCAACGTCGATCTTGTTGTGGATGGTGAGGCGCGCCACTTGCGGCAGACGTGCCAGGATCGCCGCTTCGCGTTCGCTCACGCCATGCGCGGCATCCACCAGCAGCAGCGCCACGTCGGCCTTTTCCACTGCTGCCCAGGTGCGCGCGATGCCGATCTTCTCGACCGGGTCGTCGGTGTCACGCAGGCCTGCAGTGTCGATGATGTGCAGCGGCACCCCCTCGATCTGGATCGCCTCCCGCACGGTGTCGCGCGTGGTGCCGGCGATCTCGGTGACGATCGCCGCCTCGAACCCGGCCAGTTGGTTCATCAGGCTCGACTTGCCGACGTTCGGCTGGCCGACCAGCACCACCGTCAGGCCTTCGCGCAGCAGCACGCCCTGTTTCGCCTGCGCCCGCACCGCGGCAAGGCTGGCGTCGATCGCGTCGAGCCGGCCAAAGGCATTGGCCTGTTGCAGAAAATCGATTTCTTCTTCGGGAAAGTCCAGCGTGGCCTCCACCAGCATGCGCAGGCGGGTCAGCGCCTCGACCAGTTCGGCGATCCGCGTGGAGAACGCGCCGGACAGCGAGCGCACCGCCGAGCGCGCGGCTTCGGTCGATGCGGCGTCGATCAGGTCGGCCACGGCCTCGGCCTGCGCCAGATCGAGCTTGCCGTTGAGAAAGGCGCGGCGGGAAAACTCGCCCGGCTCTGCCAGGCGTGCGCCCAGTTCGATGCAGCGCTGCAGGATCAGATTCATCACCACCGGGCCACCGTGGCCCTGCAGTTCGAGCACCTGCTCGCCGGTGAATGAATGCGGCGCAGTGAAATAAAGCGCGATGCCTTCGTCGATCAGCTGGCCGTCGGCACCGAGGAAAGGACAGAACGTAGCGTGGCGTGGCGCGGGGACGCGCCCGAGGATGGCTGTCGCCAACGGCGCGATGTCCGCGCCCGACACCCGCACCACCCCCACCCCACCGCGACCGGGCGCGGTGGCGATGGCGGCGATCAGGTCAGGCCTTGCCGGAGGCGGGTTTGCCACCGCCCTCGACCTGCCGGTTGATGGCCCACTGCTGCGCAATGGACAGGATGTTGTTGACCACCCAGTACAGCACCAGGCCGGCCGGGAAGAACACGAACATCACGGTGAATGCGACCGGCATGATCATCATGATCTTGGCCTGCATCGGATCCATCGGCTGCGGGTTGAGCTTCACCTGCAGGATCGAGGTGATACCCATCAGGATCGGCAGGATGAACCAGGGATCCGGTGCGGTCAGGTCGGTGATCCAGCCCAGCCAGGGCGCGCCGCGCATTTCCACCGCGGCCAGCAGCACCCAGTAGAGCGCGATGAACACCGGGATCTGGATCAGGATCGGCAGACAGCCGCCGAGCGGATTGATCTTCTCGGTCTTGTACATTTCCGCCATCGCCTGGTGCAGCTTGGCGCGGTCGTCGCCGTAGGTGTCCTTCAGCAGCTTCAGCCGCGGCGTCAGCTTCTTCATCTTGGCCATCGACTTGTAGCCCGCGGCCGACAGCGGATACAGCGCCAGCTTAATCAGGATGGTCAGGATGATGATGGCCCAGCCCCAGTTGCCGACGATGCGCTCGATCTTTTCCAGCGACCAGAAAATCGGGTAGGCGAGCGGCGTCAACCAGCCATAGTCGCGCGACAGCTCCAGGCCCGGCGCAACTTTTTCCAGTGCAACCTGGGTTTGCGGGCCGGCGTACAAGGGGACCGTAAAGGTCTTCTGCTGGCCGGGCTCAAGCGTGCCCTCGGCGAGAATCACGCCGGCGGCATACAGGCCTTCGCCCAGCGAGCGGGTGTAATACTCGCGCTTGACATTGCCCTGGGGCAGCCAGGCCGACACGAAATGGTGCTGTACCAGTCCGACCCAGCCGTTGTCGGCGCTTTTCTCGAAATCGGCGCTGCCGTCCTGAATGTCCTTGAACGCGACTTTCTGGAATTTGCGCGCATCCGTATAGAACGCCGGACCGGTATAGGTGTACAGGAAGAACGATTCGCCGCGCGGCGCTTCACCGTGACGCGTGAACTGGTAGTAGGGCGTCAGGTCGATCGGCTTGTCGCCGCCGTTGATGACGCGGGTCTGCACGCTGACCTGATAGCTGCCGCGCTTGAAAATATAGGTTTTCTCGACCCGCACGCCGGTGGCGGGGTCGCTCCATACCAGCGGCACCTGCAACTGCGCCGCGCCGCCGGCCAGGCGATAGGTCCCCGGGTTGAGTTCGAATACGCTGCGGTGCGTCGGCAGCCCCTCGCCCACCAGGCCGCTTTGCGCCAGATAGGGCCGCGTCGGGCTGTCTTCGAACAGGGTCAGGATCTGGTTTTTGTCTTCCGTCTCACGGTAGGTCAGCAGCTTCAGCTCGCGCAGGTCGCCGCCATTGGCGTCGATGCTGGCGCGCAGCACGTCGGTTTCGACCACGGCCCGCTGGCCCTTGGCAAAGCCGCTGGTCGGCGCCGCTGCCGGGGCGGGCGGCGCATTCAACGCCTGGGTCGGCGTCGGCGCCCCGGTGGCGGGTGCGCTGGCGGTGGCGGTGGCGGGCGTTTCAGGCAGCGGCGCGTTCTGGTCCTGCCAAGCCTCCCACAGCAAAAGCAGCGTGAAGGAAAAGACGATGAAAAGAATCAGCCGCTGGTTATCCATTGAGACGGGACGCGTTTTAGTTGGAGGAGGAATCCGGCACGACATCGGCCGCCGGTGCGGTGGGCCATTTTGCCATGGCGCGCTCGCCCGCACGTTTAAAGGTGCGTGACAGATCGCGCGCCTCGTCGCCGGCGACCGGTTTGGCGATCAGTCGAACGACGAAATCGCAGGCGGGCAGTGTCGGCAACATCTCCCGAAAACTCTCGCGCACGCAGCGTTTAACGCGGTTGCGGTCAACCGCGCGTGCGAGCAGACGCTTGGCGATCACCATGCCCAATCGGGGATGGCCCACCTGATTGGGACAGGCCATGACCACCATGCTGTCGGTGCGCGCACGCTGATTGCGGGCAAACACCCGGGCGAAATCGACCGGGCGGACGAGGCGCGCGTCGTGCAGGCGCACGCCTCCGGTTTTGCCGGGAAGCGTGTCGATTTAGACAGCCAGGCGGGCGCGGCCCTTGGCGCGGCGCGCGTTGATCACGGCGCGGCCGGCCTTGGTTTTCATGCGGGCGCGGAAACCGTGGGTGCGCTTGCGGCGAACGGTAGACGGCTGGTAAGTGCGTTTCATGTCGAGTCCTTTCTAAGGCTGCTGGCCGGTTCCGCACGGGCAGTGCCGGCCGGCACTAAAAAATCTGTTGAAAAACCGCGTATTAGACATTCCCGGGGTGGCTGCTGTCAAGCTCGTGCAGCCAGGCGGCCTGCGCGCGGGGTCTCTTTCGCCTGTGGATAACCTCGCCGAAGGGGAGTAAGATTCGGCGCTTGAATCTCATGCCGCTTACCCCTCCCCGCCCATCGACTATGGATTCCTTCTGGGACCTTTGCCAAGAGCGCTTTCGCGCCAGTTTGACCCAGCAGCAATTCAGCACGTGGATCAAGCCCCTGGTGTTTGAAGACACGGGCGGCGAGGTGCGGATCCTGGCGCCCAACCACTTCGTGATGGACTGGGTGCGCGAAAAATTCGCCGAACACATCGACGGCTGGGCCCAGGAATTCTACGCCCGTCCGGTCTCGATCCATTATGCGCTGGGCAAGAAGGCGACCGCCCCGCGGACTGCGGCGCCCGCGCCCGCCGGCGTTGCGCGGACGCCGGCCGTCCCGGCGCCGCCCGCGGTCGGCGGCATGCGCATCAATCCCGCCTTTTCGTTCGACAACTTCGTCTCCGGCCGCGCCAACCAGCTGGCGCGGGCCGCGGCCCTGCAGATTGCCGACAACCCCGGCACCGCCTACAACCCGCTGTTTGTCTATGGCGGCGTTGGCCTCGGCAAGACCCACCTGCTGCAGGCCATCGGCAACACCGTGCGCCAGGCCAACCCCGACGCGCGCATCAGCTATATCCACGCCAACGATTATGTCGACGACGTGGTCAAGGCCTATTTGAACAAGCAGTTCGACGACCTCAAGCGACGCTACATGTCGCTCGACTTGCTGCTGGTCGACGACATCCAGTTCCTCGCCAAGAAGGACCGCACCCAGGAAGAGTTTTTCTATGTGTTCAACTCGCTGATCGAGAACAAGAAGCAGATCGTCATCACCTGCGATACCTTCCCCAAGGAAATCAGCGGGCTCGACGATCGCCTGAAGTCGCGTTTCGCCTGGGGCCTGACCGTGGCGGTGGAGCCGCCCGAGCTGGAAATGCGGGTCGCCATCCTACTGGCCAAGGCGCAGGCGGAAAACATCAAGCTCGACGAGAACGTCGCGTTCTTCATTGCCAAGCAGGTGCGTTCCAACGTGCGCGAGCTCGAAGGCGCGCTCAAACGGGTGATCGCGTTCTCGCGCTTCCACGAAAAGCCGATCTCGCTGGAACTGGTGAAGGAGGCGCTGCGCGACCTGATCGCCTCGACCTCGCGCATCGTCTCGATCGAGAACATCCAGAAAACCGTCGCCGACTTCTACAAGATCAAGGTCGCCGACATGTTTTCGAAGAAGCGCACGCGCAACCTGGCGCGTCCCCGCCAGATCGCGATGGCGCTGTCCAAGGAACTGACCAACCAGAGCCTGCCGGAAATCGGCGAGTCCTTCGGCGGGCGCGACCACACCACGGTGATCCACGCCTGCCGTAAAGTAGCCGAACTGCGCGAGACCGAAGCGGATATCGGGCGCGATTATCTGGTGTTGCTACAAAGCCTGACAGGCTGAGGATGAAATGTGGATAAGACAGGCTCGATCGGCCGGCAAGCGAAAACGCTCCCCAGCTCTCCCGTATCGTACCGCTTTTGCCCACACCCAATAATGACGACAATGACATGATTCGATTGAGTAAAGAAGCTTATCCCCAGATTTAGGCCGCCTTTATTACGACTTTCAGGAATATATAAATGCTATTAGTACAAAGCGAACGCAATGCCCTGCTGGCTGCCCTGTCGGCAGTTGTGGGCGTGGTGGAACGCCGCCACACCCTGCCCATCCTGTCCAACCTGCTGCTGGAAAAAAAGGCCGGCAAACTGACGCTGCTGGCCACGGACCTCGAGTTGCAGGTCAGCACCCAGATCGACGCGCCGGGCGGCGAGGACTTCGCGATCACCATCGCAGCCCGCAAGCTGTTCGACATCGTGCGGGCGCTGCCGGACGACGCCAAGCTCAAGCTCGACAGCAAGGACAGCCAGGTCGTGGTCAGTGCCGGCAAGTCGCGCTTCACGCTGCAGACCTTGCCGGCCGCCGATTTCCCGCGGGTCGAAACCGGCGCCGGTCTGGGGGCTGCGATCCATCTGCCGCAAAAAACGCTGAAGCGCCTGCTGCAACTGGTGCAGTTCGCCATGGCGAGCCAGGACATCCGCTATTACCTCAACGGCATGCTGCTGGTGCTGGAAGGCAAGCAGCTGCGCGTGGTGGCCACCGACGGCCATCGCCTGAGCTACGCGGAAACCGAACTGGAGACCGAGGTCGAGGCGCGCGAAATCATCATTCCGCGCAAGACCGTGATGGAATTGTCCAAGCTGCTGGGCGACGTCGACGACGCGGTCGAGCTGCGCATCGGCGCCAACCAGGTCACCTTCACCCTGCCCGGTACCGAACTGGTCACCAAGGTGGTCGACGGCAAGTTTCCCGACTACCAGCGCGTCATTCCGGCCAACCAGCCGCGTCACCTCAAGGCCCGCCGCCAGAACGTGATGCAGGCGCTGCAGCGCGCGGCCATCCTGTCGAACGAGAAATTCCGCGGCGTGCGACTGGTGATGAGCGAGAACACGCTCGGCATCGTCTGCAACAACAACGAACAGGAAGAAGCGGCCGACGAAATCGAAGTCAGCTACAACGGCGATCCGCTGGATGTCGGCTTCAACGTGACCTACCTGCTCGACGGCCTGGGCGCCGTCAATACTGAAGAAATCACGCTGTCGCTGGGCGACGCCAACAGCAGCATGCTACTCACCAGCGAAGGCGAGCCGGGCTTCAAGTACGTCGTGATGCCGATGCGGATCTGAGCGTGCCGGCATGGAAGCCGGCATTGCGTGATGCATGCCCTCTAGCACCCACCGAAGGAAAGCCCCGCCAGGGGCGTACACACCATGAGCAAGAAACCGGACAACGCAACAGCCGATAACGTCAACGGCGGCTACGACGAAGACAGCATCCAGCAGCTGGAAGGCCTGGAGGCGGTGCGCAAGCGCCCTGGCATGTACATCGGCGACACCTCCGACGGCACCGGCCTGCACCACATGGTGTTCGAGGTGCTGGACAACGCCATCGACGAAGCGCTGGCCGGCTGGTGCGACGACATCAAGGTCATCATCCATCCCGACAATTCGATTTCGGTCAGCGACAACGGCCGCGGCATCCCGGTCGGCGTCAAGTTCGACGACAAGCATGAGCCCAAGCGCAGCGCCGCCGAAATCGTGATGACCGTGCTGCACGCCGGCGGCAAGTTCAACCAGAACAGCTACAAGGTGTCGGGCGGCCTGCACGGCGTCGGCGTGTCGTGCGTCAACGGCCTGTCGGAGTGGCTCAAGCTGATCGTGCGCCGCGACGGCAAGAAATACGCAATGACCTTCAACCAGGGCAAGGTGGTTGACCGCCCGATCGAGATCCAGAACGGCGTCGAAGTCTCCCCGATGCAGATCGTCGGCGAGACCGAAGGGCGCGGCACCGAAGTGCATTTCCTGGCCGACGTGGAAATCTTCGGCAACGTCGAATTCCATTTCGACATCCTCGCCAAGCGCATCCGCGAACTGTCTTTTCTCAACAACGGCGTCAAGATCGAGCTGATCGACCACCGTGACGGCAAGACCGAAAACTTCGCGCACTCGGGCGGCGTCAAGGGCTTCGTCGAATACATGAGCCGGCTGAAGAATCCGCTGCACCCGAAGATTTTCACCGCGATCGGCGAAAAGGACGGCATGACGGTCGAAGTCGCGATGCAGTGGAACGACAGCTACTCCGAAACCGTGCAATGCTTCACCAACAACATCCCGCAGCGCGATGGCGGCTCTCACCTTACCGGCCTGCGGATGGCGATGACGCGGGTGCTGAACAAGTACATCGAGGAAAACGAAGTGGCCAAGAAGGCCAAGGTCGAAACCACCGGCGACGACATGCGCGAAGGCCTCACCTGCGTGCTGTCAGTGAAAGTGCCCGAGCCCAAGTTTTCCAGCCAGACCAAGGACAAGCTGGTCTCAAGCGAAGTGCAGCCGGTGGTGCAGGAAGTCGTCGGCCAGAAGCTCACTGAATTCCTGCTCGAAAACCCCAACGACGCCAAGCTGCTGTGCGCCAAGATCGTCGACGCTGCGCGCGCCCGTGAGGCCGCACGCAAGGCGCGTGAAATCACCCGTCGCAAGGGCGTGATGGATGGCCTCGGCCTGCCCGGCAAGCTCGCCGACTGCCAGGAGAAAGACCCCGCGCTGTGTGAAATCTATCTGGTCGAGGGCGATTCCGCCGGCGGCTCCGCCAAGCAGGGCCGCGACCGCAAGTTCCAGGCGATCCTGCCGCTGAAAGGCAAGATCCTCAACGTCGAGCGCGCGCGCTTCGACAAGGTCATCGGCAGCCAGGAAATCGCCACGCTGATCACCGCGCTTGGCACCAGCATCGGCAAGGACGATTACAACCCCGACAAGCTGCGCTATCACCGCATCATCATCATGACTGACGCCGACGTCGACGGCGCCCACATCCGCACCCTGCTCTTGACCTTCTTCTACCGCCAGATGCCCGAGCTGGTCGAGCGCGGCCACATCTACATTGCGCAGCCGCCGCTGTACAAGGTCAAGCATGGCCGCTCCGAGCGCTACATCAAGGACGAGCACGCGCTGAAAGAGCACCTGATGGCCGAAGCGATGAAGGACGCCGAACTGACGCCGATGGACGGCGCGATGCCGATCGCCGGCGACGCGCTGGAAACCCTGGCACGCGAATACTTCCTCGCCGAAGCGGTATGCGACCGGCTCGCCCGCCTGCTGCCGGACGACGTGCTGCAAACCCTGATGCGCATCCCGCGCCTGAGCCTCGCCGACAGCGGCGCCGCGATGCAGGCCGAAGCCAGCCTGGGCGCCGCGCTCGACGCGCAGAAATACGAAGTCGCCGCCGAATACCTCGGCGAAACCGACAGCCACCGCCTGCGCATCACGCGCCACGCCCACGGCAATAAGCACGTCAGCTTCCTCGAAGCCGACCTGCTCGAAACCGGGGACTACAGCCAGCTGGTCAAGGTGGGCGACCTGCTGCGCGACCTGATCGGCCTCGGCGCCCGCGCCAAGCGCGGCGAAAAGGAAAGCCCGGTGCAAAGCTTCCGCGAAGCGATGGACTGGTTCCTCGCCGAAGTGAAGCGCGGCATGAGCATCCAGCGCTACAAGGGCCTGGGCGAAATGAACCCGGCGCAGTTGTGGGAAACCACGATGGACCCCAAAGTGCGCCGCCTGATGAAAGTGCAGATCGACGACGCGATCGCCGCCGACCAGATCTTCACCACCCTGATGGGCGACGACGTCGAGCCGCGCAGGAATTTCATCGAGACCAATGCGCTGGGCGTGCGCAACCTGGATGTGTGACAACACACTATTCGCCGGCAAGCGGAATGAGCGAAAGGGTAGTGGAAAGGCCAACCAGAAAAGGTTGGCCTTTTTTTCGAGCCCGGGCAGGTGGCTTGTCTGCTACCGGTCATGAGCGGTCAATTACTACGTGCTATGTAGATGTCCGGTGGCCAGTCGTAAGCGGCCTTCAACGTTCCGGTTCAGACGCAGCGGCGCGTCAGCGCCGACGTCGCCTGGAACCGGGTGTTAGCTGTCATTTCTCGACGACAGCCGATTTGTCGAGATATTCGTGTAATGCTTGCCCGCGGCTTCTTCAAGATTGGCTCGCAAAGAGGGATCAGTATCAGCGGCCTCTATGAACTTGGCTATGGCCTCGCGAAGCCCATTAAGTAATGCCTCAGCGTGAACCGTGACAAGTTTTCCAGAAAACACTGTGGTTAACAACGCTGAGTCGAGGACCGAGGCTTTTGCGTTACCCCAGGCGTAACAAACTTCCTTAGCTTCTCCAGCGCTACTTAGATCTGACTTGCTAGTGAGCGAATGGAGTACGCCACACCTAGCAGCATAAAGATCGGTCGCTGTAAGTGACGGGGAATCTGCGGACAATTCTGGAAGTAACCAGCGCGACACCCATGTCTCAAAGTTACGACGCACATTCCGCATCTCCTTGGTGGATCCGGCCCATGCAAGGGTGTCGATGTGGGAATACATGAGCACAAGCGCTGGAAGGAGTTGCCGCAACTCAATGCATCGTTTTGCAGCCTCAATCATGTCTTTGTTGTTCTTGATGAAGTTCGGAGACATGGTTCCTATTGATGATGGCTAACAGTTAATCAAGGGACCCATGGGTCCTGACATTTAATAATATAGAGACGGCTTTCATGGCAGCTTATGTTGATAATTTTAAAATTATTCTCAGTGCCAGATTTCTATATTACGTTATGAAAAAGGAGACCAGGGGCTGATGGATTATGCATCTGTTTAAGACGCTCACATATCGGCGAGAAGTTTGAGATGGGATTCTGGATAGGCCGCTTTCTCTGCATCAACGGTCGTTCGGTGAATAAACCCCGACCGTCTCTTCAGGGTTGATAGCAGTCATGGACTTGACCCGCGACACCCAAAAAACGCCAAGCGGCCTTAAGCGCTGATTCGGGGCAGGCCCGTTCTGCAATAAACGCCCGATCAAACCCGCACGCGAAGCTTGCCATCCAGCGCGTCGGCCCTTAACACCTTCCCCAAATATCGCTTTGCCTTATCCGCATGGCCACGGCCCCGGCTCGCATCAAAAAGCGGAAGCGTCATTAAACCGTAACACTCAATCCCTATCGTAGCGATCGCTGAACGACGGAATGACTCGTTCGTGCATTTTGAGACACGCCCCAGCCCTCGTTACCCCATTGGAGATTAAGCATATGGTCCAGAATAAAATCGTTGCCGCACTTGGCTTGTTGGCCTGCTCGTTGGTCAGCCATGCTGCGCTTGCCCAGGCCGTCAAGGTCGATCCCGCGCTGCCGTCGTATGAGAAGGCCAGCGGTGTGTCCGGCAACTTCACCAGCGTCGGTTCCGACACGCTGAACAACCTGATGACGCTGTGGGCCGAGACCTACAAGCGCAACTACCCGAACGTCAACATCCAGATCCAGGGTGCCGGTTCCTCGACCGCGCC
>Ga0180009_10002194_pt1 | contig 23159 bp, 23 predicted proteins | sample OS_PC_MetaG_FD_123537 | JGI IMG/M metagenome (GOLD analysis project Ga0180009, IMG submission 123537) | Groundwater microbial communities from the Aspo Hard Rock Laboratory (HRL) deep subsurface site, Sweden - OS_PC_MetaG | ecosystem: Environmental > Aquatic > Deep subsurface > Groundwater...
GGACCGGGGTGGCTGGTAGGAGGTGATGGAGGCCTCGATCGACCCCAGATCGGTGTCACCCCTCAGCTTCAGCGGCACCCGGGCCTGGTCGTCGCTGAGCCAGAGCGAGAGCCGACGAGCCTGTTTGCCCGGGATCGGTCTGTGCCCGTCGTCGTGAACCCTGCGGCCCACACCGTCGAGGCGGATGGCGTCTCGAGGGCCGAGCCTGGTGTAGATGCGCTCCCGTCCCCCCACCTTCACCCTCACCTCGTAGAGGCTGTTTCCGTTGAGGATCAGCAGGCGGAGACGACGGGCCCGTGTGAGGGGCATGCTGCGAGCCGCGAACAGCCCGCTGATCGGGTCGAACAGGGGAGCCTGGATCCGGCGATGGCGGTTCAGGTCGCGCCCTTTACGCCGGATCAGCTGGTGGATCGGGTCGCCGAAGCGGGTTCTCATCCAGCGATCTTTGCCCCTCTTTCCGGTCTGGCGGTCAGCGGTGGAGTGCAGCGGCAGCAGGCCGGCCAGGTCGACCTGGGTGATCACCTCCTCCCGCATCTTGACGAAGGTGGAGATGAAGGTGACCGTCTCGGCGAGTCCCCGCAGGGTCAGCAGACGGCGTCCCTTGCTGCTGGTCGGGCTCCCCACCGAGATCGCTGCCCGGGCCGCCTCCACCCCTGCCAGCTTCACCGAGTAGGTCATGCTCTCCTGCTCGCCCCAGCCAACGCTCCGGGGCAGGCCGACGCGGGGCTTCGAGGCTGGTTGCTTGCGGATCCACGACCTTACCCCAGGCCGTGGTCGTCCGCGGCGGGCCTTCACGCGGTAGGGGGGAGGGCGCATGACCTTGGGGGGGAACCTGAACTCGGTGGGGGGCTCGAGAGGGGGCTCGAGGGGCGGCTCCGCCCCTGTCGGCAACGTCATCGTCATCAGCAGGGTCAGGATGGAGGTTGCGACAGGCAGCTTCATGATCTATCTGACGGGTGCAGGGACGGTGCTATTCGCCCACCTGTCCTACAGTCTGACGGATGATCACACGTATTGCCATATCGATCGGGGATCCAAGGGGAGTTGGCCCGGAGGTCATCGCCAAGGCGCTGGCCCGTCCCCTGGCGCAGGCCTGCTGCACCATCTTCGGGCCCCGCAGCCTGTTCGGGGGGCTGAGATCGCCGCGCCTCGAGTGGGTGGAGGTGCAGGGCACCGGCCCCGGACAGATGCAGCTGGCCAGCCTGGAGGCTGCCCTGGGGGCCGTGCTTGACGGGGAAGCGGATGCCCTCTGCACCGCCCCCATCACCAAGGCCACGATACGGGAGGCGGGGTTTCCGTTCCCCGGGCACACCGAGTACCTGGCACACCGCACCGGCACGCGCCGCTTCGTGATGATGCTCGCCGGACCGCGGCTGCGGGTGGTGCCGCTGACCGGTCATCTCCCGTTGCGCGAGGTCAGCCAGCGTCTGACCCGGCAGCTCGTCGGCGACGGTCTGGTGGTGGCGGCGAGCGCCCTGACCTTCGACCTCGGCATCCAGCGGCCCAGGCTGGCTCTGGCCGGGCTCAACCCCCACGCCGGCGAGGGAGGGATGCTGGGGCAGGAGGAGCAGCGTGTGCTGCTCCCTGGTATCCAGGATGCGCGAAGGGAGCTGCATGAGATCGGCCTCCCATCAGAGATCGTGGGACCTCTCCCCTCCGACACCCTGTTCGTGCCGCCGGTTCCATTCGATGCGGTGGTCTGCTGCTACCACGACCAGGCGCTGATCCCGCTCAAGCTGCTCGACCGCGACCAGGCGGTGAACGTCACGCTGGGGCTGCCGATCGTTCGCACCTCCCCGGCCCACGGGACGGCCCGCGACATCGCCGGGCAGGACCGGGCCGACCCCGGCAGCATGCGGGCGGCGCTGGAGCTGGCCGTCGAGATTGTGCATCGCAGGCGAGGCCGGTGATCGCTTCGTGCGGCCGCCTCCGCCGCGCAAGCATCCACTGATCCAGTCAGCGTGCGGCCGTCACTCTCCCCGTCGGCTGTTGCTTCCTGGCCGGGGGCAGCGGGAAGAAGTACTCCTCGCGATGGCGCTTCGCGTTGAAGTAGCCGATGTAGATCGAGTTGCCGAGGGTTGGGACGAGGAGCAGGATGTCGGTGACGATGCCCCCGACAGACCAGTCCTGCTGCAGGCCGGCGGACTGGGTCTGGTAGCCCTCCTTCTCCACCTTGACGTGATAGCCGGCGTCGTCCGCGAAGCCGTCCTTGAGCTTGACCTTCACCGGGGAGGTGCCCATGTACTGGCCCCTGAGGTAGACCCGGGCGCCGGGTGGGTCGGTGCGGATGGTGGCCGTGGTGGCACAACCCGCGCAGAGGCTGAAGGCCATGATGCCGATGATCCCGATCCTGTTCATTGTGCTCCTCCTGAGATGCCGGGTTATCGGCGGTTGGGCCCGGGCGGTTGCGAGAAAACTGCGGTGCGGTGGAACAGATCGAGGGTCGGCGCGAATGGCCGATCACAACTGGGAAGAGGTGCTACCCCTTCCGGGGCTGGGCGGCGTGGTAGCGCTCCATGAAGGTGCGGGCCACCTGCTCCGGCTCCAGCTTGAGGTCCCGGGCGAGGGTCTTGACGAATCCCCGCAGGTAGACCGGGGCCGGAGCAGCGACGAAGTCCTCCTCCTCGATCGCCCGCAGGTAGGTCCTGGAGATCTTCGTCCGCTCGGCGATATCCTGCAGCTCGAGCCCCCGCGCCTGGCGGACGGTGCGGAGCAGCTCGCCGGTGAACACCGTGTCCTCGGTTAGCACCGGCATGTCGGGTCGGGGCCCGACCTGGGAGGGCTCGGGCGCCTCGATCATGCCCTCCTGCACCGGCGGCGGGGCGGCTCTGCGGCTGGTGAGCTCGACGGCGCCCTGGCTATCTCCCTCGCCGAACAGGTCCCGATCGTATCTCTGGCGCTTCTCAGGATCGACCAGAGTGGTCTGGGCCAGCTCGATGCGCTCGAGCATCTCCTCGACCTCGTCGGGGGGGACGATGCCGTAGATCGCCGAGGAGCCGGGCCCGTAGACGCGCCGGACCCGACGTTGGGCCCGCCGGACCTCCTCCTCCGTGGCGCCTGGATGCAGCCCGAGGATCTCGTAGTGGTTCTGGAGCGCCATCGGCTTGGGCGCGGTGGTGCACTCCGGACGCTCCTTGTTCTCCAGCGACAGGATGCGACGAGTGACCCGCTCGATGTCCTTCGAGACCTTGGCCTCGGGGTACTCGACGAGCAGCGGACGGCGCTTGCGCACCGTGACCCACACGACGTCGTCGTTGTCCAGGTAGCCCAGGTAGTCGAAGGGGAGCCCGAGGTGACGGCGGCCCATCACCGCCAGCGCGGGCCCGAGCTCGAGGTCGTCGCGGGTGCGGCTCTTGTTCACGACCAGTCGCGGCTTGAACTCGCTCATCGTGCGGTGGACCGCGTCTGACAGCGTGACATCGTGCTCTTGTGCCATGGCGTGCAGCTGCAGCGGCGTGGGGATGCCGAAGTGAGCCGGGCGCAGCAGCTCGAGCAGCGGCGCCAGCCCTTTTTGGCTGCGCAGCTTGCGCAGGAAGGCGCTCTTGATCAGCCGGAAGGCGCTCTCGATGGCGGTTGGCTCAGGAACCGTCATCACCACGTGCAGGTCGGCCGCCAGGAACAGGTCGAGGGTGTTGAAGTCGGTCCCGGCGGGAAGATCGACGATGACGTAGTCGGCGCTCAGCGAGCGGATCTGGTGCAGCAGACGGGTCTTTTGCGCCTGCTTCGGGTTCGCAGCGCCGAAGGCGTTGGCGTGCCCCGAGATCAGCCCCATGCCGAAGAACGAGGTGGGGGTGACCACGTCGTCGATCGAGCCGACCTCGCGGTTGACGAATGCGTGGACCGAGCGCTCCGGCTTGCCGGTGCCGAGCAGCGTGTGCAGGTTGCCGGATCCGAGGTTTGCGTCCACCAGCACCACCTGCTTGCCCAGCTGGGCCAGGTAGATGCCGATGCTGGCGGCGAGCAGGCTCTTGCCCACGCCTCCCTTGCCGCTGGCGATGGCCACGACCAGGCGGGGCAGCTTGCGCTCCCTGCCCTTGGTGGCGCCGGGCAGCGGGAGCTGTCGGCCATCCACCGCGGCGGGCTCTGCGGCCTCGGCGTCGGGGGGATCGGCGGGCTCGATCACGACCTCCTCGTCGTCGGGGCCAGGCAGCTCCGCCTCCAAGGAGACCACATCATCGGTGGTGGGCGCGTCCGCTCCGCCCCCTCTCCCTGTGGGGCCCTCTGTGTCGTCGGAACCCATGGCTGGTCACTAATAGCACAGTCGCCGGGACCGTGGAAGGGCAGGGTCGTTCACTTGCGCTGCCTGGCAGGCTCCGACCCCGGTGCGTGAGAGGTGTTTTGACAGCCCCGTCGAACTCTGTTACATCTAGTCCCAACCAGGTGAGATCACACGCGGAGGTCTGAATGCCACCGGTTCGTCAACCGATCGACAAGCCCGAGAGAGCGCGGCAGCTGGCGCGAGCGATCGCGTCGGACCTGAGCCTCTATCACGAGGACAAGATCCTCGAGGGTATCGAGAACGATTCCCTGTTCGATGTGATGTCGGGGGAGATCGAGGAAGGACGCGAGCTGTTCAAGAGCCGCGTCACCGACGATATCTACAGGCTCAACATCTACGACCGCGCCCTGATCGATGTTCTGATCAAGAACAAGGGGCACATCAAGTCCAAGATCTGGTAGCGCGTCGCTGCGGCCACAAGGGGTTCGTGGCAGATTCCCGATCATCCAGAAGATACGAGTTCGTGGTGGCGCAGGCCGAGGCAGGTGAACGCCTCGACCGGTTCCTCGTCGCCAGGAATCTGCCGCTGGCCAGCCGTTCCCAGGTCAAGCGGCTGGTGGACCAGGGTCTGTGCCAGATCAACGACGAGACCGCCCGCCCGGCCAAACGGCTCAGGGCGTCGGACCGCGTCGCGCTGGAGGTCCCGCCACCCGGGCCGGACAGAGCCCTGCCCGAGGCGATCGAGCTGACGGTGCTCTACGAGGACGACGATCTGATCGTGGTGGACAAACCAGCCGGCATGGTGGTGCATCCGGCGGCGGGCCACAGCAGCGGGACGCTGGTCAACGCCCTTCTCGGTCACTGCCGCGCTCTCTCCGGCGTCGGAGGCACGCTGCGTCCCGGGATCGTCCACCGACTCGACAGGCTGACCAGCGGTGTGCTGGTGGCGAGCAAGACGGACCGGGCACACCTCGGACTCTCGGACCAGTTTGCCCGTCACTCGGTCGAGCGCTGCTACCTCGCGGTGGTCGCGGGCCGACCCTGTGCCGACAGCGGGACCTTTGACACGTTCCACGGCCGCCACCCGACCGACCGCAAGCGGTTCACCAGTCGCTGTGCGCAGGGGCGGCGCGCGGTGACGCACTGGGAGGTGGTGCAGGCGCTGGTGGGCGCGACGGTGGTGCAGGCCCGGCTCGAGACCGGCCGTACCCATCAGGTCCGCGTGCACTTCGCCGATGCCGGGCACCCGGTGCTGGGCGACCCGATGTACGGCCGGCCGCCGGCGGATCTTCGCGCCCGCGCCGAGGGACGTCAGCTCGGGCGCCAGGCGCTGCACGCCCAGGTGCTCGGCTTCGACCACCCCGTCACCGGACAGCGGCTGCGCTACGCCTCGCCGCTGCCGGCGGACATTCAGCGGCTCGTGGAGTGTCTGCAGCAGGACAGCCGTGGTCCGGTGGGAGCGGACAGATGAGCGGTGCGAGCATCGGCGGGTACCTCCGCCGACGGTCGGAGGGCGGCGCGCCGGTCCTCCTCAGCCCACTTCTGCTCGACGCCGGGGTGGTCCACGGCTTCTCCACCCGTCAGGGGGGCGTCAGCATCGGCAGCTTCAGCAGCCTCAACTTCGGGCTGAAGGGCGGCGACAGCCCGGAGCATGTCCGCCGAAATGCGGAGCGCCTGGCGCACACCGTCGGGTTCGACCCGCTGCGGCTGTTCCGTCTGCGCCAGATCCACGGGTGCCAGGTGGTGGAGCTGTCGGAGCGGGACACGCCTGCCGCCGTCCAGCAGCGGGAGGCCGACGCCCTGACCACCGCGGTGGCCGGGACGGCGGTGGGGGTGGCGACCGCCGACTGTGTGCCGGTGCTGTTCGCGGGGCGAGGAGCGGTGGGGGCGGCCCACGCCGGCTGGCGGGGGATCGTGGCCGGTGTGCTGCGAGCGACGGTCGAGAGGCTGCAGCGAGCCGGCGAGGTGCCGGTGCTGGCCGCCATCGGACCCTGCATCGGCCCCTGCTGCTACGAGGTCGGGCCCGAGGTGTCAGCCCGCTTCGAGGAGATCCCCGGGGCGGTGCTCCCTGCCGAGCCCCGGCCCCACCTCGACCTGATCGCGGCGGTGCGCCACTCGCTGCTGGAGGCGGGTCTGGCGTCGGAGCAGATCAGCGCGCCGGTGGGGCTGTGCACCCGCTGCCAGAGCGACATCTTCTTCTCCTACCGCCGTGACGGCGACGCCACCGGCCATCACCTGAGCGTCGTGGTGGCCGGCCAGCGAGGTGCGGATGGGCGGTAGCGAGATCGTGCTCCTGTTCTCGGGAGGGGCCGACAGCGGGCTGGCCGCGGTCAGGCTGCTCGAGAGCCACGAGAGGGTGCGGCTGTTGACCGTTCGCCACGGGCTGGAGCTGCTGATCGCCCGCTCCGCACGGCTGGCTGGCCGCCTTCAACAGCGCTACGGCGCGGATCGAGTCGAGCACCGGATCGTGGCGAACCGCGCCCTGTTTCGCACCGCCGCGGGCGGGAGGCTGTTGCGGCCGGTTCATCTGCACTACCCGGGCGTGCTGGTGCTGGCGGAGCGCGCCGCGCTGCACGGGGCGGCGGCGGCCTGTTGCCGCGCGCTGGGGATCCGTGACGTGGCGGATGGCAGCACGGTCCGCCAGGCGGCCGTGGCCCCGCCCCAGCGCCGCGAGTCGGTCGAGGCCTTCCGGGCCTTTCACGCCCGGTTCGGTGCCCGGTATCACTGTCCGATCTACGAGGAGACATCGGCGGCTGCGCGGCTGTCGGAGATGGGGCTGCTCGTGCCAGAGGACCGCTACACTCCCGACGGAGCACAGGGTGTGGCTGGCATGGTGGCACTCGAGCTGCTACGACTAGCGCATTCGAAGCTGCGCAACAGGCTGCACCCTGTCTTCCTGGTGGAGAGCGGGCTGCAGGGTCTGGGGCTCCTGACCCGACGCTACCCCCCTCCGGCCCGGCGGCAGCAGGCACGGCTGGCGCGCGAACGCGAGTACCTGGCGCAGGCGCTGGAACGAGTCGCCGCCGCGCTGGGGCAGGGACCGGGACCGATCGTGAAGTGATGCTACTGCACAGGACCGAGAGCGTGTGTCCCAGCTGCCGCCGAGACGTGGATGCAGCGGTGGTTCGCGAGTATGGCTCGGTCTACATGGTGAAGTCCTGCCCGGAGCACGGCGAGTTTCGGGTGAAGATCGCCAACAAGGCCTGGTACTACCAGGGGCTGCACGACTTCTACAACAGACTGATGCCGGCCGACTTCGACCGCCGCCGCCGGTGCCGATCCTACGCCTTCTTCGTCACCTCCCGCTGCAACCTGAACTGCCCGATCTGCTTCACGGACGCAAACGCGACCCGTCACGTCGAGGAGATGCCCCTGACCCGGGTCGCCACCCTGCTGGAGCAGGTCCAGGGACAGGGGAAGCTGATCCGCCTGTCGGGCGGGGAACCGACGCTGCACCCCGATCTGCCCCGCATCGTCGAGATGGTCGAGCGGTCGGGCAACGCGTCGGGGGTCTTCACCAACGGCCTTGTGTTGCAGGAGATGGGGCTGCTGCACGAGCTGCGGCGGCGAGGCCTGCGCTGGGTCGTGATGTGGGTCGATTCGTTGACGCGCGAGGAGGTCAACCTCGTCGTGCGTGGTCGCCCCCTGCTCGAGCCCAAGCGGGTCGCGCTGCAGAACATCCGCTGCTCTCGGATCCCGTTCTTGCTGTACCACGTCAAGGTCAAGGGTGTGAACGACGAGGACACCGGCGACCTGTGGCGCTACGCGCTGGACAACGACTTCGTGCGGGCGGTGTGGTTCAAGGGCTACGCACACCTGGGCAAGAAGCAGCTCTCCCGCGACAACGAGTATGTGATGGACGAGCTAGTGGAGGAGCTGGCCCGTGTGACCGGGGCCTTCACGCTCGAGGACATCTACTGCTACCAGAAGCTGTGTCACATCGCCTCGGCCGTGACTCAGACGCCGTCCTGCTACTACGGCCAGAACATCGTCGTGCCCAGACGGCCCGGTCGCAGGCTCGAGCTGGCGCGGCTCGCCGGCCTGCTGGATGAGTTCGAGCGTCGGCACGACACCGGGTTGGACGTGGCCATGCGGTTCCTGCTACCCCGGCTGACGGTCAGCCTGGCGCGGCACGCGCCGATCCTGCTGCTCCAGTCGCTGCGCAAGCGGCTGACCGTTCCGGGAGCGTTCTTCGACCCGACCGCGGCCCTGCCGGGTCACATGCTGATGATCATCAGCTCGTTCTACGACGCCCACAACTACGACAGGCTGCAGATGATGCGGCAGTGCTCGAACGGCGCCTTTCACCTCGGGCCGGGCAACAACATCCCGCTGTGCGAGCAATCGGTGCGCTGCTTCGGCTGACCGCGCTCAGGCCACCTGCTGCCGCTGCGCCACGACCTTGCGCCAGAACTCGTCGCTGCTCGAGCTCCGGGCGGGGAACACCTCGTCGAACCGACCGGCCAGATCGGCGAAGCAGCGGCTGATGGCGGCCGTCGGATTGCCCAGCACGACCGGCCTGCGCAGGCGCACCGCCTGCTCCAGCGCGCCGTCCTGGATCAGATGCCCCCAGTAGCGGGGCGTGAAGCCCAGGAACTGGTCGCAGACCCCTGCCAGCTTGTCGTAGGCGGTTCGCGCCTCGGCCGCGCTGTTGGTCCGGTTCAGCACGGTCGTCACCGAACGCGCGCCCCGCTGGGTCACCATTATCTTGATCAGGGCATAGGCATCGGTCAGAGAGGTGGGATCCGGCGTCAGCACCACGACCACGTCGTCGACGGCGGAGTTGAAGAACAGCACGTTCTCGGACAGGCCCGCCGCCGTGTCTACCAGCAGCAGGTCGAAGTTCTCCGACAGACTGTTCAGCCCGGCGGCGATGTTGATGCGCTGCGCCTGGCTCAGCCGCTCCAGCTTGAGGATGCCCGAGCCGGCGGGCAGCAGCTTGATGCCGCCCGGCCCATCCACCACGAGCTCCGCCAGCGTCCGCCTCCCCTCCACGAAGTCGACCAGAGAGTGGTCACAGTGCACGTCGCACAGGATGTCGAGGTTCGCCAGCCCCATGTCGGCGTCGAAGATCAGCACCCGCATGCCCAGGCGTGCCAGCTCGACCCCGAGGTTGACGGTGGCGATCGACTTGCCGACGCCGCCCTTGCCAGAGGTGATGGAGATGGTCTTCATCGCAACAGCTCGTTCTTCTCGGCTTGGGTGACGCCGGCCCAGGGCTCCGCGGCCCCGTCGTCCACCTCGACCCGGTTGCGGCCTCCACGCTTCGCTCGATACAGGGCGGCATCGGCCCGGCGCAGCAGGTCCTGCGGTGTCAGGTGAAACGCCGGCAAACAGGTGGAGATCCCGGCGCTGACGGCCAGGTTCAGCGTCGAGCGCTCCAGCCTCAGGGGCGAGACGGCGATGTGCTGCATCAGGCGGGAGATGGCGCAGAGCGCCTGGCCCGCGTCGGTGTTGGGCAGGATGACGGCGAACTCGTCCCCACCGATGCGGGTGACGATGTCGGTGGCCCGCAGCGTCTGCTGCATCAAGCTCGCCAGGTGAAGCAGGGCCTGATCCCCCGTGTCGTGCCCGTGCTGGTCGTTGATCTGCTTGAGGCGGTCGAGGTCCACCATCACCAGGGTGCAGGGGTCGGACTCCCGGCGGACGCGATGGAGTTCCTGGCGCAGGCGCACGTCGAAGTAGCGCCGGTTGTACAGGCCGGTGGCGGGATCCTCCATCGTGAGCCGGCACAGGCCGTCGATGATGCGTTGCAGCAGCGCGGTTCCGCTCAGCGCGGCCTGCTCCGCCTCGAATCCCTCATGTTTACGCAGTAGCGAGACAGCGTGGCGGATGTCCAGGTGGGCCTCGGAGATCCCATTGAGTCGGCGGTTGATCACTGCGAGGTCGGCGTCGGTGGTGCGTTTGGTTTCGATGGGTTTCGGCATTCAACCTCTGCGCCACGGCCTGTAGCCCCAACCACTGCTATCGACCATTCGGCGTCAAAGTTGAGCCTCTCACGGATCTAGTCGATGCGAAACGAGATACTGTCCAGGCTGATGCTCGGCGTGGTGCAGTTGGGATGGATCTCGCCGTTGAACGGGTTGACGATCACCTCGGAGGTTGCGCCGCCGCCGACCGCCCGGTAGACGCGAACCCCGCCGCCTGGGCGATACCCGGCGGGGAGCGTCGCGATCGACTTCTTGCAGGCATCGCCGATCACACTTCCCCGGAGGAAGACCCGACCGCTGTTGTCCTTGGTGTACGACGGCTGCGCCAGTCCGTAGCCGGTCAGGTGGTGCCAGCCGTTTGTCGTGGCCAGGGAGGTCCACTGGCCCTCGGCCGGAAACCGGACGCCGTCCAGCGAGACCCACGTGCCGCATTCGGCCTCGAACCGGACCGCACCGGTCCATGGCACGACATGCGTCCATGTGCCTCCCGCCGAGGTGGAGACGGCGTGGCCGCCCACTCCCCCGGTGGGCCAGACGTCCTGCGGCAGCGTGAACGACACCCTGGGGCAAGTCAGCGTCTTGATCGTCCCGGTCAGCCGAATGACCTCATCCGGGCCCTCGTAGTAGCCGGCCCTGGCCAGGCCGTAGGCGTTGGCGTTCTGCCAGACCCAGCCGCCCAGGGCATGCCACTTCGAGGTGGTCTGGTTCGTGACGAACTCGATGCCGTCGAGGCTCACGCGGTTCGGGTCGCAGGACGTGGGCGTGCGGATCTCGCCGCTGAAGGGATCGACGTGGACCCCGAGCGGTTTGCCGTTGCTCGAGACCATGTAGGCGCGCACGCCCTGCGTGGGCCTGAGCTTGGGCGGCAGGTACCCGAGCGAGCCGCAGGCGCCGCCGGCCACGGTGCCCCGCAGCCGGACCGACCCGGAGCTGTCCAGCCGCGCCATCGCCTGCGCCAGGCCGTAGGCGTTGGCGTTGTGCCAGCTGCCCAGCAGCTGCAGCGGCACCCACTGGCCGACGGGCGGGTCGGCGTCGTTGTTGCCCATCGTCGCTCGCTCGCCTTCGATGCTGGCGTACGGGTTGTCGGCGTCGATCACCCCGGTGTTGCAGCCTGCGACGAACAACATCGACAGCAACGATCTTGTGATTGTGGAGACTTGGATTCTTCTGGCGAACATGGGTGGCTCCTTTCGAAGGTCTGCTTTGTCCGGTTGTGACAGCCATCTGTTGTGTGAATGTGGGGAGTGTGTGGAGTTCTGTGAGGCAGGTGGCGGGAGCTGCACACTTCTTCACAGTTTCTCCACGGCATCTCAACCTGGATGCGGCATACTGATGACGATGGAGCTTCAGGGCAGCGAGGGTGTCATCAGCGTCCTCCTCATCGAGGACGACCAGCGCCTGGCGGGTCTCACCGGGCGCTACCTGGAGAAGAGAGGTCTGGTGGTCACGCTGGCGTTCGACGGCCCGACCGGGCTGCGGGAGGCAACCCGCAACACCTACGACGCCATTCTGCTCGACCTGATGCTCCCCGGCATCGGCGGGCTCGATCTATGTCGACAGATCCGACAGAGATCCGATGTCCCGATCATCATGGTGACGGCGCTGGACGAGGAGGGAGAGCGGATCGTCGGGCTCGAGACCGGCGCAGACGACTACGTCACCAAGCCGTTCTCCTCTCCCGAGCTGCTGGCGCGCATCCGAGCGGTCGTTCGCCGGGCCCGTGGCAAGGTGGGGCCGTCGACCCGGACGATCCAGGTCGGGAAGCTGACCGTCGATGCGGGGGCGATCAAGGCGACCTTCGACGGGCAGACGCTCGAGCTGACGGCCTACGAGTTCACGATCTTGCGGGTGCTCGCCGAGCGGGCCGGGCGCGTCCTCAGTCGCGAGCGGCTGCTCGATCTGGCCAAGGGCAGCGCTGAGGAGGCCTTCGATCGCTCGATCGACGGGCACATCTCGCGGCTGAGGAAGAAGCTCGGGGACGACCCGAAGAACCCACAGCTGCTGAAGACGATCCGCGGCGCCGGGTACATGCTCGCCAGGGAGGGCACCACGTGAGCCGCAGGCGGGCCACGTTTCGGCTGGTAGCACGCATCTATCTCTTCACGGCCTCCACCTCGTTCCTGATGGCGGTGGCCCTCGCCGCGGTCATGGCCCTGCTCGCCGATCCACCGCAGCAGATGGTGAGGGCCGCTCAGTACATGGTCTCCACGCTGGCGGCGCACCGCAACGACCCGGCGGCGATGAGCCGGGAGGCAGCACGCTTCAGAGATGAGCTCGGCGTCGAGATCACGCTCCATGCTGTCGAGGGCAAGGTGCTGGTGTCGAACGTCGACCCGCCGTCGCAACCCCTGCCCCGCGACCTGCTCCGGCGTCTCGAGCGAGGGGAGTCGACTGTCGTCCATGGGGCCCCGCGTCGCGTCGTCGTGGGGATCAGGGAGCGGGGATCGCTCATGGGCTACGGCGAGGTTGTCCACGCGCTCCTGCTGCGGGAGTGGCCGCTGATGGCGTTGCCATTCGCCGCCTTTCTCGTCGCGCTCGTGGTCACCTCGGTCCTGTTTGCCCGTCACATGTCGCGGCCGATCACACTCCTTGCCCGGACAACGCGGGCCTTCGGCGCGGGAGATCTCGAGGCCCGTGTGAGCCTCGACAGGGGCGACGAGCTGGGCGAGCTGGCCCGCGCCTTCAACGAGATGGCGGACCGGATCAACCTGCTGCTGGGCGCGCAGAAGGAGCTGATGGCCGGCATCTCACACGAGCTACGCACGCCGCTGGCGCGGATCCGCGTGGCCCTGGACATCGCCGACCTCGAGCACTCGGAGGGCGAGCGGCCGGAGCTGGCCGAGATCGCCCGCGACCTGGTCGAGATCGAGCAGATCGTCAACAACATCTTCATGACGGCGCGCCTCGACCTGCAGAACGGCAAGGGGAGCCTGGCCAGCCTCCCGCTGCGCCGGGTGTCGGTCGACGCTCGCTCGATGCTCGAGGAGGCGGCCCAGCGCTTCCGTCAGGACCATTCAACTCGTTCGTTGCATCTGGCGCTCGCCGACGAGCTTCCCGCGATCCAGGCCGATCGCGTGCTGCTGCGGCGGGTGGTCGGCAACCTGCTGGATAACGCCGCCAAGTACTCCGAGGAGGGGGAGGCGATCACGCTGCGGGCTCGCGGCGTCGTCGAGGGTCTGGTGGTCGAGGTCGAGGATCAGGGGATGGGGATCGCCCGGTCCCAGATCGGCGACGTGTTCAAGCCGTTCTTCCGCGCTGACGCCAGCCGCGCCCGGGCCACGGGCGGGGTCGGCCTGGGCCTCGCCCTGGCGCGGCGCATCGTCGAGGCCCACGGCGGCACGATCGCGATCGAGAGCGTGGAGGGGCAGGGGACGCTGGTCCGCTTCTCGGTCCCCGCGCAGGCGTGACGTCACCGGGAACAGACACAGATCCCGTCCACCATGAGGGTCGAGCAGGTGTAGGTGGCGCCCTCCTGGCAGTTGGCGCCGGTGTCCTCCCAGGCCCCGATGCAGCTGCCTCCGAATGCCTGGCAGACACTGTTGCAGGCCGCGCCGCCGCCGGACTCAAGGAAGTAGAACACGCAGGAGGAGGCAGTCTCGCCGCAGAGAACGAACCCGGGCGCCTTGCCGTACTTCGCTGTGCAGCTCGGCGGACCCACGTCGGGGGGGACAGGCTGGTCGAGGGAGACGGGCTTGTCGGGGGTGAGGAGCTTGTCGGCGGGGACGAGCTTGTCAGGGACGGAGATCGGCTTGTCGGGGATCGACAGGAGATCCAGCGGGGCGTCGATCGAGCCATCCGTCCCCGAATCGGGCCCGTGGTCGCTTCCCGGGCTGACATCGACCCCTGGACGCTCCGGGGCGCCGGTCAGATCCAGCGTGCCTCCCGCCGAGGAGTCCTCGTCGTAGCCGAAGCGCACACACGCTCCCAGCAGCACCACGCCGAGCACCAACGTCCCCAAAAGCCTTGCCATGTCCACCATCATACGGGATCCCGCGCGGCGGCACACTGCCTCGTCAGCACGGGTCAGTACGGGTCGGTGAGCGGGGTCGCCCCTGGATCGCCTGTGGGCCTTCTCAGCCTGGTGGCCAGCGGGTATCATCGCCCGACGATCTCAAGGAGCGTTTGTCAATGACCCAGTACCAGAGTCCGTTTCACGTGGTCCAGGCCCGCACCGCCGGCGAGGCATGGTGCAAGCAGATGTCGCTGGTGATGGAGCAGGGCGTCGAAGTGCCCGACGGGGACCAGGTGCTGCGCGAGGTGCTCAACGTGCTCTGCCTCGTCGACAGCCCCGCCGAGGTCGACCCCGTTGTGCAGCAGTTCGGTGACCCGGCCATGATCGACATGATGCGGCGCAACTTCCTGCAGACGGAGCCCCTCGAGCAGTTCGGCTACTCCTACGGCCAGCGGATGCAGGACTTCGACGGTGTGGACCAGCTCGAGCGGGTGGTGACCACCCTGCAGAAGAACCCCCACTGCAAGTCGGCCACCGTGGCGCTGACCTGGCCCGGCCACGATGACAGACACCATCCCTGCATCAACGTGCTCGACTTCAAGCTCCGCGGGGGCAGGCTCCAGCTGGCGAGCTTCTTTCGCAGCCAGGATGTGGGCACCAAGCTCTACGCCGATGCGATCGCGCTGGGGGAGCTGCTGCAGCGGGTGGCCGGCCGCGTCGGGTGCCCGGCTGGGGGTCTGGTGGTCCTGTGCGCGTCGAGCCACGTCTACCGTGACAACGAGGCCCGCGTCCGACAGATCCTCGCCGCGAACCCACAGGGCTGAAGATGATGACCAAATTCGACCAGAAGCTGATGACGATGGACATCGGTTCCCCCGAGCTCACGGGAGCGCGGCTGCTGCTGTTCGGCAGCTGCGTTCCGATCCAGTCGCGTCACCACCTGGAGCGGCTCGCCGAGGGCCGTGTTCCCCTGCACGTCTGCCTGCAGGAGGAGCACATGGATCGGATCGGGTTCAAGCTCTCGCTGCTGATCGCCTACCGCCACCCGCAGGAGATCGCGGTGCTGAGCAACGATGGCTCGCCGCATTGCCTGCAGCTGCACCTGCTGGTCCACCGCGCCCGGTTCGCGACGGGGGCCGACATCCAGCTGCGTTTCTTCGTGATCGAGGAGGGCGAGCTGGTCGAGGTGTCGGCCGAGACCGTCAACACCGGCCGGCACCTGTCGCATATCGAACAGCTGCGAGTCGGGGAGAGGGACCGGGTCGAGCGGGCCAGGCAGGAGGACTTCACCCGGCTCTTGCGCTACGTCGCCGCCGTGTCGGAGGTGACGGGGCTCGATCAGGCGCTCGCCCTGCTCGAGCCGCAGATCGTCGAGAAGCGGGAGCGCTGGCTCGCCGAGCACGCCGAGGAGGTGGCCGCCGGCACCGGCGATCCGCTCGAGCGCGCTTTCGACCTGGTCTACCGCCGCTGCTTCGGCCTGAACGAGCGCGACTGCGAGGTGGTGGAGCGCACGCCGACCCGCCTGGTGACGCGCTGGACCAACTACTGTCCGGTGCTCGAGGCCTGCCGGGCCTCGGGCCTCGACACCACCACGGTCTGCCGGGCGCTGTACCATCGGTCGGTGGAGGTGCTGCTGCGGGCCATCGATCCCCGGCTGCGCTTCGACCGCGACTACGACAGGCTCCGCCCGCACTCGCCCTGCTGCGAGGAGACCTTCCTCCTGGGGGACAGGCTACCCCCATCTACTCCCACGAAATAACAGGGTGTCTGAGCAGAAACGTGCATTTTCTGCGATTGCCACGCAACACGCGCCACGGGGTGCCGACAACCAGTCATGAGCCGAGACAAACGAGAGGTTCTGGTTGGACAGCCCCATCACGTTTTCACCCGAGGCAACAATCGACGACGATTGTTCTCCTACGGAACCGACTACCGGCGGGTTCTGTGGGATATCGTACGTGCGCTGGCGGAGGCCGAGTGCTTGGTGCATGCGCTGGCGCTGATGGCGAACCACCTGCACCTGATCCTGGTCCCCCCGCACCTCGATGCGATGGCCAAGTTCGTCAAGTCGTTCGCGCAGAGCTACGCGGCCTATCGCAACAAGAAGCGCCGAGGCAGTGGGAAGCTGTTCGAGGAACGGTACATTTCGATTCCGATCCGCACGGAAGCCCAGCTCGCGATCACCACCGCCTACATCGAGCTCAATCCGGTGCGTGCCGGCGTGGTCGATCACCCAGCTGACTTCAAGTGGTCCACCTACCGCCTGCACGCCGGAGATCCAACGGGCTCTCGGGTGCACCCGGTTATCCTCACACCAAGCGGCTGGTACCTCGGTCTGTCCAGGGACCCGGCAAAGCGAGCCCAGCTGTATTGCGAATTCGTCGAGAGCATTCGCGCTCGCGACGCCAAGCCCGACGGCATCGAGGAGATCGAGGCCAAGGAGCGCGAGGCGCAGGCTCCCTACACCCGACGACTGCATCGTCCCGACGGTACCCGAGCGCGTGAGGCCACACCGAGGTACGGTTCTCGGAAATTGCACGTTTCCCGGTAGACGCCCTGTTATTTCGTGGGATTAGATAGGGGTAGCCTGTCCCGCAGCTTCGCCAGGGCGCGGGCGCGGTGGGATGTACGAAAGAGGGCCTCGTCGTCGAGCAGCCCCAACGGCTGGTCGAACCCATCGGGCACGAAGATCCGCGAAAGCGGAGTCGCGGCGCGCTCCGGGCCGAGCGGCTCGCGCAGCAGCCGGCCGCGGCACCGACCATCGAAGATCTCGAGCGTCCCCCCCGGCTCCCACAAGGCCACGAGAGCCCGCATCTCGCCCGTCGCCGCCCCGTCGGCGGTCAGCCTCGCCAGCCCGCCGAAGCCCAGCGAGCGCATGATGAACTTGGTGAACGGGCCGGGGAAGCCGGGGTAGGCGTCGAGGAACAGCCCCGCCTCGTCCACCAGCAGGGGCCGACCGAGCGCGGCGCCGGCCTGGCTGGCCTTCGAGCGCACGATGGTCGACATCTCCTGCTCCATCGGCTCGACCAGATCCAGCTTGACGCCCTCGACGCGGATGCCAAGCGGGCCGAGGAACCGAGCGGCCTCGGCGAGCTTGTCGGCGTTGGTGGTGACCATGGTCAGCGTGGAGGTCATCGGTTCAGCAGCTCCTGCTTCCAGATCCCGATGAGCCATTCGAGCCATCCCCGCTCGTCCTCGACCACCTGCTGGATCTTCAACGGGACCTTGGGACGATCGCAAAGCTCCCCCGGCAACACCAGCGCGGCTGCCTTGCGCAGGAAAGCCTTGCGTCTACCGCCCTCGAGCTTCGTCAGCAGAGGACAGTTGAGGCCGAACTGTACCAGCGCCCGATCCAGCAGGCAAGGACGGTACTCCACGCCAAAGGCCATGAACATCTTGTCCAGCCGGCGGTTGTGATAGTAGGGCAGCTCGTGGAACACGTCGAAGTAGGCGCAGATGTCGACCCACGGGCTCTCCCGACGGTAGGCGTCGAGCAGCCACGGGTCGCCGCGCCCGTAGCGCAGCATGAAGCGTTCGAAGTAGTCCTGCTCCAGCTCCCTCGTCGGCCGCCCGTCCACGATCTGCGCGTGGAGCCAGGGGTGCCGGCGGTAGCCGTACCAGACCTCGTCGGCGCCCGACCCGCCGAGGACCACCTTGAGGCCCCGCCGGCTCGCCTCCCGGGCCAGGTACCACTTGGGGACCATCGAGCCGGTGTCCTGGGGCACCTCGTGGCTGCGGACGATGGCCGGCAGGTGTGCCTCGAGATCATAGTCCGTCAGGCGCAATTCGGTCAGCGGCACGCCGACGTGGCCGGCAGCCTGGCGGGCAGCCTCCAGCTCGCTCTCCATGCCCGGCACCTCGAGGTAGAGCGCCTGGATCTGCGGATGACGGCGGGCCGCCAGTGCCAGCACCAGGGTGCTGTCCAGCCCGCCGGAGAGCGCCACGGCGAGCGGCACGTCCGACATCAGGCACTTGGCGACCGCCTGGTCGACGAGCTCGAGCAGCCGCTCTGGGGTGGCGTCCACCGCGGCGCGGGTGAAGGCGTGGTAGCGCTCGATGCTGTGCCGCCCCTCGCGCCAGCAAAGGTAGGTGCCGGGCTGCAGCAGCTGCATGCCGCGGATCGGCGCGGCGGGCGACGGCGTGTAGCCGTAGGTCAGGATGTCGTCGAGGGCGGCCTGATCGGGCTCTGCGTCGACCTGCTCGCACTGCAGCAGGGGGCGCAGGTCGGAGGAGAAGATCAACCGGCCGTGGTTGACGGTCCAGTACAGGTTCTTGATGCCCAGGTGGTCGGTCGCCAGGTAGAGGCAGCGCTCCCTGCGGTCCAGCAGGGCCAGCGCGAACATGCCGTCGAGCATGGCAAAGCAGTCGGGGCCATGCTCCTGGAACAGGTGGAGCACCACCTCCGAGTCGCACTCGCTGCGCAGCCGATGCCCCTGCTGCACGAGCCGATCCCTCAACTCGGGGTAGTTGTAGATCTCTCCGTTGACGACCGCCGCCAGATGCTGGTCCTCGTCGTACATCGGCTGGCGGCCGCGCTCCGTCGGGTCCACGATCGCCAGGCGGCGGTGGCAGAGCGAGAAGCCCGGCTCGGTGTGCTCGCCCCGGTCGTCGGGCCCGCGGTGCTGCAGCGCGGCCGACATGCGCTCGAGCAGCGCGTCGTCGACGAAGCTGAAGCCCGCTAGACCGCACATGAGCGACCGATCACGGGGCCACCGCCGGATCGACGAGGCCGGCCTCGCGAAAAGCTGCCCGGCGCCACCGGCACTCGGCGCACGTGCCGTCGGGCTCGGGTCCGTCCCCGATGCAGGTGCGGGTGTGGGCCAGGGGCAGCTCCCTCTCCACCGCCCAGCGGATGATCTGGCTCTTGCTCCGCGGGGGGCCGAGCAGCGGGTCGACGAAGGGCGAGGTTATCTGCCAGTCCCAGTCTTCCGTGTCCAGGCAGACGAGCAGCGTCTCGGCCCGCAGGGAGACCAGGGAGGTGTGGGGGAATGGATCGTCGGCGATGGCGCCGGTGATGATGGTGTGGATCGCGAGGCCTTCTCCGGCCTGCAGCGCGACCGCCTGCTGGACGGCGAGGTTCTGCATCGACGCGTCCCGCATCGGGTGTCCCAGCGTGGCCGCCCGCTGGTGGAAATGCCGCTTGAGGCCGGCAGGGGGGATCTCGGCCTCGATCTTGACCGCCCTGGCGATCCGGTCTCCGTAGCGCTCGCGCAACGAGACCACGACCCGGTCCAGCGCCGACTCCTCGAAGGGCGTGGCGCGAGCAGAGCGCCGGACGAACAGCGGGTGGACCGTGGCGTCCAGCTCCTCGGCGCACCAGGCCATCGCCACGGTCGAGTCCAGGCCGCCGGATGCCAGGACCATGATCCGCTCCTCGCGGGGCGGTCGGGCGGTCCAGCCGCGGTGGCGCAGCAGCAGGTCGTCGAGGTCGGAGAGCACAGCCTCGCGCACGTCAGCGCTCCAGGAAGCGACCGTCCAGCACCCACTGTGCCGCGTCGCGCAGGTTCTGGGACTGGCCCTCCTGGCCCGGCCCGTAGCGCACGGCGCGGCGGGCGAGCCCGGCGCAGTAGCCGCAGGCGTCGCAGGAGAGGCTCTCGCAGTCGATCTGCTCGAAGTGCTCGAGATACCCGTCGAGAGCCCGGTTGTCGACGGCGATCTGGTTGCGCATCACGTGGCTCTTGCGCAGCCGCTCGAGCTCGGCCTGTCCGGACACGTCCGACGGACCGAGCCGCGCGGGCTGCCCGTCATCGCCCCCCGGCCCGTAGGTCGAGAAGGTGCCCATCAGGTCGGCCAGGTTGCCGTCGTAGCGCCGGGCGCCGTAGGCCTTGATGGCACGGGCGATCCAGGCCGTGGGCCTGACCCGTCCCACGAGCTTGAACCGGTCGATCCCGAGCCGCTCGTACCGCTCGACATCCTCGGGTCGGATGAAGGTGGCCTTCACCACCTGCTCCGGCTCCTCGGTGAAGACCCGGCCGCAGAACAACCGGCTGTAGCTGACATAGGGGGTGTTGTGCCCCTGCTGCGAGGCGTGGCTGTCGCAGTTTGCGTGGTAGTAGACCTGCGGGCAGGCCAGCAGGCAGGCCTCGTTGACCAGCAGCACCAGCTGCAGGTCGACGGCGGCCCGGATCGCCTCGAGTCGCCGGAAGGAGCGCGTGATGCGGGGGTCGACCGTGATCTGTCCGGCCCCGGCGTCCTGCCAGAAGCGCGCCTGCTGCGGGCTGCTGACGAAGGCGAACTTCGACGTACAGATGCCGAGGTTGGGGTGGCGCCTGACCAGCAGGTCGGCCACGAAGGGTGAGGCGACCGTGACCAGATCCGCCCCGCTGCCGGCCACCCAGTCGACCAGGTCAGCGATCGCCCGGTAGCCTGCCTCGGTGAACTCGGAGTTGGCGGTGCAGGCGCTGTTCAGCACGTAGTTGAAGTGGATGCCACGCTGGCGGACCCTGGCGATGTAGGCCATCGCGGCCTGCGGGTCGGTCCCGGGCAGCTTGCAGCTCGGGCGCCCGCCGCCCAGGGCGTCCTCGGCCAGCTTGCCGTAGACGGTGTCGACCAGGGCGGGGTCGAGGTGCTGCAGCAGGTCGTCCTGCCAGTTGCAGGGAACCACCAGATTTGCAGGGGAGGGCATACGCGCAAAAGTATGGTGCGACGGAAACGACCGTGTCAACCGAGCGAGGTCAGGGCCGGGCGGTGCCCGGGAAGCCGACCTCGGCGAGGAAGCGGACGAACTCGTCCGGGCTCAGCTGCTGCTGGCTGTCCGAGCGCGCCCGATCCGGGTCGGGGTGCACCTCGACCATCAGACCGTTGGCGCCGGCGGCGAGGGCCGCGCGGCCCAGAGGCGCGAGGATGTCCCGCCGGCCCGCCGCGTGGGACACGTCCACGATCACCGGGTGGCGGCTCCGCAGCTGGAGCAGAGGCACCGCCGAGATGTCCAGGGTGTTGCGCGTCTGGCTCTCGAAGGTGCGGATCCCCCGCTCGCACAGCACCACCTCCTCGTTGCCCTCGGAGATGATGTACTCGGCGGACCAGAGCAGCTCGTCCAGGGTGGCGCTGAACCCGCGCTTGAGCAGCACCGGCCTGCGGCAGCGGCCCACCTCCCGCAACAGATCGTAGTTGTACATGTTCCTCGCGCCGATCTGGAGCATGTCGGCGCTGTCGGCCGCCTCCTCGACGGCCCGCGGATCCATCACCTCGGTCACCGCGAGTAGGCCGTGCCGCCTGGCGCTGTCCGCCAGGATCTGCAGGCCGCGGCTGCCGAGCCCCTGGAACGAGTAGGGCGAGGAGCGGGGCTTGAACGCACCCCCGCGCAGGAAGCGGACGCCGAGCCCGGCCAGGAAGCCCGCAACCGTCTCCATCTGCGCCTCGCTCTCCACCGCGCACGGCCCAGCGATCATGATCGGCTGCTCGCCGCCGATCATCTCGCCTCCGACGCGGACGATCATGGGCTCGGCGCGCGGGAGAGCGACGACCTCGCGGCCGAGATCGATCAGCTCCGCCGATGCTCCGATGATCTCGGAGAACAGCTGGTGGATCGTCCGGTTGGAGAACGGACCGGTGTTGCGGCGCATCAGCTCGGCCAGCATCTCCTGCTCGCGCTGCGGCAGAAAGGCTGGGATGTCGTGCTCGGTCTTGAAGCGCTGGATCTCGAGCACGATGCGGGCGCGGCGGTTGAGCAGCTCCAGCAGTGCGAGGTTCGTCTCCTCGATCTCGGATCTGAGGCGCTTGAGATCATCCGCCATCGCTGTCGTCCGGGGAGTGCGCACCTTGCGCACCCGACATGCGCGTAGGATACTCTCTTTCCACCAGTCGGACATGTTCGAAGTGACCGTGCGATGATTGTTGCGGGCCCGGGGGGCGATGACCTGGCAACCCGGAAGGCCTCCCTCTTCAGAGCGACGGAGTGGTTGCACTTCCTCGGCTTCCCCTTGCTGGGCTACTTCGCGTTCGGTCGGAGCGTGGGATGGGATCTGGCGCTGGTGCTGGTCTCCACCGCGCTGTCGCTGGCCTACGCCTACTCCCTGAACGATGTCGTCGACCTGGGCCTTCCACGGCGCAAGCTGCTCTATCCCCTCGCGATGCTGCCGCCGCTCGCGCTGACCCTGTGGCGGCTTGGTGGCCACCGGCGCTGGGTGTTCGTGGCGGCGGCGCTGACCTGGACCGCCTACTCCTTGCCGGTTCCGCGCATCAAGTCGGTACCGATGCTGAACACCCTGACCAACGGTGTCGGGTTCTCCCTGTTCTACCTCGCCGGCGCCAGGGTGCTCGGGGTACGGCCGGTGCTGTTCGCCGCCTCGCTGGCCTGCCTGGTGATCGGCGCGCAGCTGATCCACGAGCTGTCCCACATCGAGGCGGATCGACAGCAGGGGATCCGCACCACCTCCGTGGCTTTCGGCGCGCCAGTCGCCCGCATCTGCACGGTGATGGCGCTGGTGGCCGGCACCGTCCTCGCGGGCCTGTACAACCTGGTCTTCGTCATCCCGCTCTCAGTGGCGACCTGTCTCACGACGCTGGCGCTGCTCCGTCGCGATCCGGCGTGGGTTCGCCGCGCGACGCGCATTGGGGGCGTGGTGGTGGGCCTGCTGCTGCTGGGCTGGGAGATCGCATTTCCGACCTGCGGGTAGCTCCAGGGGCGAGGAACGTTCGATCATTGGACTCGCTGCCACCCTACGGCGCCAACCGCGTCGAGATCGATCTGGTCCACCAGCGGCACCACCGCCGACAACGCCCAGGACACGAGGCGGTGCTGCTCGCGCTCCTGCTCGGGTTGTGGCTGGTTCGCCGAAGGAGGATCTGATATAGAATCGCATTTGTCTCCGGACCATGCCTGCGGTGAAGAAGTTAGTAGCCATACTCTCAGTTCTGCTCGTTCTTCTTTGTCTGGGATACTATTCTCTTTGTGTTCACCATCAGGATGTCGTTTCACCGGACCCTGAAGGCACCATTCCCGGTACCTGGATCGTCATACCAGCAGGGACATTCATGATGGGCTCATCGCCGAAGGAGCCCTGTCGCTTCTCTGATGAGACTCGGCACGAGGTCACTTTGATGCGTGAATTCGAGA
>Ga0180009_10002195_pt1 | contig 23158 bp, 22 predicted proteins | sample OS_PC_MetaG_FD_123537 | JGI IMG/M metagenome (GOLD analysis project Ga0180009, IMG submission 123537) | Groundwater microbial communities from the Aspo Hard Rock Laboratory (HRL) deep subsurface site, Sweden - OS_PC_MetaG | ecosystem: Environmental > Aquatic > Deep subsurface > Groundwater...
GCTCACAGGCCTTCTTCTCTGACTCCAACTTGCGAAACCACTTCCTTGGCCAACTTCCCTGGCGGCCTGGCCCGACAGGACACACAAAATATGCCATCTCCCACTTCGCCGAGAATTGCTGCGCAACCGGCCGGGCGGTTGCCAAAGCCGTGCCCCGGATGCTATATTGAAAAAAGTCCGATGGACGCATCGGACCGGATATCCCAATTCGCAGGGGGTGCACGAATGAGGGCCCGGAAAACCGCTCAGGGATTCACCCTGATTGAACTGATGATCGTCGTGGCCATTATCGGTATCCTGGCCGCGGTGGCCATCCCCCAGTTTCAAAGCTACCGGACCCGGGCCCAGGACGCGGCGGCCAAGTCGGCCCTGCATCAACTGGCCAAGGCCCAGGAAGACTACTACCTCCAGTACAGCGAATACGCCCGGAACCGCGTCAACCTGTTCACCTCGAGCGGCTGGACCGTGGAAGCCACGATTACACTGAGCATCCTGGCCGCCACCAGTGCGTCCTGGTCGGGCACGGCCGCGCATACCTCCTCGCCCAACGTCTGGACCTATTCGAGTGCCGGCGGCGGTCTGCAATAAGGCTGCTTCAGGCTTTCGCAACATCTCGGTCATCCGACCGAAACGGCCTTGGTTTATGAAACGCATTTTGGGGGTCATGGCCCTGCTGATTCTGGCCGCGATCGCGCCCTGGACCCGGCCGACCGTCGGTCTGGCCATCGGGGACCGGGCCGCGCTGGAATCGTCCCGTTTCGAACGGGACCGGGCCGCGGCCGCGCTGGACCCGGCCGGCGGTCTCCCGGCCGGAACGATCACCGTGCCCGGGTCCCGGGTCCTGGGCCTGGCCTGGCAGCCCATGCACTGGTGGGTCCTGGGGGATTCGGGCCTTATCACCCGGGTGGACCTTTCGGGCCGCGCCCTCGGGTATCTGCGTGCACCCGGACCGGCCGCGCGCGGCCTGGTCTTTGACGGCGGTGGGCTTTGGATCGCCGACGCCCTCGACGACCGGATCGACCGGCTTTCCCCGGACGGGGAGATCACGGCCTCGATTCCGGCCCCGCCCTGGCCGTCGGGGCTGGCCTGGGACGGTCGGCGCCTCTGGATCGGCTCCTGGGCCGACCGGAACGTTTACCAGATCGACCCGGCGGACGGCCGGGTGATCGACGTGTTCGGCGTCCCGGACGGGGACTACCCCTACGGACTGGCCTGGGACGGCGGCGGGCTCTGGGTCTCCACCGCGCAAGGCCTTTTCCGGATCGATCCCGCCGACCGTCGTATCACGGCCACGAGGCAGGACCCGTTCCACCGCCACGGGCGGGCCTATGCCCTGGCCTTTGACGGCGGCCGTCTCCGGCAGGGCGGCTGGCTGGGCAACGACCTTTCCCCCGTTGACGTTCCGGACTTGGCCCCGGTCCGGGCCGCGGCCGCCAGGGCCGTGCCCGCCGCCGCCACCGGCGCGGCCGAGGTCAGCGGCGTCAACGTCACGGTCAACGGAACGGTCAATCCCCGGAGCGAAGACACGACCTATTATTTCGAATTCGGGCAGACGCCGGGATACGGGCTGAGAACCGCCTCCCGGTCCGCGGGATCGGGCGCCGTGGACGTGGCCGTCAGCGACCGGATCATCGGCCTGACCGCCGATACCGTCTATCACTACCGCCTGGTCGCGGAAAACCCGTCGGGAACGGCCCTCGGCCCGGATGCTTCCTTTACCACCGGTCGGCCCAGCGGGATCAGCCTCGCTCTGACCGGCAATTCCGGGTACCTGGCGGCCAGTACGAGCTGTTTCATCGACGCCTGCCCCGACCCGGGCGGGACCGGACCGGCCCCGGGCCTGACCGGCCTGGCCCTGGCCCTGCTGGCCGCCGCCCTCGCCACGATCCGGCGGGCGCGAAAAGGCTCCTGACCCCTTTTCCCGACGAAATGCATAGCGAAACGCGAAGTTGGACCGCTTTTTGACCGCGGGCGTATCAGACGATACGTCGAGGTCAAAAAGCGGGAAACGAGCGTTGCAGCACGCATTTCGGCGCCGCGGTACAAGGCAACTGCAAAATCCGGGTTTAACATCCCGCTTCGGATATCCCCACCCGTCGCTTGCCGTAAGGGCGCCTGCCTGCTATGTTTAGACATGGCCCGGCCGTCTCGGGGGGGAACCGGGCCAAATACTCATTGACGCGTACCGGGCAATGTGTTAACGACAACTATCCGGATTTTACGCGAAATTGGCGGTTACTATGCACGAGATGTCCATTGCCCAGAGTATTCTTGACATCGTCAAGGAGGAAATGGCCAAACACCAGGTCGAAAAGCTGGCCGCGATCAACATCGCCGTAGGCGCCCTGTCGGCCGTGGTCCCCTCCTCCCTGACATTCTGTTACAATGTCCTGGTGGACAAGACGGAATTCGCTGAAACCCGGCTCAACGTCCGCGTGGTGCCTCTGACTTACAGTTGCTACGCCTGCGGACATGATTTCACATCCGAGGAAATGACCTTCGAATGCCCCGCCTGCGGGGAGGCGGACCCGATGCTTACCGCCGGCCGGGACCTGACCATCGAGAACATCGAGGTGGCCGAAACCGAAAAGGAGTAATGGCAGCCATGAAGGTTTCCGTCGTTCGCAACATACTCGAGGCCAACGAGCGCATATCCCAGCAAAACCGAAAACGATTCAAGGAAGGCCGCGTCTTTGTCATCAACCTGATGTCCTCGCCGGGCGCGGGCAAGACCAGCCTTTTGGAACGGACCATCGATGCCCTCAAGGACCGGATCAAGATCGGCGTCATCGAGGGCGACATCCAGTCCGACCGGGACGCCGAGCGGGTGGCCCAGAAGGGCGTCCAGGCGGTCCAGATCAACACGGACGGCGCCTGTCACCTGGACGGCAACATGATCCTGGACGCCGTGGACCAGTTCGACCTGAAGGAACTGGACCTGCTCGTGGTCGAAAACGTGGGCAACCTGGTCTGTCCGGCCGAGTTCACCCTGGGCGAGGACGCCAAGGCCATGATCCTGTCGACCACCGAAGGGGACGACAAGCCCATGAAGTACCCCCTCATGTTCCAGGAGTCCGAAGTCCTGCTGGTCAACAAGATCGACCTGCTGCCCTATATCGACTGCGACGTGGAAAAGATCAAAAGCGAGGCCCGGCAGCTCAATCCCAAGATCACCATTTTCGAGGTCTCCTGCCGGACCGGCGAAGGCCTGGATGCCTGGTACGCCTGGCTCCAGGATCAGATCAAGTCCCGGGCCTGACGGCCGGCTTTCCGGGGGCGAGCCCGGCGCCTAGCGCCGGGTCCCGGAGCGGCGCGGGCCGCTTTTCCGTATTTGCCCTTCGGTAGCCCCGACAAGTCGATATATGGCTTCCATCAGGACCCGAATCCAGGTCCAGGGCATCGTCCAGGGGGTGGGTTTCCGCCCCTTTGTCCATCAGTTGGCCCGGCGGCTGGGTCTGGGCGGTTTCATTCAGAACAATTCGTACGGCGTCGAGATCGAGGTCGAGGGCGGCGGCGAAGCGGTGGGTGACTTCCTGCGCGGCCTGCGGGAAGAGACCCCGCCCCTGGCCCGCGTGACCGGGATCGAATCGAGCCCTCTGAACACCCTGGGCCAGTCGGATTTTACAATCCGGGCCAGCGAGGCCCTGGCCGGCCGTACGGCCCTGATCAGCCCGGACGTGGCCGTCTGCGACGACTGTCTGGCCGAGATGTTCGACCCCTCGGACCGCCGTTATCGTTACCCGTTCATCAACTGCACCAACTGCGGCCCGCGGTACACCATCATCACCGACGTCCCCTACGACCGGGACAAGACCTCGATGCGGGTCTTCGAGATGTGCCCGGCCTGTGCCGCCGAGTACGGCGATCCGGCCGACCGGCGCTTCCACGCCCAGCCCAACGCCTGCCCCGTCTGCGGACCCCGCGTCACCCTGCTCGACGGCGCCGGCCACCCGATCCCCCTGGACGACCCGATCGCCGGAGCGGTCGAAGCCCTGCACAAAGGCCTCGTCCTGGCCGTCAAGGGCCTGGGCGGCTTTCACCTGGCCGCCGACGCCGCCGACGCCGACGCCGTCCGCCGGCTCCGGAGCCATAAGCACCGCGAGGAAAAACCCCTGGCCGTGATGTCCACGGACATGGAATCGATTCGGACCTATGCCCGGACCACGCCGGAAGAGGAGACGGTCCTCGCCTCGATCCAGCGGCCGATCGTGTTGCTCCGGGCCAGAACCCCCTCGCCCCTGGCCCCGAACGTGGCCCCGGACAACCGGTACATCGGGGCCATGCTGGCCTACACCCCCCTGCATCATCTGCTGCTGCGGGACTTCCCGGCCCTGGTCATGACCAGCGGCAACCTGACCGACGAACCGATCGCCATCGACAACCAGGAGGCCGTCACCCGGCTGGACGGCATCGCCGACTACTTCCTGGTCCACGACCGGGACATCTACCTGCGGACCGACGATTCCGTGGTCCGGCTCGACGGACCCCGGCCGCGGCAGATTCGACGCTCGCGAGGCTTCGTCCCCGTCCCCGTTTTCCTGCGCCGGCCCCAGCCTTCCATCCTGGCCCTGGGCGGGGAATTGAAAAACACGGTCTGCCTGACCAAGCAGGACCGGGCCTTCGTCAGCCAGCACGTCGGAGACCTCGAGAACCTGCTGACCCTCGAGTTTTTCGACCTGACCATCCGGCATTTGCGCCGGATTCTGGATATCGAGCCGGCGGCCCTGGCCCGCGACCTGCACCCCGAGTATCTGAGCACCAAGGTCGCACTCAGCCAGAGGGAACTGCAGGTCATCGGGGTCCAGCACCACCACGCTCACGTGGTCAGCGCCATGGCCGAACTGGGGCTGGCCGGACCGGTCATCGGCCTGGCCTGCGACGGCACGGGCTACGGCGACGACGGCCAGATATGGGGCGGCGAGTTTCTGCGGGCCGACGAAGCCGGATACGAACGCCTCGGCCACCTCGATTACGCCGTCCTGCCCGGCGGGGCCGCGGCCATCAAGGAACCCTGGCGCATGGCCCTCAGCTTCCTGGACCTGGCCTTCGGCCGTGAGGCCCTGGACCTGGACATCCCCTTTCTGGACCGCCGGAACCCGGACCAGGTCCATTTCATCCGCCAGGTCATCGCCAAACGCGTCAACTCGCCCCTGACCTCCTCCCTGGGCCGCCTGTTCGACGCCGTGGCCGCCTTGATCGGTCTGCGGGACGTGGCGGCCTTCGAGGGCCAGGCCGCGATGATGCTGGAAATGGCCTGCCCGGAAGGCGAGTTCGATCCGTACGATTTCGACGTCAGTGAAATCGAGGGCCGGTTCGTGGTCCAGCCCCAGGCCCTGATCCGGGCCCTGGTCCGGGACCTGGTCGATGGCCGGGCCCGGGAGGAGATCAGCGGCCGCTTTCATGCCGCCGTGATCCGGGCCCTGGCCGAAACCACCCTCCGGATTTCCGCCCGAACCGGTCTGACCACCGTGGTCCTGTCCGGCGGATGTTTTCAGAATCAGGTCCTGACCCGGGGCCTGATCCGGGCCCTGGAAACGGCGGGCCTGAAAGCCCTGACCCAACACCTCGTCCCGGTCAACGACGGCGGCCTGTCCCTGGGCCAGGCCGTCTGCGCCGGGGCCCGACTGATCGGAGCGGGCCGATGAAACACCAGGGGGAGTTCCGGAACGGCGCCGTGGCCAGGCGGCTGGCCGAGCGGCTGCGGGCGGTCTCGACCCGGCCGACGCGCCTGATGGAGATATGCGGCACCCATACCGTGGCCCTGTTCCGGCACGGGATTCGGTCCATACTGCCTGAAAACGTGACCCTGATCTCCGGCCCGGGCTGTCCGGTCTGCGTCACGGCCACCGAAGAGATCGACCGGACCCTGCGCCTGGCCCGCACCGCGGGCGTGCGAGTGGCCACCTTCGGCGACCTGATCCGCGTGCCGGGGTCGGACTCGTCCCTCAAGGAGGAAATGGCCGCCGGGGCCCGCGTCTCGGCGGTCTATTCCACACTGGACGCCCTGCAGCTGGCCCGGGACCACCCGGACGAGGAAATCGTCTTTATCGGAATCGGTTTCGAGACGACCGCGCCCACCGTGGCCGCCGCGGTCTTCAGCGCGGCCCGGACCGGGCTGCCCAATTTTTCCATGCTCTCCTGCCACAAGCTGCTGCCGCCGGCCATGGAGGCCCTGCTGTCCAGCGGCGACCTGGGCATTGACGGCTTCATCTGCCCGGGACACGTGACCACGGTCATCGGGACCGCGCCCTATGGCCGGGTCGCCGAAACCCATGGCACGCCCTGCGTGGTCACCGGTTTCGAGCCCGTGGACCTGCTCCAGGGCATACTCATGCTTGTCGAATCCGTCGAGGCCGGCCGGGCCGACGTGGCCATCCAGTACAAACGGGGCGCCTCGCCGGAAGGCAACCCCAAGGCCCGGGAAATCATGAACCGGGTCTTCGAACCGGCCGACGCCCCCTGGCGCGGACTGGGCCTGATTCCCGGCAGCGGCCTGGCCCTCCGGGACGAATACCGGCGTTTCGACGCCCGGGCCCGTTTCGACCTGGACGTGCCGCCGGCCAAGGAGCCGCCCGGCTGTCGCTGCGGCGACGTGCTGCGCGGCGCCGCCGCCCCGCCGGACTGCCCCCTGTTCCGGAAGGCCTGCACCCCGGACCGGCCCGTGGGTCCCTGCATGGTCTCCTCGGAAGGCGCCTGCGCGGCCTTCCACAAATACCTGGGCCGCTGACCCGACCGGAAAGGACCGCCGCATTGGACACGACCCGCATCCTGCTCGACCACGGCGCCGGAGGCCGCGCCTCCCATAACCTGGTCAACGACCTGTTCCTCAAACACTTCGCCCCGGACGGCGGCCAGGGCATCGAGGACTGCGCCGTGCTCGATCTCGGTCCCGGCCGGATCGCCTTTTCCACCGACACCTTTGTCGTCACGCCCATCTTCTTCCCCGGCGGAGACATCGGCGACCTGGCCGTCAACGGCACGGTCAACGACCTGGCCATGCGCGGGGCCAGACCCCGCTTCCTCTCCGTCGGCTTCATCCTCGAAGAAGGCCTGCCCCTCGAAGACCTCGAACGCGTCGTCGTCTCCATGGCCCGGGCCGCCCGAAACGCCGGCGTCCGGATCGCCGCCGGGGACACCAAGGTCGTGCCCCACGGAGCGGCCGACCGGCTCTTCATCAACACCGCCGGAATCGGATCGATCCCCGACGGCCTGGACATCTCCGCGACCAAAGCCCGCCCCGGAGACCAGGTCCTCATCAGCGGGACCATGGCCGACCACGGGCTGGCCGTCCTCTGCCAACGGGAAGGCCTGACCCTGAGCAACGCCATCCTCAGCGACACCGCGCCCCTCGGCGGCCTGGTCCAAACCATGATCGAAGCCGGCGGCCCCGCCATCCACGTCCTGCGAGACCCCACCCGGGGCGGCGTGGGCACCAGCCTCAATGAAATCGCCCTGGCCTCGGGCGTCGGCGTGGTCCTCGACGAAACCCGGCTGCCCGTGGATGAATCCGTCCAGGGCGCCTGCGACCTTCTCGGCCTGGAACCCCTTTACGTGGCCAACGAAGGCAAGCTCCTGGCCTTCGTTGCCCCCGACGCGGCCCAAGACGTCCTGCGGGCCATGCATGGCCACCCCCTCGGCCGCCGGGCCGACTTCATCGGCCGGGTCGAAGCCTCGCGACCGGGCCAGGTCTGGATGGAAACCGCGGTGGGCGGCGCCCGCATCGTGGACATGCTCACCGGAGAACAACTCCCCCGTATCTGCTGACGCACTCCCCAAAGCCGTGAACATCGGTTCACACCCAGGTGTGAAAATCAGGTAACACCCCGTGCCCCGGCCACCGGGCCGGGGCACGGCGCCGCTTTCTTCCATCCGTTCGCCTTGCCGCCGGCCCGCAACCGATCCCCGTGGACCGGCTGGGCCGGGCCGAACCACACGGCCACCACAACATATGGTATTGCGGTGTCTTCTCGGCACCAGTTCTTCATACCCACCCCAAGGTCCCGAACCTGACCGGCCCGGTCCCGACCGCCTCGGAACATGCCGGCAAGGCGGCCCGGAATGGCGACCATGTGTGCATTCCGATTCACACCGATGCGGGGAGCCGAAATGGTTGCCCGCGAGATATATCCAAATATTACAATCAGTTATTCCAGACCGCCCTCCTTGGCACGGGCCTTGCCCCTGCAAGAGGCCACGAACGATCGCCCTGGAGGAAGAAACCATGGCCGCCTATCACGAAACACTGAATCTGGCCCCCGAGGCCACGGCCGACGAGATCAAGCGGGCCTACCGCCGTCTGGCCAAGCAGCTTCACCCGGACGTTTCCGGCCAGGGCGATGCTTCCGGCTTCATGGCCCTCCAGCAGGCCTATCAGGCTCTGATGCGGCAACACGGTCAGGAAAACGGCGCGCCTCCGCGCCGGACGGCCCGGCAGGAAAAAAGGCCCGCTCAGCCGACCCGGGGTCTGGACTGGCGCTTCGAGGGGGTGGCTTCGGAAGGCTCGGACGTGGTCTACGTCCTGCGGCTGTCGCCCGAAGCGGCCCGAAGGGGCCTCAAACTGGACCTGCCCTGGAAAAAGGAGGACGCCTGCCCCTCCTGCCTCGGCCTGGGCCACACCCTGGTGCCCATGTTCGGCGGCGAACACCTGTCCAAGGCCCCCTGCCTCAAGTGCCAGACATCGGGCGTGGTCGGCCTCAACACCACGGTCCAGGTCGAACTGGCGCCGGAAGCCGTCGGGCGGGGCCAGGTCCGGTTGACCGGCCGGGGTCATTACCGCCCGGCCGAAGCCCGGCGAGGCGACCTGGTCGTCGAGATATTGGTGGAAGAGGCCCGGGGCCGTCGCTCGGCCGGCCTGTGGGCCGCCTGATCCCGCCATGTAACCGGCGCCGCCCGTGACCGTCACCCGCCCCGCACTGCCCCCAACGCTGCCGCCGGTCCGGCCGGCCCTCGCGCCGGCCGGACCCGCTCCCTCGGCGGGCCAACCCGGCTCGGCCCTCCAGCCCGTCCGTCCCGCCCCGGTCCCGGCCGCGGCGCCCACCTACGGCCCCTCCTCCTCCAGCCGCCGCCTTGACACAAAAGGCCGGTTCGTGGACTGTTACGCCTGAAAATCCTGCTTCCGGCCGGGCCCGGCCGCCTGCCGCCCACGGAAGCCGGGATTCGAGAAGAGAATGTTCATGCATTTTTTTAAAACCGGAAGCCCGGATGCCTGTTTTTTGCGGTCAATAAGCCCATAAATTCAAATCAGTTAGCCGCTCCCTACCGGAGCCTCCCCGGGGTCCGGTTCTGATTCAGAAGCATGAATTCCGATCCGGCCGGACTCCGTTTTAAAATACTAAATAAAATCAGCGTGATATATTTGTGGCACTCTTGTTGCCTATAGGAGGGCGACACGTTCGGACGGTTCGGAGATTGCCGGCCCGAGGAACATGGGCCGGAACAACGGAAAACCCAAGCGGTCCGGCTTAAATCCAGTCGAATAGAAACATGAGGATCAGTCATCGATGAAGGTTCATTATCAGATAGATCGTTTCGGCAGCTCGGTTCAGTCGGCCCGGGCCGCAAAGCGCGACAAGGGAATCGGGCGTCGGCCCCGGCCGGGCGGCGATGCCGCTTCGGCCGAGAACCGGCACAAGGCGGCCATCGGGGCCGCCCTCGTCATTATGGTTTCGATATCGCTGTATCTGGCCTTTAAAAAGGCCGCTTTCCTCCTGGATTATCGGGCGGCCCTGGAGGGGAATTACACGGTCCTGTTCTGGCAATTTTGTCTGCTTCTGAACGGAGGCATCTTTTTTTGGCGCCTCGCCCTGTACAAGGCCTATCAGCCCGCCCCCACCTGGCCGGATAAATGGCTGCCGTCCGTGACCGTGATCGTGCCGGCCTACAATGAAGGGCGGCAGGTCCTCGACACGCTTCGCTCCGTGGCCGCCAGCGACTATCCTCCTGAAAAGCTCCAGATAATCAGCGTGGACGACGGCAGCCGGGACGACACCTGGTCCTGGATGAGGCGGGCGGAGGCCGAACTGGGCTCCCGCATCGAACTGCTCCGCCTGCCGGTCAACCAGGGCAAGCGGCGGGCCTTGTACGAAGGGTTCAAAAGGAGCCGCGGGGACGTGCTGGTGACCATCGACAGCGATTCCCTGATCGAGAACCGGACCTTGAGGCACATGGTGGCCCCCTTCTGCCAGGACCCCCAGGTGGGGGGCGTGGCCGGCAACGTGCGGGTGCTCAACATGTCCGAAGGCGTGATTCCCCGCATGCTCGACGTCAACTTCACTTATTCCTTCGACTTCATCCGGGCCGGCCAAAGCCGAATCAACACGGTCATGTGCACCCCCGGCGCCCTGTCCGCCTATCGCCGGGACGTCATCATGCCCGTGATCGACGAATGGCTCAACCAGACTTTCATGGGCCAGGCGGCCGCCATCGGCGAAGACCGGGCCCTGACCAACCTGATCCTGCGGGAAGGCTATCACGTTCATTTCGCCCGGGAAGCCCAGGTCTTCACCAACGTGCCGGTCAAGTTCAACGGCCTGTGCAAGATGCTGCTGCGCTGGGCCCGGAGCAACGTCCGCGAAAACCTGGTCATGAGCGGGTTCGCCTTCAAACATTTCCGCGACACGCCGGCCCTGGGCGCCCGGATCAATCTGATCATGAGCTGGTTCGGCATGACCGTGGGCGAGGTCCTGAAGACCATGGCCCTGCTCTACCTGCTGGCCTACCCCCTGACGGTCGGCTACGGCATGATCGCGGGCGGCACCTTGGCCGCCCTGTTTCCGGGCATCTTCTATATCATGAGGCATCGGAGCAGCAACTTCCTGTATGCCTTTCCCTACTCGATCTTCTGGATGTTCGGCCTGTCCTGGATCAGCCTATACGCCCTGTTCACCCCGCAAAAAAGCGCCTGGTTGACCCGGGACCTGCCTCAGACTCAAATGCAGACCCGCCGCTTCGCCAAGCCCTCGGAGGCGGACTATCCGGCCGCTTCGGTCCTCGGCTCGCTTCAGCCGGCTCCGATCCCGGTCATGAACGTGACCTACTCCCGGGGCGCGGAGGACATGAGACTGTAAACCGCGGGGCGCCATGGCGACCCGCCTCGGCATGAACGGCCCCCGGGCCGCCGGCTCCCTGCACCGGCCCGGGGGCCGTTTTGACTTCCCCGGGCCGATCACGCCCGGGCCTTCAATCCGCCAGGGTGAGCCAGGGCTCAAACGTCTCGATCTGGATCATATTGCACCGGGTTGATATAATCTCGGATATCGCGGTTGGCATCTGACGCGGCGCCGAACGGGACCCGTGGACGCCTCGATCCGAATCCAACCGCAATATCCGGGACAATGGGCGCGTTTTCCTCGTCGAGTTCGGTTCTTCCGGCTCGGCGTCACGGCCTGAAACAGACCTGACGAGCCGCGAAACGAGGTGTTGTCATGACCGATGATCGCAGCCCGCGGCCGCCTGCCCCTGGCGCGAATACGGGCGGCTGGCCTTTCAAGGACAATCTGGACGTCCTCGATCGCATGCGGGACCAGGCCCGTGAGGGCGGCGGGCCGGAGCGGGTCGCCGAGCAGCACCAGCGAGGAAAGCTCACCGCCCGCGAGCGGGTGAATCTGCTCTTCGACGAGGGCACCTTCGAGGAGTTCGACGTCCTCAAGGCCGGCCGCGGCGGGCTCCTGGGAGATCGCGGGGAGTTCCTCAGCGACGGCGTCATCACAGGGCACGGGGCCATCAACGGACGCGAGGTCTTTATCTTCAGCCAGGATTTCACGGTCATGGGCGGGTCCCTGGGCGAGGCCCATTCCGAGAAGATCGGCAAGGTCATGGACCACGCCGTCCGCGTGGGCGCGCCGTTCATCGGGCTCAACGATTCCGGCGGGGCCCGCATCCAGGAGGGGGTGGACGCCCTGGCGGCATACGGCGAGATTTTCAACCGGAACGTCATGGCCAGCGGGGTCATTCCCCAGATATCCTGCATCATGGGGCCCTGCGCCGGCGGCGCGGTTTACAGCCCGGCCATGACCGACTTCACCTTCATGGTCGAGAACTCCTCCTACATGTTCGTCACCGGTCCCAACGTGGTCAAGACGGTGATTCATCAGGAAATCAGTTTCGAGGACCTCGGCGGCGCGGGCGTGCATTCGGGCAAGAGCGGCGTGGCCCATTTTGTCCTGCCCAACGACATCCTCTGCCTGCGCGAGGTCCGGCGCCTGATCAGCTACCTGCCCTCCAACAACCGGCAGCGTCCGCCGTACCTGGACCTGCTCGACCCGCCCGACCGCGCCGACCCGGTCCTGGACTACCTGGTCCCGGCCAACCCCAACCAGCCTTACGACATGGGCATCCTGATCCACAGCATCCTGGACGGCGCCGAGTTCCTCGAGGTGCATTCCAATTTCGCCCGGAACCTGATCGTCGGTTTCGGCCGGCTGGGGGGGCAGACCATCGGCCTGATCGCCAACCAGCCCGCGATCCTGGCCGGGGTCCTGGACAACGACGCGGCGGTCAAGGGCGCCCGTTTCGTCCGCTTCTGCGACGCCTTCAACATCCCCCTGGTCTGCCTCGTGGACGTGCCCGGTTTCATGCCCGGCCCGGACCAGGAGCATGGCGGCATCATCCGCCACGGCGCCAAGCTGCTCTATGCCTTCACCGAGGCCATGACGCCGCGGATCACCGTGATCGTCCGCAAGGCCTATGGCGGAGCCTACGTGGTCATGAACTCGAAACACATCGGGGCCGACTTCAACTACGCCTGGCCCACGGCCGAGATCGCCGTCATCGGCCCTCGAGCCGCCGCCGAAGTCATCTACCGCAAGGAGATCGCCGCGTCCCCGGACCCGGCCTCGGCCCTGCTGGACAAGGAAGGCCAGTACCGGCAGACCTTCGCCAATCCTTTCCTGGCCGCCAAACGGGGATACATCGACGACGTCATCTTTCCCCGGGAGACCCGGGGGCGCCTGATCCGAAGCCTCCAGGTCCTCGAGAACAAGCAGAGCCCGCGACCCGACCGCCGGCACGGCAACATCCCCTTGTGAGGCGCGCCATGTTCGACAAGATATTGATCGCCAATCGCGGAGAGATCGCCCGGCGCGTCATCCGGACCTGCCGTATCATGAACATCCGGACCGTCGCCGTTTTTTCAGACGCGGACTATCGCTCCCCCTACGTCCAGGAGGCGGACGAGGCCGTTCATCTGGGCGGCCCGCGGGCCCTGGACTCCTACCTCCAGGGCGGCCGGATCGTGGAGGCGGCCGGGCGCCTCGGTTGCGGGGCCATCCATCCCGGATACGGCTTCCTGTCCGAAAACGCCGAGTTCGCCCGGTTGACCGCCGAGGCCGGCTTGGTGTTCATCGGACCTCCGCCGGCAGCCATCTCCCTTCTGGGCGACAAGGTGGCCTCGAGGGAACTGGCCCTCCGCGCCGGCGTTCCGGTCGTGCCCGGATACCACCAGCCGCTGGACGACCCGGACGAGGCCCTGGCCGCGGCCCGAGCGGTCGGTTTTCCGCTGCTGCTCAAACCGGCGGCCGGCGGAGGCGGACGCGGCATGCGCATCGTCCGGGAGGTCGGCGAGTTCGCGCCGGCCCTCGAGGCCTGTCGCGCCGAGACCCGCAAGGGCTTTGCGGACGACCGGATTTTCATCGAGCGCTATATCGAACGGCCCCGGCACATCGAGGTCCAGATCATGGCCGATACCCGGGGAGGCGTCGTCCATCTCGGGGAGCGGGAATGCTCGATCCAGCGGCGCTACCAGAAGGTCATCGAGGAAACGCCCAGCCCGGCCGTCACGCCGGACTTGCGCGCCGAAATGGGCCGGGTGGCCTGCGCCCTGGCCCGGGAAGCCGGATACGTGGGCGCCGGCACGGTCGAGTTCATCCTCGGCCCGGACCATGGATTCTTTTTCCTCGAAATGAATACCCGGCTTCAGGTCGAGCATCCCATAACCGAGCTGACCACCGGCCTGGACCTGGTCGAATGGCAGATACGGGTGGCCCGGGGCGAGCCGCTGCCCCTCGCCCAGGCGGACATCCGGACCGAGGGCTGGGCCATCGAGGCCCGGGTCTGCGCCGAGGACCCCTCCCGGGACTTCCTGCCCACCACCGGCATGATCACCCGGTACGCGGCCCCGCGAGGGCCGAGCATCCGCGTGGATTCCGGCGTCGAGGAAGGCAGTCTGATCACGATTTATTACGACTCGCTCCTGGCCAAGGTGGCCGCCTGGGGCCGGACCCGGGAAGAGGCGCGCCAGACCCTGATTCGGGCGCTCAACGGGTACCACATCGAAGGCCTGACCACCAACGTGGATTTCGTCAACGCCATCGCCAACCACCCGGCCATGGCCGAGGGCGCCCTGTCCACGGGTTTCATCGGGGACCACTTCCAGGACGGCGTCGCCAGGCGCCCCCCGGACCGTGAACCCTTGCGCTACATGGCCATGGCCGCCCTGCTGGTCTTCCATACCCGGCAGTACCTCGTCCGGGAGTCCCTCTCGCCCATGATCGCCCTCGTCGGCCGTACCGCGGATCAGAAGAAAACCCACGATTACATGGTCCGGGCCGACCAGGACGTCTTCAAGGTCCAGCTCGAAGGCGATCGCCAGACCCGGCATTGGAACATCCGGGTGGACGACCGCTCGTATCAGGTCGTCACCCCGCGCTTCGAGTACTACCGGCGTCGCCTCGTGCTCAAAATCGACGGCCGGTCTCACATGTTCCGCATGCAGTACGATTCCAACCATATCAAGACCAACTTTTGCGGACTGGTCCGGACCGTGGAAATATACACCCCGGCCGAATGGGAACTGGCCGGGTTCATGCTGCGGGGACGCAAGGACGTCCAGGACAATCGGCTTCGTTGTCCCCTGCCCGGCCTGGTGGTCGCCGTAAGCGTCAAGGAAGGGGATTACGTCCGGCGCGGGCAGGAACTGTTGCGCATGGAGTCCATGAAGATGGAAAGCGGCATTCCCGCGCCCTTTGACGCCCAGGTCGAAAAAGTCCTCATCGAACCCGGCCAGACCGTGGATACGGACCAGGTGCTGATGTCTTTCAAGCTGCCCTGAGCCGCTGCCCGATCGATCGGAGAAGTATCCGGGTTGTTATATGGTATAGTTGAGTCGCCGCCCCCCCGGGCGGCCGGTTCATCATCGAGGGGAGGCATGGTACATGCTCAAGAAAATCGCGGCCGCCGTGCTCATCACCGCGTTTCTGATCACGGGTTTGGGCGCCTGCCATTCCGTGGGCAAGGCCACGGGCAAGGCGGTCAAGACGATAAAGGAAGCGCCGGGAGAATTCAAGGAAGGGTACGAGGAGGGCGCCAAATAGCGGGGGCGACGATTTACGAACGCATCTACCGGGTCGTCCGCCGGGTGCCGCCCGGCCAGGTGGCCACCTACGGCCAGGTGGCCCGCATCGTCGGCCGATGCACGCCCCGCCAGGTCGGCTACGCCATGGCCGCCCTGCCCCTGGACTCGGACGTGCCCTGGCAGCGCGTGGTCAACCGGCTGGGCGAAATCAGCCCCCGCGCCCACGGCCCGGGCGGTGATATTCAACACCGCCTGCTCGAAGCCGAAGGCCTGCGTTTCGACTCGCGCGGAAGGCTGGACCTGGCCCGCGTCCGCTGGCCCGGACCATCCCCCCCGCCATGCCCGTCCGACCCCGGCCCGGAGGAGGAATAAGGGCGGCCCGGCGATTGGGCGGCAAATTTAGGCGTTTTAATTATTAGTTATTCCAGGGAAAAGATATTATTTCTGCAATTTCGTGCCTAAAAACCGGTGATGTGATAAAATCTGATTAATAAGGCACCGGCTTTTGTATTTACCGACTGGCTGGTATTCATCCTGTCAACAGCCGGAGAAGGTCATTATGCGCATAGAAAAACAGGAACTTACAACTCTTACTTTTATCGGGCCATCTTTCGAGGACCATGGCCTTGAACTGGATATGCTGCCCGAATTAGTCCAATACAAAAAGATACTCCGGGAAACGGCGGAGCATCTTTGGCGATTGAAGCACCCGGACCGGACCCGTCTGCCCAGGGGATTCAAGGAAGGCTTGCGTATCAAGTTTTACTCGATAGGTGAAGGCTCAACCGCTGTACCACTAATGCGTGAGATTGAATATGAAGATGACCAACTGCCTTTCGATTATCGGGATGAGCTGAACGAGGCGGTTGTAGTGATCGAGGAAGGAATTTCCGCTGCCGGCGAGGATAGAATGTTGCCTGATAATTTTCCGAAAAACGTAATACCCTTGTTCGGAGACCTTGGAAAAAACTTGGGGCCAGAGGATCATATTGAAATAAAATCTCCAAGGCGTGAAAAGCCGACGCCATTTAATACATCCGTCAGAGAAAAACTTTTAGATCAGGAAGAAAAGACTTATGAGGACTTGGTGGACTTGACTGGTGAAGTTCGGGCTGCCGACCTTGATGGCCTCAACTTTACAATTAGATTGGAAGCTGGCGTAAAAGGAATACCTGGTAAATTCGAGCCCGAACAAGAGATGCAAATAATCGAAGCATTGAAAGACCATACCACATGCCGCCTGAACATAATCGGTGTGGCCGAATTTCTTAACCGGGACGGGTCTATAAAAAGGATATTTCAGGTGGATAAAACGAACCTCAGACCCTTTACAGAAAAGGATTTTGATGATACGGCCCAGCCTATTTGGGAACTCGTTTCAGAAATCGGGGCGCAAGTCCCCGAGAAAGAATGGGAAAAGATTCCTTCCGACCTGTCTAAGGAGGTTGACCACTATCTTTATGGTACACCAAGGACTGAGAATTGAGAAAAGTCTTTGCTGATACTGGATACTGGATCGCTCTACTCAACCCCAAAGACGACCTACATGAAAGAGCATACGCCGTCTCCAAACAAATATCGCCTTTCTTTACAATTACAAGTGAAATGGTCCTGACTGAACTTTTCAACATGCTGGCCGGGAAAGGTGAATATTTACGAATCGCCGCCGCAAGGCTGTTCGAAACTCTTTCTAGTGCCCCGAACTATGAAGTAGTACCACAAACAAGCATTATTTTTCGGGAAGCGGTTCAATTTTATAAAGACCGACCGGATAAGGATTGGGGACTCACTGACTGCACTTCTTTTCTGATTATGAATAGAAAAGGGATTATTGAAGCCTTGACACCCGATAGGCACTTCGCCCAGGCTGGTTTCCAGGCTCTGCTGATGGATTCAGTGATCTGAGAATTATACCAATTAGTTAATTCTCGTCGAAGCGTTACCCGCATGATGTGTTGTATTGAAGACCTATCTACCTTGTTTCCTGTAAAAATCTTTCAAGCAATATTTTAATCTCCATAGCTTCAATTCTATCAAGATGATCGTCCTCAAGAACTTCTTTTGTTTTGAAATAAATGTTCTGATATTGCCATGCTATGTCATCATGGTCATCAAGCCAATACAGAAGCTCATAAGCCTCTTTATAATTTACTTCGTCGTCAGCAAGAATACCAATAACGAGCCCTTTGAATTCTGAAATATCGTCCACAGTCCTTTCTGCATGCCCACTTTCATCCTGTTCTTGAATCTTCAGAAATATATTTGCACAAGCTATTGCGTCCTCTTTTGCATCGTGATGTTTAAATGCAGGAAATCCAAAATGTTTCACCAAGGCTTTCAATTTATAGCTTTTTAAATTAGGCAGTTTTTCTTTAGCGATTGAAATTGAATCTATATAATTAAAATTTATTCCTATATTGAAATGATCAGAAAGGGCACATAATACCTGCTTGTCAAATAGACTATGTGCCACCAAAGGATAGTTGAATATATTTTCTATTTTCGGGAAAAGTTCTCCGAACTCTGGTTTATTAAATGTATCCGCATCTTTGATACCATGTATCTTCGACTGAAAGGTGGCATGGCCACCAACTGGCTTGATTAAATACCCCTTTGTTTCAATAATTTTGCAATCAGAAACCTTAGCGTATCCAAGAGCACAAGCACTAACTCTTTGAGGGTTCGCTGTTTCAAAGTCAATCGCTATGAATTCTTTCATGTTTCTTACTCCATATAGCTGTACAATTATAAAATCAGGATAGATAAATCAACACAGGTTCACGATGATAGTTTTTTATGTTTATATATGGTGAGGGTTACACACCCGTATCGATCAGCCATACTTCACAATCATTTACTTCCCTGTTACTCCTTATTTATAAAACGATACCAAAATAGGATCATAAGTCAACCATTTATTTCTTAATTGGTCTGGACATGCCATTCAAATAGACAGAACCTTACTTTCCTTTCAAAATAGGATGACACAAATTTATTTATAAGCCGTTTACCTCTAAGAAGAGCCAGTCCTATTGACCTAATCAATTGATAATAATAAATATGAATGCCCTTTATAATTGGACGCCGCTCTTCATCGATACCCCCAATGCCCTGTGAGGCACAGCACGGGCTCCCTCTTTCGCGAAACCCGACCGGGCGTTTTGAGCAATCCCGCCAGGAACGACTCATGGCCCGGGGCCGTTCGTCCGCTGTCCGGAAATGACCGCCAATCGCCCGGGCGTCCACGACCCTGGACCGATCTTCGCTTATTGGAAATGTGCCCATGCGGGGACCCGCCGGGCCGAGGCTATCTGGTTTTTTTAGGCGGCAGGATGAAGACCTTGCCCCGAGCGGCCTTGGCGGCGGATTCTCGGCACCGTTCCACTTCCGAACCCGGGTCGGCCAGTCCGGGCGGCAGCAGGGCCACGCCGCAGCCGATCGAGGTCTTGCCCGGTTCCTCGCCCCTGCCCACGCTCTTGATGGTCAGGAGGGTGGCGTCCACGATTTTCTGGGCCGTCTCCGCGGCGGCCTCGATACCGACCTCGGGCAGCAGGATGGCAAAGTCGCTTTCGCCGTATCGGAAAGGCAGGCCGGACTTGCCGACATAGTCCCGGATGAGATGGCTCATGCCCTTGAGCAGTCCGTCACCGGCCGGAATGCCGAAGGCCTTGGCGTATTCGTCGAAGTCGTGAATTTCGAGCATGATCAGGCTCAGGGGGCGTTTGTTTCGGGCGGCCCGGTCGAATTCGGCCCGGAGCAGGCGATCGAACTGGCGGCGCGAGTTCAGGCGGGTCAGTTCGTCGGTAATTGAAAGTTCGGACAGCTTCTGTTTGGATTCCACCAGTTGTTCGGAGTAGGCGTTGAGCTGATCAATCTTGTCTTGCAGTTCGTCGTACAGCCCGTCGATATGCTGTTCGAGAGCCACCAACTCGTTCTTTTCCGTGATCTGGATTTTTTCCTGGAGTACTTCCGACGTCTTGAGCCTGATTTTTTCCGTCAGTTGCTCGAGGGAGCGCATCCACCAGGACATGAGCATGAAGCCCAGGAAGGGGATGAGCAGCATGCCCAGGAGGGCGTAGGTCAGGGTATCCATGATGGCCGGGGCCTGCCCCGGGGTCAGCCTCGGGGCGATGATCTGGAAGGCGATGTAGAGCAGGATCAGGGTGGGGACCAGGGAGCTGAGGGCGTAGACCGCCATGAAGGTGGTCCGGAAGCGTTCGCGGGCCACACCGGACCGGGGTTTGGGGGCCGCCGCCGGTGAGGGCTTGGGGGCCGGGGCCGCCGGCTGATCGGGGGAAGCGGCGGCCGGCCGGAAAGCGGGCTCGGCCTGCGCGACCGAATCCGGAGTTTCGGGCAGGGCCAGATCGTCCCGGACGAAAATCCGCTCCCGGCAGTTGGGACAGCGGCCGTATGCCCCTCGGGTGGGCACCTTGGAATCATCGACCCGGAAGACGGCCTGGCAGCTTTGGCATTGAAACTTCATGGCATGCCCCCTGGATGCTCTGGTCAGGTCGAACGGAGACGGGACCATATTAGGTCATTTCGCGCCGACATGCAAATTCTTGACGCGAACCGGCCCGGCCCGGACGAATCATGATGTGTCTGGGGGAGGCGGATGAAAATCCGTGCGAACGGTGAAACAAGCCATGCCGCCGGCTTTTCGCCGGCGCGGCGGATGACCCGTGAATCGTCTAGGGCCGGGGCCGCCGGAAAAACCGATAGTCGATGAGCACCCGTATGCCGGCCGAAGTCACCGCGGTCTTGCATCCGGCCACTTCGGTGACCAGGAGGTGCCGTTCCAGCCGGACCGGCTCGGCCGGGGCCAGAGGGATGTAGGCCGGCTGGATGATCCGGTCCAGGGGGATGGAAAGTTTCGGTCCCAGCTTGACCACGAACCGGTCCAGGGTCAGGCGCAGGGCCTGGCGGGCCTGATCGTATTTCAGCAGGACCTCGGGCCGGGTCTGGCCCGAGGACGGTTTGATGCCCAGCATCTTGCTGGAAGCGGTGTAGTCCAGTTTCAGATGGATACGGCCCGGGCGGCCCGGTTCGAGCTCGAGGCGGGGATTGGACAGGACCAGTTCGACGGCCGGCTGGCCCGGCCAAAGCTCATACTGGTAGACATAGGGCGCCGCGGCCTTGAACAGCCGTTCCAGGGCCCCGGAGGATATGGTCACGTCGATGTCTTCGGCCAAGGCCCGGCCGGGGACGACCAGGCAGGCCAGGGCCAGGCCGAGGGCGATCAGCCTCTTGGCCCTACCGCGCATAGGAGTGCAGACCGGGGAGCAGCATGTTGACTCCGAAATAGGTGAACAGCACGCAGCCGAATCCCACCAGGGCCATGATCGCGATGCGGCGGCCGGCCCAGCCCCGGACCATGCGGGCGTGCAGGACGGCCGCGTACACGAACCAGGTGATCAGCGACCAGGTCTCCTTGGGGTCCCAGGACCAGTAGGTCCCCCAGGCGGTGTGGGCCCAGATGGCCCCGGTGATGATCCCGGCGGTCAGCAGCAGGAAGCCGATGACGATGCTCTGATAGGTCAGGTTGTCCAGAACCGCGGCCGGGGGCAGAAGCGCGAACAGGCCGCCCGTCCGTGCCGCGCGCCCCGCCCCCGGACGGCGCAGCAGATACATCACGCCCAGGCCCGCGGCCAGGGCGAAGCCGCTGTAGCCCAAAAAGCAGGTGATGACGTGGGCGATGAGCCAGTTGGACTTCAAGGCCGGAAGCAGGGGCTGGATGTCCTTGGGCTGCATGCCGGCATAGGCCATGGACAGAAAGGCCAGGGGCAGGACAAAGGCGCCGATGGCCCGGTTCTTGTACAGGTGTTCCAGGATCAGGTAGACCGCGGCAATGGTCCAGGCGAAAAAGACCAGCGACTCGTACAGGTTGGAAAACGGGGCGTGGCCGATGCCCATCTGGTACGACTCGATCCAGCGCCAGACGATGGCCGCCGCGTGGACCGCGGCCGTGACCAGGGTGACCTTGGACCCGACCGCGCCGAAAAACGTTTTTTTGAATACCAGCAGGAACAGGTAGGCCAGGGCGGCCCCGAAATAGGCGAAGGTGATCAAACTCAGGACCAGGGAACTGTTGATCGTCTGGCTCATTCGTCTTGGTCTCCAAAGGCCGGACCGGCGATCGCCTCGGCCAACCGTTCGAACTTGAGGGCGAAAGACCCCGGATTGCGGTGGGTCGAGCCGGCCAGGATGAATCGGGTCCGGTTTTTTTCCGCCACGAGCCCCAGGTAGAGCTTCTGGTGGGCGAAGAAGAAGGTGATGAAAAACCCGACGATCATCAGGCCGCAGCCGACCCAGACCAGCCAGACGCCCGGGTCGCGATTGACCTGAAGACCGGTGTAGTACCGGGGCTGATTCCCGGTCAGGTCGATCCGCCACGGATGTGGGCCGGGCTTGGCCATGGGCGGCCGCTTCTCAAAGGCCCAGTCCGTATAGGCCGGGCCCTGGGCCGGCCGGACCAGAATCCGGGCCGCGGGTCCGGCCTTCATCACGTCCGGAACCACCTCGAGGACCTGGATGGTCCCGCCGTGCTCCGGCAGCTCGCCCGGAATGTCCGGCCGGAGGTCCAGGTCGAAGGAGCGGCCGTCGGACAGGCGCGCCAGACGCAGTCCGACGCGGCCGCCCGGGCTTTGGCCGTACGAGTTTTGATAAAAGGTCACACCCCGCCAGGTCAGGGGATGGTTGACCAGGATGTCCGCCTTATGGACGTCGCGGCCGTCCTCGATCACCGTCACCTCGCTCCGGTACTCGCTGGGCATGCCGTTGTCATAAAACTTGACCACGAATCGGTCCAGGCGCAAGGAGAAAGGCAGTCGGATCATGCCGGCCGGACGCCGCCCGACCACCTGGTCCGCCGTCCGGCCTTCCTCCAGGTTCAGGAAGGCCTCGTACCCCGACGCCCCCCCGACCATGGCCCCGGCAATGATGAAAAACAGGCTGAAGTGGACCAGGTAGGCCCCGAAACGGGAAAAGGCCCCCCGGTCCGCCCAGAGCAGCCGGCCCCAGGCGGTTTCGATTTCCCGGGGCCGGGAAAATCCGGTCCGGAAAGCGTCTCGCGCGCCGGGAGCCAGATCATCCGGCCGGCCGGGTCTTTTGAAAGAGTGGGAATAGGACTGTTTGAGCAGAAAGTCCACCTGAATCCGGTCGGGATGTACAGGTCGGGTCAGCTTGAAGGTCTGGGGCAGCCTTTTCATGGAACAGACCACCAGGTTGGCCACGAGCAGGGCCAGGAGCACGTTGAACCACCAGGCGTGGTACATGTCGAACATGTCCAGGTAGGCCAAAAAGGTATAAAGCCGGGGGCCGTAGCCATGGATGTACTGGGCCGGGTCCAGGTTCTGGGGGATGACCGTCCCGCCCACGGCGGCCACGGCCAGGGCGATCAGGGTGAACAGGGCCAGTTTGACCGAGGCCAGGAAGTCGACGAGGCGATGGGTGAGGGGTTTGCTGGCGGCCATGGGGCGTATTTCCAATCAAAAGTAAAAATCGGCCGAGCCGAAGGGTTAATTAGATCATATCGCGGCCGGATGCGCAAGATGGGCCAAGACCCAGGCCAAACTATTCAGTTTTGGCGGCAGCGTAGGACCGCCCTGTCGCGGCCTGTGGCCTCGGGACTCCGGCTACCGCCTTTTCCATATATAGTAAGGGACTCGGCGCCGGAGTCGTTCTTCGGCCAAAGGCTCCGCGGGCGGCTGAAAAATGATATGCCCCGATTCATTTAACCCGGATTTTGCGGTTGAGTTCGTAGCGAGGTGTCGAAATGCATGGCGAAACGCGAAGTTGGACCGGTTTTGGGCCGCGGGCGTATTATACGATACGTCGAGGTCAAAAAGCGGGAAACGAGCGTTGCGGCAC
>Ga0180009_10002196_pt1 | contig 23154 bp, 19 predicted proteins | sample OS_PC_MetaG_FD_123537 | JGI IMG/M metagenome (GOLD analysis project Ga0180009, IMG submission 123537) | Groundwater microbial communities from the Aspo Hard Rock Laboratory (HRL) deep subsurface site, Sweden - OS_PC_MetaG | ecosystem: Environmental > Aquatic > Deep subsurface > Groundwater...
ACACAAAACATCGCAAAAAACAGTATTGCCCGGAATAACGAAATTACACGATTTTAAAATAAATTTGATCTGTTGCACTCTTTACTCTATAATCTTAATCGATCACAAATAAATTGATAAAAAACTTTTAATTATCAAATTAAATCCAAACGAGGTTCTTTAATTTCAAAAAAATTGCTATTACAAAAAATCGCATAATCCAGCTGAATCGTTCATATAATAAATATGCTATTAACCTGATCTGCAAGTTGAGGTCAATTCTTTACATTTATTATCGGGATGAACCGCATGGCCCCCAAAAAACATTTATATCTTATCGGCCAGGACTGATTTTGGAGGATGGGTATTTTTTATGCGTTTCTTGGTGCGCAACCATATTGACATGGTCAAATGCCGGATCGTTTACACTTAAAACCATCTGCATGCTTAAGGGAGATCTGAGAATCGAATTCAATAAAACACGAGTGGAGCGAAAAATGCTGGCAGGAGGATTCGAAAAAGCACACTTTTAAACAAAGATGGAAGCTATGGCCTCCGACATCTGTCTTCTTGCTATAGCTTAATATGCCCGTGGGCGGTTTAGCATAGCACGGTAGTCAGCCCGGTATCTTTCACGAGGCTGCCGACCTTCATCATCTCCACCGACGATGGCCGCTTAATCCGGCTGTGGAATTCGGGCCGGTAATCCAAGACGCATACTTGAACATCCGGATCTATGCCGACAAGTTTTTTTACCCATCTGTTCGATTTCCTCCAAAGAAATAAAGTCCTGATTGTACAGAATGCCTACACCCAAAAACACCTGGTCTTTGTAACGGCCCAGTGTATATGATACCACTTGCCAGGCATTGTGCATGTACTTTTTGGATAGGATGCCATCGCTGAGACCGGTAATCTTTTGAAAAGTTTCGATTTCCAGAGTCTTTAGGTTGATGCCAATGTCCGTTATACCGGCATCCACCAGTTCGTCAACATAATCAGATGTCAGCAAAGATCCGTTGGTGTCCACATGCAGCCGGGCGCGATCATCGGGATTAAGGTGTTTGAGCGCTTTTAAACACTGGATCAGCCATTGACTTTAAAGCTCTCCGTCAACCCGGCATACTTTTTTCTCAGCTTGGGCTTTTCGATTTTACCGGTTGGATTGCGGGGCACATTGTCAAAAATGATTCTGCGGGGCCGTTTGAAGCGGGCCAGTTCCTGGCAATAATCGTCAACCTCTTCTTTGGAAATTTCCATGCCGGGCTTTACCTGAATGATCGCCGCAGCGATTTCCCCCAGGCGCAAGCTGGGAAGCCCAATCACGGCAACATCCTGTATTTTGGGATGAGCCTGCAGGAAGTCTTCGATCTCCACCGGGTAGATGTTTTCACCGCCGGTGATGATCACGTCCTTTTTGCGGTCCACCAGCCAGATAAAACCGTCTTCATCCTGCCGGGCGATATCGCCGGTCAAAAGCCAGCCGCCCACCAATGTCTCTTTGGTCGCTTCCGGATTTTTATAGTATTCCTTCATGACACCCGGCCCTTTGACCATTAGCTCGCCGGGCCGGCCCGGAGCAACCGGCTGAAGCTGATCATCAACGATCTTGACCTCCCAGTCGAAACCCGGTACGCCGATCGCGCCGACCTTGTGCATATTCTCCATTCCCAGGTGAACGCATCCGGGCCCGGCACACTCGGTCAGGCCGTAATTGGTGTCATATTGATGATGGGGAAAAACCCTCTTCCACTCCTTGATCAGGCTGGGCGGCACCGGCTGGGCGCCGATATGCATCAGCCGCCATTGATCCAGTTGATAATTTTTAAGTTTCAAATCCCCGCTCTGGATGGCAAACAGCATATCCAGCGCCCAGGGAACCAGCAGCCAGACCACCGTTACCTTTTCCGCGGAGATGGCCTCCATGATCCACTTGGGATCGATTCCTTTCAGGATGACAGCTTTGGCACCGACGATGAAATTGCCGAACCAATGCATCTTGGCGCCGGTGTGATACAGCGGCGGCAGACAAAGGAAGTTGTCAGCATGAGTCTGCTGATGATGGTGATTTTCCACATAACAGGCAAATTCCAAATTTCGATGCGTCAACAGGGCTGCCTTGGGGGTGCCGGTGGTGCCGGAGGTGAAATAAAGAGCGGCTTCGTCGGCGATTCCGATCTCAACTTCGGGATCGGCCGGAAGTTGAGATGCCAGAATCTTTTCGTAGAGTTCGGCGTAATCGGGTTTCAGTTTTTCCGGTCCGACAAATATGTATGTTTTGACGAATGTGTCCAGATCATCCTTGACGGCATTGACACGCTCAATGAATTCCTCCCCGAAAATAAAAGCCTTGGCCTGGGCGGTTTCCGCACAGCGAAGTATGGTTTTGGCCACAAAGCGAAAATTCAGCGGCACTGCCCAAGCGCCGGTGCGCAGAATTCCAAAATAAATGGGCAGCCATTCAAGGCAGTTGGTCATCAGGTGGACGACCCGGTCTCCCTTTTTGATTCCTCGGGACATAAGCACCTGGGCCATTTGATTGGCCTGATCGTCAAATTCTTTCCAGGTAATTTCCCTGCGCCGGTTTTTGGTCGGCTCTCGTTCCACAAGGGCTGTTTCGGGGCCGTACATACGGGCATTGCGGGCCAGCATCTCGGTAATCAGCATAGTCATTCCTTAATGAGTTGGGCCGGTTAGCCCGTTAGCCAGTTGAGCCCGGATTGAATTCCTCCGACCGGAACGGGTAAACCGGCGAACGGGCATACGGGCAAACTTAAACCATTCAACAAAAAATTCAGCATTAATTTACTAACAGCTATCGAATAACCTTTCTGGTTGATCAATTATTGATGGTGGATATCAAACCCGCTGTAAATCGTCAAGCCGCCTGGAAGAGACCACATTATATAAGGCATTGACACCCTGGCGGCTATGCCGTAAATTATCTGTTGACCAGATTCCATTCTTGATATCGTCGGCAGTTACCTTGCCGGCAGACACCCTTGGGGAAGCACTTGACGTTGAACGCGCCAAAAAAGGATGAAACCGGAATGGGAAGGTTAAAAATACTCGCAAAAGAGGGCTGCCCCCGGACCGGGAGCAAATTACTTGAGAAGCTCATCTTTGAAGTCCTGGGCCGTTACGGATATCGCCCCAACCGTACCCTGAGGATAAGCGATGCGGGTCTGGATATCGAGATGGAGGGAAAACATTCAGCCTCCGGATCGCCCTTTTATGCCGAATGCAGCTATCGTGAAACCGCTGTCACGGCGATAGAGCTTCAGGCATTCTACGGCAGGTATATGACGCGGTGGCACCAGAACAATGAGTGTCACGGTCTATTTGCGGCCCTCCCCGGGATCGATAATGCCGCCAGGAAATTTTATCAGGAGCATTTAGAAAAAAATCCCCAAGTCACGTTCCGCCTTTATGAGGAAAAGCAGATTCTGAAAGCCCTTACCGACACGTTGGATGTCGTCCGCCCGGATACAATCGCCAGGCGTATCGCCCGCAAGACCGGAACGCCCGGTGACTGCTTCCTGCTGTTCACGGAAAAGGGCTTTTTCTGGGCCCAGCACGTCATCGGGCATGGCAGCGGCGCCGCTCGTCGCATCGCTATTTTCGACCCCAAAGGAAATGTCCTGGCAGACACCCCCATCCTTGATTATCTGACAAGGCTGTATCCCGAACTTGGTGATGACGACAGCATCGCCGTCAGCAGCCCCACGGCCCGGCAGCCGGGATTGTTCCAGGATGCCGGCGAAATTATCGAAATGCAAGCAGGCTCGGAATGCTTCGAGCATCGGCTGCCGGCAGCGCCCCGACACTTTGTCGGTCGCCGGTCGTATCTTGAAGAACTCGATGCCTTTGCAACTAACGTTGTCGGCAGGAAAACGTCTTGTCGCGGCATCGTGTTTGCAGCGCCGCCGGGAGGGGGAAAAAGTTCCCTGGCTCTGGCCTGGATTGACCGTCTCAGGGCCAAGGGACACCTTGCCATATCCATCGATACACGTTCCGTATCTTCTCCCCGGTCTATCCTGCGCGTTGCAAACCTTGTTTTCCGTCGGTTCGAGGACTTCTGCGGCCAGCTTCAATTTGCCGGCGACGCCAGACCTTTTGCTCGATTTGAAGATGCGGCTGAAGCATTGCTTCAGATCGGGCAAGCTCTTGAAGGCAACGGAAAACTGATGATCATTGTTTTCGACCAGTTCGAGCACGTCTTTTCTCAGCCGGACATCATCCAACGCTTGCAGGATCTGTTGCAGAAAATCAGCGATGCCCAGACCAATGCTGTTCTGGGTTTTGCGTGGAATATGGACCCTGTCGGCCTGAGCGCGCCATGGCCTGATGATCCGGAAAAAATCATCACCAGCTTCAGCAAACATATTTCCCTTGATATTTTCACTGCAAAGGAAAGCGATGAGCTTATTGATAAACTCAGCGAGGAAATCCGGCAGCCTGTGAAAAAAGACCTTCGGTTTCATCTTGCAGAATTTTCCCAAGGATACCCCTGGCTCTTGAAAATACTTTGCAGGCGGGTCATCGATTTGCGGCAGGCGGGTGTGCCGCAGTCCGATATCCCCCGACGTCTGCTCAGCGTCAATGCCCTTTTCCAGGAGGATGTGGACAGATTGCCGCCGGAAACAGCAGCAACGCTTCGCCGCATCGCCCGGGCAGCCCCGATCCGCATGCTCGAATCGAGTCAGCACTATGATTCCGAGGCCGTCCAGGGCCTGATCCATCAAGGACATGTGATCCGCATCGGCAATACCTACGACGTATACGGGGAAATCTTTAAAGACTTTTTGACCGGCAGGGGCGCGCCGGTCAAGGACCGCTTTCTTTTGCTTGCAAAAATCGACCAGGTTCTGTGGGCAACTAAAATTTTACAAAAATCAAACGGTGTTCTTGGGGCCTCGAAGCTAAAGGCGCACGCTGCTTTGTCCGCAACATCGTTTTATCGGGTCATCAGGGATCTGAATCTGCTTGGACTGGCAAAAACAGATAACGACGCCATCATTCTTGAAGTCCGCTTTCCGGAAACGACCAAAGATTTCGAGGTTTCATGGCGCCGTCACCTCCGCAGCAGGCTTCAAAGCAACCGCCAGGTGCTCAACCTCTTAACAGCGCTGAAAAACAACAACTCGCTGACAATTGCCGATGTCTCCGGCATACTCGAGACGCTGTGTGCATACATGTCAGCTCCGCGGCAAGCCTGGTTAACCTATGCCCGCATACTGGCACAATGGATGGATGCCGCTGATTTGGCTCTCCTGGACAGCAGAAACCGGAAGCTCATACACTACGATGCTGAAACCGAAATCAGGGAACACCATCTCCTGCTGCCCAAACGGCACGGCACCAGGACGCCCCAAATTCAATACGCTCCGGTTGAAAGTGTGGCCGCACGGCTTGTTCAGGCCCTCCGATCGGACGGTAGCGTCGACTGGAAAGGTTTTAAGAAAAATACGATTTTGCGTGCCCTGGCAACCCTGGAAGATCTGGGTTTCATTCAAAGAAAAGCGCGGTTGATAAAAGTGCTTCCGGAAGGTTTGGAGTTCGGATCACATCCGGAAAAGCGACCGCGTTTATTTGCCCGAGCTGCTTTGCAGTTGGCGTCGTTTGCAGCCTTTATGGAAATACTTAACGCCCGTAAAAATAAAAGCGCTACACTTTTGGCGCTGGGGCTTGAGCTCAGAAATAAGCTCGGTGCGAATTGGAAGCAAAGCACGGCCACAACGGTCGCCAAAATTATGCTCGATTGGGCCCGAAATTCGCAACTTGCCCCCGGTGTGTTTGCCCGGGCACGAAGGGGGCCGATAAAAGGCTGGAAAAAGAAGAAAGATACTCAAATGCCGCTTTTTTCAGAGAGGCACAAATAAGGAGTTATGATAGTTTTTGACGGTACATACCGCTTGCAGCGGCGGGACGACCCACCATCAACGTCCTTTGTCAGGTGGGCCTGTTCGTGGCGGCTGAGGATCATCGACCTGTCAATGAGCCGGCCGGGTGTCAAGCATATCAGGCCTATTATCGTTGTTGCCACCCAAACCGGCGAAGGCCTTTTTAAAACCACCTGCGCCGAAAGCATGGGCAGACGGATATGCCGGGATTTTAATTTGGATATCAGCCAGATTCTATGGATCGAACATTTTCCGGACAACCCCGACCGGATGTATGTTGCCAGCTTTACGCCCAAATCCTATTTCGGCCCTGAAACATTTTATAATATCGACTGGCGCCCCATCAGATCCAATGAAATTGAAGCCATTAATAGTTTTATCCCGGAATGCGATGTCCTCCAGGCAGATTAAGGCCGCAGCCTATCGCTGCTGATTTAGCGTTGATTTGGCTTTAGATTTTAACAATCAGTACCCATAGCACAAATGTCATCGCAACAATTTGATGGGGTCTTGGAGTTTTTTATAAAAACCGCTTTATTAGCGGAGCGGTTTAACAATGCAAACTTCCAGGCTGTTCAACTAGTTATCCACAGCATTTTTTTGTTACGCTAAAAAAAGGAGAACGTTATGAAAGACTCAAAGAAGTTAACCACATCGGCCGGAGCCCCCATTGCCGACAACCAAAACGCGTTGAGCGCAGGTCCGCGCGGTCCGCTACTGATGCAGGATTACCAACTGATTGAAAAGCTGGCCCACCAGAACCGCGAGCGGATTCCCGAGCGTGTGGTCCATGCCAAAGGTTGGGGCGCACACGGCACCTTCACCGTCACCCACGATATCACCAAATACACCAAGGCCAAGATCTTTTCCAAGGTCGGCAAGAAAACCGAGATGTTTGCACGTTTCTCGACAGTGGCGGGCGAGCTTGGTGCCGCCGACGCAGAGCGGGACGTGCGTGGTTTTGCACTGAAGTTCTACACCGAAGAAGGCAACTGGGACTTGGTGGGGAACAACACGCCGGTCTTTTTCGTTCGCGATCCTTATAAGTTCCCGGACTTCATCCATACCCAGAAGCGGCATCCCAAGACCAACATGCGCTCAAATACCGCTATGTGGGATTTCTGGTCGCTGTCTCCGGAATCCCTGCATCAGGTGACCATCCTGATGTCGGATCGCGGGCTGCCCATCGGTGTGCGTCACATCAACGGTTACGGCAGCCACACCTACAGCTTCATTAACGCTCAAAGCAAGCGTTTTTGGGTGAAATTTCATTTCAAAACCATGCAGGGCCACAAGCACTGGACCAACGCTAAGGCTGCTGAGGTTATCGGCCGTACCCGAGAGTCAACTCAGGAAGACCTGTTCAACGCGATCGAGAGGGGCGACTTTCCGAAATGGCGCTGTTGCGTGCAGGTAATGCCGGAAGAGGACGCCGCAAAGACGCCCTATAACCCGTTTGACTTGACCAAGGTCTGGCCGCACGGCGACTATCCCCTGTTCGAGGTCGGCATAATGGAGTTGAACCGCAATCCTGAAAACTACTTTGCTGAAGTCGAGCAGGCCGCTTTTTCGCCCTCGAACATCGTATCGGGCATCGGCTTTTCACCGGACAAGATGCTGCAGGCGCGAATTTTCTCTTACGCCGATGCCCACCGCTACCGTCTCGGCACACATTACGAGGCGCTGCCCATAAACGCACCCAAATGCCCAGTGAACCACTACCACAAAGACGGGCACATGCGGTTCTTCCCGAACTTTCCGAACCCGGATGCCTATTACGAGCCGAACTCCTTCAACGGTCCGGTCCAGAGTCCGGATTTTGCAGAACCGCCGCTGAAGATTAGCGGCGCTGCCGATCGTTACAACCACCGCGAGGGCAACGACGATTACGGCCAGCCGCATGCGCTGTTCAATCTGTTCGATGACGGCCAGAAAGCCCGGCTTTTCTCCAATATCGCCGAGGCGATGCAAGGTGTTCCGGATTACATCATCGAGCGCCAGTTGGGGCATTTCGAGAAGGTGCATCCGGATTATGCCGCAGGTGTTCGTGCGGCTCTGGCTAAACGGGCGTAAGCAGCACAGAATACCGACCAGCAGTAATAAAAATTATTTCACAGAGGGGCCTGCCTTTCAGGTCCCTCTGATTTAAAATTGAAGGTGATCAAAATAATCCTTTTGGGTTACATACGCTCCATAAGCTTGCCGAGTTGGACCAAATGCGCCCGTTCTTCGTCTGCAATCTGAATCAGTACTTTTCTGCTGTGCGCAAAGCCGATTTTTTCAGCAGCGCGCAGATACAGGTCTAGGGCTTGGGCTTCTATGGACATCGCCAATTCAATAATATCGCTTACAGATTCTAAATCCGGCTGAAACAGATTCAGGTATTCTTCAGTAGTAAGCCCTCCTTCTACGGCTTCACTGACGGCGCTCTTTTCTAATTCCTCACGGCTGTCGGATTTTCCCGTTATCGTAATGTATTCGCTGAAAATACGATCCCGGTGCTTAATTTCGATTTCAGACAGTTTTTTAAAAAGATTTTTAACATTAATATCTTTTACTTTAGGTATCATTGATACATAAAAATCATGAAGCCCACCCTCAAGGGAGTAAGCAACGGCAAGTGTTTTTTCCGGGGATTCATCCCCTGTGAACAGCTCAATTCCCAGTTCCTCTTTGCCAAAGGCCGCCTCACTTTTCCAGCCCTTAAAACCGCCGGTAAGATTGTATACATTCTCGAAACCCTTTCCTGCCAGCATTTGGGCAGCTACCCGGCTACGTCCTCCGATAGCGCAGTAAACCACAGTGGCTTTGTTTGGATCGATTTCGTCCATTCTTACGGTCAGGTCGGGCAAAGGAATGAGTTTGGCTCCCGGAATATGGCCGGTTTCATATTCATTGGGCTGGCGCACATCTAAGATCGTTAGCTCATCAGAAGCTTTGGCAGCCATGTATTTGCGGGCCTGGTCCGCATCAACTGATTTTACGGGAGTTAAAAATTGTTTCCAGCGCATGGCATCCTCCATATAATTTGAGTTTCATCTGTCTGCCCGGATCGCAACTTTCAAAAAAACGCCCCACCTCTATTTGCCGGCTTTATCGATATCGATGATTTTCCCTTTCAGATAGTCCTTGGTTTCATACCTGGTAATGCTCGTCAGCTTCCGGGTTATCGTTCCCAGACGATCGGTTTGCTCCTTAATCTTGGCCATGCGTTCCCTTAACGGGTCCTTCTTTGGCAAATCCATTAAAATCAGTTCCGTATATCCGGAAATGGCCATCAAGGGCTGATTCATCTCGTGGCAGACAGCACCTGCTATTTCGAGAACACCCTGAAGTTTCTCGTGCCGGATTCGTTCTTTCTCGGCCTGCTTGCGCTCACTCAGATCTCTGGTCACACAAACACTGCCGATATTATTATTATCCTTGTCCTTTAAAATACTGATTGAAATATTAAAGGGTGCAATTTGACCGTCCTTTTTTTTCATATTTATCTCATATTCTCTGAGGAAACCTTGTTGGCGCAGACGGGTAAGCATTTTTTCAAGTTCATGCTTGTCTTCATAAATCTCAAAAAAGGATTTTCCTTTCATCTCTTCAAAATCATAACCATACAGTTCCGCCGCCATTTTATTCCATTTGATGAAATTGCCGTTCCGGTCTACAATGCCAATGGCATCGGCCGAGTTTTCAAAGACATTTTCAAGATATTCTTTGGCCGCTTTCAATTGTTCTTCAGATCGTATCCGTTCCGTGATTTCAGTTCGGTATTTTTCTTCACTCTCGCGCAGCGCGGCTTCAGCCCGTTTGCGCTCAATACGTTCTTTTTCAAGTTCTTCGACCCTTTGTTCCAACTGTTCATAGGTCGGTTTTACCGTCATTAGAAAATCCTCCAATTGGCCGTTAACCTAAAAGATCCTTGCTTCCGGCTTGATGTACGCCCTGTTTATGCTCAACCAAATTATCGGCAATGAACCAAAAAATCAATGATTCTTTGTCCTGCCCAAAGGGAATCTAAGGGGTAAAAAAATGAAAATGTTCTTGCTCCGTAAAATCAGATGATGGATACTAAGTATCCAGAGCTGCTGAGGGAAGCAGCAAAATGGATAAAAAGTATCCACTTTTTTAAATGCTGGTTATGAAAACAATATGACCAAACAGCGCCATAATTACACACTTGTACGCTATCGAATTCCAACATTTTGATAATGTTGATATTTATAACCATTTAACCCATAAGCCAATAAACGATATCCGAACTGAATGTGGCATTAATCTTGCTATTAACAATATCATGACCAACAAGGCTATCAACAAACCATTCTGGACAGGGGTTCCGCCATGGATATTTATCGGTGCGGCGGCGGTGCTGTTTCCTATTTTTGCGTTTATGACCATGCAAAACATTAACCGGCAGAAAGAAAACAGCACGCATCTTATGGTGGCGAAAGGGGCAGCCTTAATACAATCGTTTGAGGCCGGCACCCGCACCGGTATGGGAATGCAATGGAGCGGTTTCCAGCTCCAGAAACTTCTGGTCGAGACGGTTCAGCAACCTGACATTGCCTACCTGCTTATAACCGATATCAACGGAATCATAATGGTTCACAACGCCCCCGAGCGTATCGGACAAATTTATGGAAAAGGGTTGGATTTAAAACAGATTACTCATCTTGATTCGATTCAGTGGCGTATCGTGTCAATGCCTGGAAAAAGAAAAATATTTGAAGTTTTTCGAAGGCTTTCACCTGCCGGAGGACCGATGCGCATGCGTCACGGCCACATGATGATGCAATTGTGGTTGGAGCGAAGCGGCAACCCCCGCATATCCCTGACGCCGGCGGAATTTATCGTTTTTGTGGGTCTGGATATGACTCCGATAGACGAGGCCATCAAATCCGATACCAAGCACGCCGTTATTATGGGCATCATCCTGCTTTTAATCGGTTTTTCCGGTTTCGTGCTGCTTTTTTTAGCTCAGAGCTATCGCACCGCCAGAACGTCGCTTTCCAGGATTAAAGCCTTTTCAGACAATGTGGTTGAGCATATGCCGATCGGACTGGTGGCTCTGGATAATCATCAACAGATTACCTCGTTAAATCATGTCGCCGGATCGATTCTCAACCTTTTGTCCGATAACACCTGCGGAAAAGACGCCAAAGACGTCCTTCCGCCGGAGCTTTACCATCTTCTCAACAGCCTCGATGGTAATAAGATAATCGTTGAAAAAGAAATCGATTGTAATCTCAGTGAAAACAAAAAAATTCCGCTGGAAGTCAGTGCCACATTGCTGAATGACGAGAGTGGAACGTTTCTTGGATATGTCCTGCTGTTTAAAGACCTCAGTGAAGTCCGTTCATTGCGAAAAGAAATCGCCAGAAGCCAGCGCCTGGCGTCCATGGGAAGACTGGCAGCCGGTGTTGCCCATGAGATTCGCAACCCTTTGAGTTCCATTAAGGGGTTTGCCACCTATTTCAAGGAAAGGTATCATAACATACCGGAGGATAAACACATCTCCAACATCATGATCCAAGAAGTAGACCGCTTAAACCGGGTTGTCGGCCAGCTTCACGAATTTGCCAGGCCGATTACAATTTCAAGAAAATCGATTCAGCTAAACCACTTTATCAAAGACTCCCTCAAGCTGATCGAACGGCAGGCTTCGGAAGCAAACATAAACATTCAAACCAGATTTGCTCCTGAAATCAACATGGCCTTTATTGACCCGGACAGGATCAGCCAGGTGCTTTTAAACCTTTATCTGAACGCCATCGAATCGATGCAGACCGGCGGAGATCTAACCGTCACGCTTTCAACCAATGCCGAAAACCTGGGAATTGAAATCCGGGTCCAAGATACCGGTACAGGCATCGGCAAAGACGATCTTGTACACATTTTTGACCCCTTCTTTACCACCAAGGCATCAGGAACAGGTCTCGGACTGGCGATCGTTCACAACATCATTGAAGCCCATAACGGCGAGATAAACGTCGAAAGTCGAAAGGGTCAAGGAACCACGTTTACCATCTGCTTGCCGGGCGTGCACCCGAATATCTCACGCAACGGCAGCATCACCCAAGCGATTTAGAAAAAACCGATGAAAGCAAAAAAGACCATATTGATCGTAGATGACGACAGCGCCCACCGCACCATGTTGCGGACCCTTGTTGGAGGATGGGGATACGATATTGTCGAGGCGGACGACGGTTCAACCGCTATCGAACAGGTGCAACAGCGCCCCTTTGATCTGGTTCTGATGGATGTCCGCATGCTAAAAGTTTCCGGCATCGAGGCCCTCGAACAGATAAAAACCTTCAATCCTGCCACACCGGTAACCATCATGACCGCTTATTCGTCTGTCGAAACAGCGATTGAAGCTCTAAAAAAAGGCGCCTACGATTACCTGACCAAACCCCTTGATTTTGATAAGCTGCGCCTTAACCTGGAACGAGCCATGGAGCATACCCGGCTCAAAGAGGAAAACCGCATCCTGAAAGAAAGCCTCGGCAAACAATTTGACAGCCGGAATATCATCGGCCGCAGCCCGGCCATGGTAGACCTTCTGGAAACAGTGGCCCATGTGGCCCCTTCGGAAGCAACCGTGATGATCACCGGCGAGTCCGGCACGGGCAAAGAACTCATTGCCGGAGCGATCCATTTTAACAGCCCGAGAAAAGACGGTCCTTTTATAAAGATCAACTGCGCAGCCATTACGGAAACACTCCTTGAATCGGAACTTTTCGGCCACGAAAAAGGAGCCTTTACCGGAGCCGACCGCCGGAAAGAAGGTCGTTTTTTTCAGGCCCACGGCGGCAGCCTGTTTCTAGACGAGGTCAGTGAAATGCCGCTTACCATGCAGGTCAAGTTGCTGCGGGTGCTGCAGGAGCGCGAACTCACCCGCGTGGGCGGAGAACAGGTGATCAAGGTGGACGTGAGGCTGATCGTGGCTACCAATAAACATCTTCCGGATCTGATATCCGCGGGATTGTTCCGGGAAGATCTTTACTACCGCCTGAACGTCGTCAGTTTAAAGCTTCCGCCGTTAAGAGAAAGAAGGGATGATATTCCGCTGCTGGCCCAGCATTTCCTGCAAGTTTTTGCTGCCAGGAACCGAAAGGACATAAAGGGATTTACCCCCCAGGCCATGGATCAATTGATACGATATCACTGGCCCGGCAACGTGCGCGAACTGATGAATACCGCTGAAAGGGGCGTAGTGCTTGCGCGAACCGCCTATCTTAACGAGCATGATCTTACGCTCATACACGAAGTTCCGCCGCAGCCTGCCCAAATCCCGAATACCATGGGGTTTACAGCTTCAGAGGTGTCTCTAAATGAGATTGAAAAAGCCACCATCTTGCGCACCCTTGAATCCACGGCCGGTAACAAAAGCGAAGCCGCGCGGCAGCTCGGCATAACCCGCAAAACGCTGCATAAAAAACTCAAAACATACGGGGTCATGCCTTAGTCGCTTCATCTTAAATTTTGTTCATTTGGCGGCGAAAAATATTATAATCAATCGTTTTCGCTAGAACTATGAAAATTTCGTGCTGCTCCTTGACTATCTGCAAGCTGCCGGGAAAAATATTGAAGCGTGGCTATAACGCACCAAAGCTAATGCCGATGGCCTGCATGATAGAAACCACAGACGCTTATAAGGATTACATCAACCATAATCCAACACTTTAGCACTCCAATATTCCAAAATTCCAAAATACAGCAGCTTTGCATTTAAGAAATCATCTGAATTCGATATCAAACATGTTTTCACCGGTCAGGTGTTCTGAAATTTTGGTTGCTTTTATTATTGATGCACCATAAAAGATTTTATCAAAAAAAACGCAAAAAAACAGATTGACGATCGCGATGCGTTGATCTTTTGAGCAGACGGCGGAGAATTTTTGAACAAGATTATTCAAATATTGTTTCTTTTTTCCATCTTTTTCTTTTTTCAAAGCTTCGTAGTGCTCGGCCAGGAGTCTCCTGCGGCCGGACCACAAAGGCTTTCCCTTGACGAAATCCTAAACAGGGTTGAAAACAGATACGCTGCTTCCGGCTTTTCAGCCCGTTTCGAGCAGGTATCGACGATCCCTGCCATGGAGATTACCGAAACGGCCTCGGGCCGAATCTATGTTAAACGTCCCGGCAGGATGCGCTGGGAGTACGAAAAACCGGATCTGCAAACGGTCATTACGGACGGCAAGACCTTATGGATCTACCGGCCCGAAGACAATCAGGTGATGATCGGCAAAGCCCCCGTTTTTTTCAGAGACGGCAAGGGGGCCGGCTTTCTTTCGGATATCAGGGGCATACGGCGCAGATTTTTAATCGACCTGGAAAATGAGATCCAGAACAACAACTACAAACTGGCATTGTACCCTGTCGAAAAAACATTCGATGTCTCTGTTATCTATCTGTCGATTTCAGCCCAGACCTTTGAGGTGGTCCGAATCGTTACCTATAATTCTTACCAGGATAAAACCCGAATCGAGTTCAGCAATATACGGTTCGAAGAGAAGCTTGATGACGCGCTCTTTACGTTTAAAATACCTGAAGGAGTAGAAATCCTGCACCTCGACGAGTAGCCCGATTTTTTGTGTCAGAGCGGCGAAGCCGCGTTGTATAAAATCGCTTCGCGATTTTATAAGGAGTAGTCCCATGAAGGAACAAATCAAAGCGCTGCTGAAAAAAAGAAAAGCGATCATGCTGGCCCATAACTACCAGCCGCCGGAAATCCAGGACCTTGCGGATCTTACCGGCGACTCCCTGGAGCTGAGTATTAAAGCCGCCCAAACCGATGCTGAGGTTATCGTCTTCTGCGGCGTGCATTTCATGGCCGAAACCGCTTCAATTCTTTCTCCGGACAAAACCGTCCTGCTCCCCCGTAAAGACGCCGGGTGTCTGATGGCCGATATGATTGAACCGGAAGCACTTCAAATCATGATCGCTAAACTTCCGCCCATGCCGGTCGTCACCTATGTCAATTCAACGGCGGCGGTCAAAGCGCTGTCAACCATATGCTGCACTTCGGCGAACGCCGTTGATGTTGTCAGCAGCCTGGATGCAGCGGAAGTATTAATGACGCCCGACCGGAATCTGGCCATGTATACGGCTTTACAGACAAAGAAAAAAATTCATCTTTGGGACGGATATTGTCCGTCGCATGAAACGCTTAAAGCCCAGGATGTACACAACGCCATGAAAAAACACCCGGGTGCGGTTTTTATGGCTCATCCCGAATGCCGGCCTGAAGTTCTTGAGCTGGCCGACGTTGTACGCAGCACGTCCGGTATGCTTCGATATGCCAGAGAGTCTGAAAGCGCTGAATTTGTCGTCGGCACGGAGATCGGACTGCTGTACCCGCTGAAAAAGGCAAATCCGAACAAATCGTTCTACCCCGCTTCCCCCAAAATGCTGTGTAAAAACATGAAAAAGATCTCCCTCCAAGATGTTGCCAGGAGCCTCGAGTTCATGCAGGGAGAGGTAAAGGTTCCTGAAGACATACGCCGGCCGGCGTTCACAGCGGTTCAAAGGATGATCGACCTTTCCCTGTCCAAGATGAAGGCTTAATCGCCAACCAACTCTTCGGGGATGTCGGCATTGGTGTAAACTTTTTGGACATCCTCACAATCTTCCAGCGTCTCCATCAAGCGAACCATCTGCTCGGCTTCCTGACCCCGAAGCTTTATGGTCGACTGCGGCAGCATGGTGAGTTCGGCGGCAATATAGGAAATCGATCTTTTATCGATCGCGGCTTTGACCTGTTCAAAATCCTCGACAGCAGTGATGATTTCATAATTGCTGTTATCTTGGCGAACATCCTCGGCACCGGCATCAATGGCGGCCTCCATTAAAACGTCTTCGTCAACGGCCGTATTTTCGACAACGATATAGCCCTTTTTAGCGAACATCCAGGCCACGCATCCGGCCGCACCGATTTTTCCGCCGGCTTTGTTGATGATATGGCGAATGTCCGCAACAGCCCTGTTCTTGTTATCGGTAAGAGATTCTATTAAAATAGCGCTGCCGCCGGGGCCGTACCCTTCATAAAGAGCCTCTTCGTAACTGACGCCTTCAAGTTCTCCGGTTCCTTTTTTTATGGCACGTTCAATGTTATCCTTGGGCATATTTTCACTTTTTGCGGCCTGAATCGCCCCCCGCAGCCTTGGATTCGCAGCCGGATCTGCCCCTCCTGTACGGGCGGCAACGGTAATCTCTTTGATAAGTTTGGTGAAAATTTTTCCCCGCCTGGCATCCACAGCGCCTTTTTTATGTTTGATGCTCGACCACTTGCTGTGACCCGACATCGTTACCTCCTAATGTTTTTCCAATCCGATAATATAAATTTCCCGGCTGGCCTTGCGGCTGCTCCGGGGTTTAAAGATCTTGAATTTGTTAAAACCGGCCTTGACGGCATCTGAGAACGCCTTGAAATCCTCCCCCTGGAAGATCTTGCAGACAAAAGCGCCGCCGGGTATCAGTACGTTTTGAGCCATTGCCAGCGCGGTCTGGCAAAGGTGAAACGATCTGGCGCTGTCAACGTGTTTGCTGCCGGTGGTTGCCGGTGCCATATCACTGACAACGACGTTAAAATCGTTTCCCAGGGAGCTTAAAATGTCAGCATTTAACGACAGGATATCGGCGGTATATACGCTGACCTGTGATGGAAGCTTGATCACAACCGGCTGCAAGTCGATTCCCACGACCCGTCCGCCGGCGCCTGTCAGGGTCGCCGCAAAAAGCAGCCAGGATCCAGGCGAACATCCTAAATCGAGAACCTTGTCGCCTTTTTTGATTAGATTGTACTTTTGCTGGATCTCCTTAAGTTTATAGACGGATCTTGCCGGAAACTTTTCCTGCTTTGCCCGCTGCGAATAATGATCCTGCCAGCGGCCACGCTTTGGATTTGTATATTTCATTGAGAAGTTATTGAAAAATTGGTATCATCCATTTTTCGGTTTACACTATTTTGAAACTTGAAACTTGAAACTCGAAACTCGAAACTCGAAACTTGAAACTTGAAACTTGAAATTGGGATAACATGTTAATTAATCAAGACTCAAACCCAGTTTCAAGTTTCAAGTTTCTTTCCGGATTAAAGGATAAAAAAGTTATAAACCATGTTTTTGCTTTTATAAAAGCTACCAAAGAAATTAGTTTAGAATAATTCTTCCATCGCTTCCGAAACCGTCTTGATACCTCTGAGTTCTATTCCGTTTATGGCGGTCATGCGTTTCAAATTGCTTTCCGGCATAAAACATTTTGTAAAACCCATTTTCTTGGCCTCGGACACCCGTGTTTCAACATGACCGATTGCCCTGACTTCCCCGGTAAGGCCGACCTCGCCGAAAACAATCGTGTCATTTTGAATCGGACGGTCCAAAAAGCTGGAGGCAATCGCAGAAACGATGCCCATGTCAACGGCGGGTTCATCAATCTTGACACCACCGGCCACATTGATAAAGATATCGTGTCCCATCAGATGCATGCCCAATTTTTTTTCCATGACGGCAACCAGCAGGGCAACCCGGTTTTGCTCAATGCCAAGAATGGTTCTGCGAGGGTTTCCGAAGCTTGTGCTGCTGACAAGGGCCTGCAGCTCAACCAGGATCGGGCGCGTTCCTTCCATGCTGGCCGTCACAACCGATCCCGGCGTGTCGACCGGACGTTCGGCCAGAAACACGGCCGACGGGTTGGCAACTTCTTGCAGACCGCTTGCATTCATTTCAAATACGCCGATCTCATTGGTCGATCCGAATCGGTTTTTAACAGCCCTCAGTATCCGAAAGACATAATTGCGGTCCCCTTCAAAGTAAAGAACAGCATCGACCATGTGTTCCAGAAGCCTTGGGCCTGCAATGGCGCCGTCTTTGGTCACATGACCGACCAGAAATACGGGTGTGCCGGTTTGTTTGGCCATGAGCATAAGCCGCAGGGTCGATTCGCGAACCTGGCTGACACTGCCGGGGGCCGACGTCAAGTCGGGACTGAACATGGTCTGAATCGAGTCGATGACAAGAACATCCGGTTGTGTTGATTGCACCATTGCCAGGATCGACTCAAGGTCTATCTCTGAAACCACCAGCAAGTCGGCAGATACCGACGACAACCGTTTGCTGCGCATCCGTAGCTGCCGGATCGACTCCTCTCCGGATACATATAAAACTTTATGGCCCGCTATAGCCAGCGCGTAGAGCGCCTGAAGCATCAAGGTCGATTTGCCGATTCCCGGATCTCCTCCAATCAGGACAAGGGTTCCGGGAACAAGGCCTCCTCCTAAAACGCGGTCAAACTCGCTGATGCCGGTCATTAAACGATTTTCATTTTCGAGCGTAATGGAATCTATGGCCACAGGTATTGGTCGCGCTGCGGATAAACCCCTGGCAACCCCTTGCACCGGTTTGGTGGACAGGGTTTCTTCCACAAAGGTCTGCCACTGACCGCAGTCCGGACACTTTCCCATCCATTTGGGAGCCTGATAGCCGCACGACTGGCAGCAAAATATGGTTTTGGAATTTTTTTTCACGATACGCATTTAATGAAACGATGACTCCATAAAAAGCTGTTTCTTGAAGTTGAACACACCGGAGTAATCATCATTAAACCAGAAAATCTATTATCACAACGAGTTGCCGGGGGCCACTTTTTTCGATTATAGAACCGTAATTTAATTACAGATCCGATACCATTTGACATATCGACACATATCATGTCATTTAAATCCAATCAAGAAATGGATTCTATCAATGATCGATTACCACGTCCATACATTACTTTGCAACCATGCCGAAGGTACCATGGAATCATATGTCCGCAGAGCCGTCGCTATCGGCTTAAAAGAAATCTGTTTTCTGGACCATCTGACCATGCAACCATCCGAAAGCAACCTTTCTATGGCACCCGGGGAGATCCCGTTATACTTTCAGGCCCTCCAGCTTCTCAAACAGCGCTACAAAGATGCCATCAATGTCAAGATCGGACTCGAAATAGATTATAACCCGTCATGTATTGATTTTTATCAGGAAATTATAAAAAGATACCCATTTGATGTCATTGGCGGCGGCTTGCATTTTCCCGGTGACCTGAACATTGTCAGCCGCAGTTCGGCCTGGAAACAAGGAAATGCCGACCCGGATTACATCTTTGATCTTTATCTTGAGCATCTCAAAAAGATGTTGGATCATAATTACTTTGATGTGGTATGCCACCTTGATATTGTAAAAAAATTCGGCTGGAAACCTTCAAGGTCCTTGGACGCCAAATTTGATCAGATACTATCTAAAATAAAAACAAAACATCTGACCGTGGAAATCAACACCGGCGGATATAGCCATCCGGTTCAGGAAGCCTATCCATCATTCGATATTATCAAAAAATGCCATGAACATGGGATTTGTATCACCTTGGGATCGGATGCCCATAAGCCGGCAAATGTAGGGCAACATTACAGCAAGATATTACCATTGCTATTCTCAGCCGGATATCATCACCTGACAACGTTTACAAGGCGCGAGCGCAGCAAAATTTCCATAACATGAAAATTCGCTTAAGATATTTGGCCTTCTTTGTTTGTCTTATTATCCTGATATCGATCTTAAGGGCTCAAGTCTCATCTTCGGCTGAAACCAAAGGCAGCTATTTCAAAACTCTTCAACAAACGCTGATTAAAGACGGTTTCGACCAAGCCTGGATCAACTCGCTTTACAGTAAACCCGAGGTTTATTTCGAAACAGAAGGCGTTTCTCGCTTTCTGGTACATCGTGAAGCCACGCTGAATTATGATCAGTTTGCTTCCCCGGATTCCATCCAAAGAGCCCGTCAATATATGGAAACGTATAAATCCATACTTGAAAATACGGAACAATCATACGGGGTTGACAAAGAGATCATCACGGCCATCATCCTGATAGAATCCCAATTTGGGACTTTAATGCAAGGCCCGTCGACCTTGAATATACTGTCGACCATGGCATCCCTGGCCAATCCTAACATTCGGAATATGTTATGGAAAGAAGCGACACGCTCCAGGAAGCTTTCAAGGAAAAGATATGAAAAATGGGCGCAGAGAAAATCCAAATGGGCCTATAAAGAGCTTAAGGCATTTTTGAAATATACGGCCAAAGAAGATATCGACCCCTCTGCGGTTTACGGTTCCTATGCCGGCGCCGTGGGCATCGCCCAATTTATGCCGAGCAATATTCTGGCCTATGCAAAAGACGGCGACAATGACGGGAAGGTGGATCTTTTCACCCATGCCGACGCTATCGCAAGTATAGCCAATTACCTAAAATACTATGGCTGGAATGCCGACATCAACCGGGCAAAAGCTGAAAAGGTCATATTTCGGTATAACCGCAGTACATATTACGTCGATGCGGTGTTAAAAATTTCCGATTTGCTAAACCCTAATAAAGCGAAAGTCGGGGATACCCCAGATCCCCTGATAACGGGACTTTCGCTGCACTAAGACAAGGCCACAAGTCCGAAAAGTCAGCCCGGAAATTTCACGCAACTGAAAAATATTGCTGAAAAATTTTCATGAGATTTTCGGGTTAGGGTTGAAAGGATAACATTGGATACAACCACGATTATCTTTTGGATTAAAATTGCTTTTGTCTTTTATATCCTGACCATTCTGGCCGTTATCGACATTGCCCGCAAGGATTTCGGCTCTATGGCAAAGAAAGCGCTCTGGGCCTGTGTTGCGCTGGTTCCATTTATCGGGGGGCTGATTTATCTTTTTTTCGGATTCAGAAAGGGCCAAAAGCCAGACCTGCATAAGCTATAAAAACTTCCGACGAAATTAAACCGCCCGTCCCGCTTTTAGCGGGACTCGACCCACACAGACGGAGACAGACTTTTGCCCTGCGGACATTCGCAGGATAAAATCACCCATCGCTTCGCGATAATGGCGGTTTTTATGCCCGGACAATCTCGTCCAGGCAAAAATAATCTCATTTATCTGCGTGTGTCTGTGGCTATTAAAACATTTTGGACGCCAAATAATAATTGACAACCATCCCCCGTTTCTATATTCAATTCACTACATTTAGCGTTTAATCTTATGGTCCCATCGTCTAGCGGTCAGGACGTCGGCCTCTCACGCCGGTAACGGGGGTTCGATTCCCCCTGGGATCACCACAATGATATCAAGGGCTTAGAGAGCACAACTAGGTCCTTTTTCTTTTTAATTTTTTAGTTTCCCAACGCCATTCCCAACCAATCCAATTCTCAACCATTAATTACTCATTTTTTTAGGCCCCGCATATAAAGCAAGGTTAAGCTGTTTAAAATTGTGCTGAAAAAGCAGCGAGATGGGCCGAATCCAACAAGCGCTATAATTGCTGATCATATAATCATCCTGAAAGCGAAGGCTGCCCCTTAGATAGGGAACTTACTGGTCGGAATAGCCGAGTTCCCCGGCCAGCCGGGCGACCGTATGCCGGAAATTTCCCTTGACATGACACCCCAAATTGATAAAATTACCAACAGAAATGAACATGTGAAGGTAAGTTTATCATGAAGCCCCAAAATACGAGAAACCGTGGTTCCCGGTTCGACAGAGCAGTCGGTGTCTTCAAGAAGCATGGCGGAATCCTTCGCACGGCGCAGGCACTTCGGGCAGGCATTCATCCCGGAACGCTCTATACCATGCGGGACTCGGGGGCGCTGGAGGTGGTAAGCCGCGGCGTGTATCGTCTTGCAAACGGCCCGCCCCTGGGCAACCCAGACATAGTGACCGTTGCAACCCGGGTTCCGGGCGGTGTGATCTGTCTCATTTCCGCACTGGCCTTTTACGAACTCACCACCCAGATACCCCACGCGGTGCATGTGGCGTTGCCGCGCGGTGCGGAAGAACCCCGCCTGGATCATCCGCCGATCAAGACGTACCGCTTTACTGGAGAGGCGTTTACAGAGGGCGTGGAGGCCCATGAACTCGATGGCGTAAGCGTACGCATTTACAGCCCGGAAAAGACTCTCGCTGACTGCTTTAAGTTCCGCAACCAGGTCGGCCTTGATACGGTGATGGAGGCGGTCCGCTTTTACCGCGAACGCAGAAGCATCAAGGTGGACGACCTTATGCGCTATGCAGGGATTTGCCGCGTGAAAAAGATCATCCGTCCCTATCTCGAGGCAATTCTATAATGGCGAAGAACATTAAAAATATAGCCGCTTCAGTGCATCAACGACTTTTCAACAAGGCCAAGGATACCACCCGGCCTTTCAATGAACTCCTGCAACACTTCGCCATCGAACGGTTTATCTACCGGCTCTCCAAGAGTCCCCACGCGGACAGGTTCCTCCTGAAGGGCGCCTTGATGTTTTCGGCATGGACTGGACTGGGGTCACGCCCCACCATGGACATCGATCTCCTGGGAAAAATCGACAACAGCCTCGAAGTGATTGTCGCCGTTATGAAAGATGCCTGCGAAATGGAAGTCGAACCTGATGGCATAGCTTTCCATTCGGAGACGGTGACAGCTGCCAGGATTGCCGAAGGCGCTGAATACGAGGGCGTACGTTGCCGCGTCCGGGGCAGCCTCGGCAACGTACGGATCTCCCTGCAGATCGATATCGGATTCGGGGATGTGATCGTTCCAGGTCCCTGCAAGTTCGAGTATCCTGCGCTTCTTGATTTTCCTCCTCCTGAGTTGAACGGCTATACCAAGGAAAGCACCATCGCCGAGAAATTCCAGGCCATGGTCAAGCTTGGAGTCCTGAACAGCCGGATGAAAGATTTCTACGATATCTGGTTCTTATCCCGCATGTTTGACTTCAGGGGCGAAACGTTGGCCGAAGCGATTGAGAAAACATTCGAGAACCGAAACACGCCGATCACAGTCAACCCCACGGTCTTCGATCTTTCTTTCACGAAGGATGAGGATAAAAAGATTCAGTGGTTGGGATTCATCAAGAAGACCAAGATTGCCGACGCACCGAACTCCTTTGAGGATGTTGCCGCGGCCGTCAAGGTTTTTCTTCAACCTATTGTAGCCTCTATTGTCGAGCGACAAACGTTTCACAGCATCTGGACCGCACTAGGTCCGTGGCGGTAAAAAGCACACTTTCATTCATTCTTTTCAAGTTGTTCATCTGCGCTTCCGGGTCGAACCAAGCTGCTGTATCTTATGACAGCAGTGGGAAACATGCCAGACACCCCGGAAATATAACGCCGACTCCCTGATACTTCATAACCTCTTTCTTAAAAGGCCCATTTCCATGGCAAAAACAACATCCTAAGCCTAATATCAGCCCTGTTTTTTCGTCATTCTGC
>Ga0180009_10002197_pt1 | contig 23133 bp, 18 predicted proteins | sample OS_PC_MetaG_FD_123537 | JGI IMG/M metagenome (GOLD analysis project Ga0180009, IMG submission 123537) | Groundwater microbial communities from the Aspo Hard Rock Laboratory (HRL) deep subsurface site, Sweden - OS_PC_MetaG | ecosystem: Environmental > Aquatic > Deep subsurface > Groundwater...
CCCTGAAACTGGATTTGCCCATTATCGCCCTCACCGCCAACGCCATCAGGGGCGACCGGGAAAAATGCCTTGAAGCCGGCATGGACGAATACCTGACCAAACCCGTGGAAATACAGGACCTGTACAAGACTCTTGAGAAAATGATAGCCTCGTAAACGAAACCGCCGCACAGGACCGCGACACGATTATGATCAACGCCAGCATAACAACATTGAATCTGCTTCTTGAGGACAGTTGCGAATCCTTCGCAAATCGACCCGCTGCAGGCCTCGCTTTTCAACCGCCCCTGCGCTATGAGGAATTTTATCAAAAAGCGATTGAGGTTGCAGCACTCCTCAAAGAGCGCGGCATCAAAAAAGGCGACCGGGTGGCGATTCTCGCCGACAACTCCCCCCAGTGGGGCATAGCCTATTTCGGCATCATCCGCCTTGGGGCGATAGCAGTCCCGATTCTCCCGGATTTTCCAGAAGCCGATGTCAAGCATATCCTTAATGAAGCAGGGGCAAAAATTCTTTTCACCAACCAGCGGCAGTTGGAAAAGCTCTATGAACTACATGCTACCAAGCTCAAATCAGTAATCACTCTGGATGATGCTGCCGACCAAAACAATCTTGTGGAAACCCTCCCCTTCAGCCGGTTTCTCGCTACAGTCAATGATCTGCCGGAAAAGAAGCACGCCCTTGGTGCGGATCTGGCTGCACCGGACGACATCGCTTCAATTATATATACCTCCGGCACCTCGGGTCACGCCAAGGCGGTAATGCTGAGCCACAACAACTTTATCAGCAATGTCCGCTCCACCCTGTCCATTTTCCCGGATGAGCCGATACATGGCTGGACCTTTCTTTCCATTCTACCCATGTCCCATGCCTACGAGTTCACCACCAGTTTCCTGGTGCCTCTGGCCACGGGTTCCCGCATCGTCTATGCAGGCAAGACCCCGACCCCGACTGTTCTGGAACGGATATGCAAACAGGAACAGCCCACCATCATGTGCATGGTGCCCATGGTCATGGAAAAAATATATAAAAAGAAGGTCCTGCCCGCCATCACTGCCAATGTCTTCATGCGAACAGCCATGAAATTGCCCCTGGTCCGCCGAAAGATCCTGCAAAAAATCGGGCATAAACTACAGATATTTTTCGGAGGCAACCTGAAATTTGTCGCCATTGGCGGAGCCGCCCTCAACATCGAGGTGGAACGTTTCCTGGCCGAGGCCGGATTCCCATATCTGGTCGGCTACGGGTTGACTGAAGCCTCGCCTCTGGTCAGCGCCGGACCATGCGGTGACCCGACCATTGCCTTAGGCTCGGCAGGCAAGCCGGTACTGGATGTGAAGGTTCGGATCAGCAAGCCGAACCCGGAGACGGGCTTGGGAGAAATCCAGGTAAAGGGCCCCAATGTGATGCATGGGTACCGCGGCAATCCCGAAGCAACCGCGGAAATACTCAGCCCCGACGGCTGGCTGTCCACCGGCGATCTCGGTTTTTTGGATCCGCAGGGCAATCTCAGTATCAAGGGACGTTCCAAGAGCGTGATTGTCCTCTCCCACGGAGAAAACATTTACCCGGAAACCATTGAGGAGAAAATCAACGCCTTCCAGCATGTGGTTGAATCGGTGGTGCGCGAACATAACAACCGGCTTGAAGCCTTGATCTATCTCGATTACGAACTGATCGATGCAGAAACCCGCGGCAAAGACCAGGCCCGGCAACTGGAGCATATCGACGAGATTCTTGCCGGAATCAAAAAACAGGTAAACCAGCAACTGCCCCAGTATGCGCAACTGGCCAAGGCCAGCGAACACCGCGAACCATTCACCAAAACCGCGACCCATAAAATAAAACGCTATCTGTACACCAGCAACCCATGAGCTGCGACCACGAAAAAAGGAGAGAGGATTCAATGAAAAAGAAGATCGCTGTTGTCGCCCTGACCGGAATACTTGCTGCCGGCCCCGCTTTTGCCTCGGGGTATCGGATACCTGAGCAATCCATCAATTCCACCGCCCTGAGCGCGGCATATATCGCCAACACTCCGGCTGCGGATGCGAGTTATTACAACCCAGCCAACATGAGCTGGCTGGAAAACAAATGGCAGACCGAAGCGAGCCTCACCTGGATCCATCTGGCCAGCATTGAATACAAGGATAATGCCGTCGCTTCACGAAACAGCGGCTCGAGAACAGAAGATTTCGCCCTGCCCAACCTGCATGTTGTTTCTCCGGAATACAACAATTTCCGTTTCGGGCTTTCCGTTGTGTATCCTTATGGGCTTTCAAAACGGTGGGACAATGCCTTCCCGATGACTTCCGCCGAAGAGTTCACCTTGAAGACTTACGAAATAAACCCCACTGTTTCCTATAAAGTGAACGAAAAACTCTCCATCGGCGGTGGCTTACGGGCAATTTACAGCGAAGGAAAGGTAAAGAGCAACGGCATAATAGATATTGATCCAACGGCAGGCGTAACTCTTTCCCGCGTTTCCAGAGATATGGACGGCGACACCACTGAATATGGATACAATCTTGCGTTGACATACCGGCCTGTGGAAAACCTCTCTCTGGCCGCGACCTACCGCTCCAAAATCGATCTGGACATTGAAGGGGATGCCCGACTGGCTTCCAGCATCAACAGCGCAACTTACTCTGGCGGCGCCTCTGTCTCTGTTCCTGCCCCTGCGGTATTAACACTGGCAACTGCATACACCTGCAATAACGGCAAGACCACTGCCGAACTGACCTATGACAAAACTTTTTGGAACGCCTACGACAAGCTTGATTTCAACTATAGTTCAACTGTTGTTGATGGACTGGGTGTTCTTCAAGCTGTTTTCGACAATCCCAAAGCCAAAAACTGGGTCAACTCCGAAGCATACCGTATCGGCCTGACCCACAAACTCAACACCCAATGGACCGTCATGGCCGGATTCGCCATCGACAAAAACCCAATCCCGGATCAAACCCTGGGTTTCGAGCTCCCTGACTCCGATGCCAAAATATACTCCTGCGGCCTTCGTTACCAGCCGACCGACAATCTCACCGTCGGCGCGGCCTATCTCTTTGACGACAAGGAAAGCCGCTCTGTGCCGGCCAATGCCAACGGTGTCAACGGCACATTTGACAACTCCGCAGCCCATCTTTTCACCGCCGGGTTGCAATACCGCTTCTAAAAATGACACCATAACATGACTGAACCCACGGCGGAATCCGCCTCCAACTATCCCCCGGACGTCCATTGCCTCAGGCTGGACGACCGGGAAATTTTTCTCATCGGCACGGCGCATATCTCCAAGGAGTCTGTGGAGCTTGTCCGTAAAGTCATCGCTGCGGAACGCCCGGATTGCGTCTGCGTTGAGCTTGACGAAAAACGCTACGAGGCCCTGGCCAAGCGCAAGACCTGGGAACTCCTTGATCTACGGGAGATCATCCGCAAGCAACAGCTCGCCACCCTGCTGATCAACATGGTGCTGGCCTCCTACCAGAAAAGGCTTGGCGACCAGATGGGGGTCAAGCCGGGAACCGAACTGCTGGAGGCCGTGCAGGAAGCGGAGAAATATGGTATCGCCGTAGCGCTCTGCGACCGGGATGTGCGGGTCACCCTGCGCCGTGCCTGGAATTCCACCTCGTTTTGGCGCAAAAACTATCTGCTGGCCAGCATCATCACCAGCATGTTCGAAGAAACCGAGATCACCGAAGACAAGCTACGGGAATTGAAAGAGACCGATGTCCTTTCGGAGCTGCTGAATGAGTTAGGGCAAGCCATGCCCGAACTCAAACGGGTGCTCATTGACGAGCGGGACACCTTTCTGGCTGAAAAGATCAAGAGTTCGACCGGCAAGAAGCTGGTGGCCGTGGTTGGAGCCGGGCATGTGGCCGGAATCAAGAAAGCCCTTGGCGAGGACCGCAGCGACCGGATGGAAGCCATCAACCTGATCCCACCTGTTTCCCCGATCTGGAAGATTGTCGGCTGGGCGATCCCCGCCGTCATCGTGGCGGCAATGATTGCGATTGCCTTTACCAAAGGCGCGGCAGTGGCCGGCGACAACCTGCTGTTCTGGATTCTGGCGACAGGTCTCCCCTCCGCCCTGGGGGCTGCCCTGGCATTGGCCCACCCCTTGACCATCTTGGGCGCCTTTGTCGGAGCGCCCATTACCACCCTGTTGCCCATCCTCGGAGTCGGGCACCTCACAGCGTTTATTCAGGTCATGGTCCAGCCCCCGCTGGTCATTGAGTTTGAAACAGTTTTGCAGGATATGGCAAGCATCCGAGGCTGGTGGCGCAACCGGTTGTTACGGCTTTTTCTGGCCTTTATGCTGCCAAGTATGGGGGCCGTGGCCGGCATGTGGTTCGGCGGCTCCAAAATTATCTCCAACCTCTTTTAGTCTTCGTCTCTGATATTCGGACGAAAACAGCATCTTAACCACAACGGCTTAGGCAAAAAACATGAACAAAAACCTCTATCTCAAGGGCAAACAGGCCCGCCACCTTCGTGGCTTGGGGCACCATCTTTCCCCTCTTGTCATGATCGGCAAGGATGGCGTCACCGACAATCTCACCGCCGCACTTGAAGCAGTGCTTGCCGCGCACGAACTGGTCAAGGTCAAAATCCAGGAAGGGTGCCCCACCGACAGGGAAGAAGTCGCCGAGTTGCTTGCAAAAACGAGCAAAAGCAAAATCGCTCAGATCATCGGCAAGACTTTCCTGCTCTTTCGCGAGAACAAGGATCTGAAAGAGGACAAGAAGATCAAGCTGCCGGCAGCCAAATAGTTTTCCCAGATCCGGCCATGAACGATTATCTTGAGCACCTGAAAACCGCCAAAAAGGATGGTATCCGCGCGAAGCGCTCCGACACCGCTGCCCGGCTGGCACAGCCAAAAAAAGGTTTCTTGCGTTTCCGCGAACCCTATGAGGCCTTGGCTCACCTGCAGGCACAGTTCACCGATTTTAACAATAATGAGGTGACCATCGGTCAGGCTGATGAACTGAGCGAGAAGGATCGTCAACTGGTGCATGAGACCATGCGATCCTTCATGCCATGGCGCAAGGGGCCTTTTAATGTGTTCGGGGTTGAAATCGATGCGGAATGGCAAAGTTGGCGCAAGTGGGACCGTCTGCTTCCAGCCATGCCCGACCTCACCGGCAAGGTCGTGGCCGATATCGGCTGCAACAACGGCTACTACATGTTTCGCATGCTGCCGCACAAGCCGCGTTGTGTGGTCGGACTGGAGCCGTTTCTCCAGCATTATTACTGTTTCAAGACACTTCGCCGCCTTGCCCGCGCCGACGAACTGTTCATCGAGCTGATGGGGGTGGAAGATATATCCCTCTTTCCAACCTGTTTTGACGTGGTATTTTTAATGGGCATCATCTATCACCGCATCTCGCCGGTGGAGATGCTGCGGGAAATCCGGGCAACCATGCAACCCGGCGGCGTGTTGATCATCGAATCTCAGGCCATTCCGGGAGAGGAACCCATGGCCCTTTTCCCTGAAGAACGCTACGCTAAGGTACCGGGAACCTATTTCGTCCCCACGGCCAGCTGCCTGCGCAACTGGCTCACCCGCACAGGCTTTGCCGAGGTTGAGGTTTTTTGCAGTCATCCCATGAGCAGCGATGAGCAGCGCAAAACTGAATGGATGACTTTTGAATCATACGAGGATTTTCTCGACCCGCGCAACCCATCCCTGACCGTGGAAGGATATCCGGCCCCGTTGCGTGTATTTCTTCGGGCGGTAAACCCCTGATCTTCTGACTCGTGATGGTGTGGCAAAAGCCATGGGTAAGAGCAAACCCTCCGGCACACTTGATTTCCTCATGAAATAACTGGTAAGTACATATAAACCCTCTACCCAAAATGGTGGCAACTTGGCAAAACCAAACTATCAATACGAGAAGCGGCAACGAGAACTGGCAAAGAAAAAGAAGAAAGAAGAAAAAAAGCAGACCTTGCTTGAAAAAAAGGGGCTTCATCCGGAAGCTGAGTCGGATAATCCTTCGGACACAGGGACTGATTGAATGCCTGCTTTTCCCTTGTTGACGGAAACAAACGGAACTCGCATCTCCCCAAGTTCACGGATTTATTTCAACTTACCCACTTGACTTCCAACGGGACATCCGCATAGTATGGAGTATACCAAGGAGGTATATACCATGGCTATCACGATCAACAACAGTAGCAGCTCTTTTGCCGTAAACCAACTGGAGCGCAGCCAGAAAAACCTCTCCTCTTCTTTGGAAAGAATCGCTTCCGGACGGCGCATCAACAAAGCGGCAGACGATGCGGCCGGGATGGCTATTGCCGACAGCCTGCTCAGCCAGGCCCGTGGAACAGGACAGGCGTTGCGTAATGCCAACGATGCCATTTCCATGGCCCAAGTGGCAGACAGCGCCCTTGGCCAGTCATCGGCTCTGGTGCAATCCATTCGCGAAAAAGCTATTCAGGCGGCAAACGCCAGCCAGAACGCGGAAACACGCAAAGCTCTTCAGAACGACATCAACACATCTCTGGTCCAGCTTAACAAGATTGCCCAGGACACTTCCTACAACGGGCAGCAGTTACTTTCCGGCACCTTCTCCGGCAAAGAAGTGCAAGTCGGCGCCAACAGCGGCGAAACCATCACCTTATCCATCGCCTCGACAACTACGGACAAACTCGGCAACCCGACCCTGGGCACTCTCTCCGAAGTCAATGTTCTGACCCAGGAAAGCGCCCAGTCCGCCATCAAGATCGCCGACGCAGCTCTGGAGCAAATCAACGCTACCCGGGCCGACATCGGCTCCACCCAGAATCAGCTTTCTTCCACCATCAACAACCTTGCCACCACTGGCAGCAACCTGCTTTCCGCCGCTTCGACCACTGCCGATGTTGATCTGGCTGAAGAAACCATCAACTTCACCTCCATGAAAGTGCTGACCGAGGCAAAAGCCTTTGCCCTGGCCCAAGCAAAGAACATGAACAAGCAAAATGTGTTGAGTCTGTTGCAGGGATAACTACCGGATTATCGTCGGAGAAAGGCGGTTATTGCCGAATTACACAAAAAACCCGAATCGTCTTGCATGGCGATTCGGGTTTTTTTCAGGAATACATCGGGGAAATTTCTTTTTCAGTTGCTGGCTTGACAGCTTTGCGCGATGTCTGTGCGTTGTCCGCAAAAGATAGAGCCTTGGCAGGACAATTCACTACACAGTTTCCGCAACGCATACAATCTGTGCTTTTAACCACTCCAACGTTCTTCACCATGCCGGGATTGGTTTCGATGGGACAGACTTTTTCGCACAGTCCGCACTCCCGGCAACTCTCGCTGACCTGAAGCAGATAGGTCCGGGGAGCAATCAGTCCCTGAAAAAGAGCCATGGGGCAGATGCTGCACCATGACCTTGGTTTCCAGAACAGGCCAATGGCTATTGCCATTCCTGTGGAAATGGTCCACATCATCACAAAAGCAGCGCCAATTTTCCCAGAATCACCGTCGGCAAGAATCAGCCGGGATGTCAGGAGGCTCATCATCAGAATAAAGATAGTCCACCGGAACCATTTCGCCTTGAAAACCGGAAGAATTTTTTTCTTACGGCTGAACAAAGAAAGTCCCCGCTCGAAAAGACCGCCCATACCGCAGAACCAACCACAGTAGTAGCGACCGCGAAACAGTGAAAGGATGAGCATAAAAACCAGCATTGCTATGGCAATGTACCCCAGATACGGCCAAAAATATCCGCCTACCACCACGAGCGGCACGAGCGGCGCAAGTCCAATCTGCCAATTTTTACGATTTTTCGCTTCTTTCATCCTCATCACCCACCGGAATATGAACCGCAATTTCCACCTGAACAACCACCGGAGGCCCCCCTGCCGATGCCAACACCAAAAGATTAAGAATATAATTAAAGAATTTAATTACTAAATAAGAAAAAGCTTAACCTTTGTCAAGTTATAATCTTCGCCCTTGTACACAAAAAACAACCTCAATAAAAATCGCAACAACGGAACAATGCGATCAAAATTCAAGCATACGCCAAACTTTTCCGCATGGAATCCAGATCAGCGTACCAAAAAAAATAACACAGAAAAGGAGCAAGTTTTTTTGCTCGGACAAGAACAACCAGGAAATCACAATCGGAGTAATACAGGAACTGCGGGATTATCTATGATATGGCGGGACTGAGAGCTTTCACCTGCGGGGTTTCAAACCGGCTTCAAGACGCAACACCATTCTGGCAAGTTTCTGGTTGTCCGCAACCTGGTCAACCATATTCGCTTTGAAATTTTCCCTGGCGAATTGCGCTGCGGTCCTGCCATCTTCCGCTACGACACGAGGATCAGCACCCCGATCAAGAAGCAGATTAACAATCTCAATCCGGCCATTTTTGGCAGCTGCCATCAGCGGGGTCATTAGGTTTTTACCCACCCGGCAGTTCGGATCCGCCTTGTAATCCAAAAGAAGAGCGGCGATGCGTACATCCTCCTTGTGGGATGCGAGCCATAGCGGCGTTCTGCCGTCATGATCGGCAACATTGGGGTCCGCGCCAAAGTCCAGCAATCGGGAAACAATGGCCGGATTGCCTGGAGCGATAGCGCAGTGGAGCGCGGTGGTCCCGTCATCCGTGGCAGAATTCACGGCATCGATGCCGGCCTTGACCAGTACATGATCGACACCTTCCTCAAAACCCTGAGCAGCAGCCTGCATGAGAATGGTCTTACCGGTCGCATCGACCAGAAAAAAATCATCCTGCCGGCGAAACCGACCGAAAAAACCAGCATTGCCATCTTCACCATCTTTATCCCGCGAATCCAATGACTTGCTCACCCTTACCAGAAAAAAAGTGACAATTGCCACAAGGATAAAGAGAGCAAAAATGGCTGTGTATCCATCGGTCATGCTATGAAACTCCTCTGCTATATTCCGACACTTTTAAAATCAAGAGCCAACGATATCAACAAGAGCGCGCCTCATCAAAGCCGACGGCACAACGTGCTTGCCGCAGCAACGCATCTTAACGACGGCATCAACAGCATAGCATTGAACGCCACAGAGGCAAAGAGATGAAGGGCAGGTGCGTTTTTTTGTTGCTCTTTTAGGGACAATCGCGAATAGTGCCGCTTACTATCAGCAAAGGAAAATGCGGTATGACCACCCCCTCCGAGAAAATACCAGGCAAACAACTGACAGCCCTTTCGCTGGCCGCACTGGGCGTTGTTTTTGGCGATATCGGCACCAGCCCCCTCTACGCCATGCGGGAATGCTTTCACGGCGAATATGGTATCGCGGTGACTGCCGGCAACGTGCTTGGCGTTTTGTCCCTTATATTTTGGGCCCTGCTGCTCATTGTCAGCATCAAATACCTGGGCTTCATCCTCCGGGCGGACAACGAAGGCGAAGGCGGAGTCCTGGCCCTGACCGCCCTTATAAAGCCCAAAAACATCAAACCGCGCACCCCCCGATGGGCATTGGTGGGACTCGGCCTTTTTGCCGCCTGCCTGATGTATGGCGACGGCATGATTACTCCGGCCATCTCGGTATTAAGCGCCGTTGAGGGTGTAAAAAACATCACTCCGTTGTTTGAGCCCTATATCATCCCTGCCACTATTATCATTCTGACCGGGCTGTTTCTTCTCCAAAAAAAAGGCACTGCCAAGGTTGGCAGTCTGTTCGGGCCGATCATGCTTATTTGGTTCAGCATGCTCGCCGTCCTCGGCATTGCTCAGATCGTTAGCTGCCCGCAGGTGCTGGTCGCTGTTTTCCCCTGGCACGGCATCAGCTTTCTTATTGAAAACAAGGTTCACGGCTTCATCGTGCTGGGCGCTGTTTTCCTCGCGGTCACTGGAGCCGAGGCAATCTACGCCGACATGGGCCATTTTGGCAAACGGCCCATCCAGTTGGTCTGGTTTCTGATCGCCTTTCCGGCGCTGGTTTTAAATTATTTCGGCCAAGGTGCCCTTCTGCTTGTCAGGCCGGAAGAAGCGTACCACCCTTTCTACGCCCTGGTTCCCAACTGGGCCATGATCCCCATGGTTCTCCTGGCCACCTGTGCCACCATCATTGCCTCCCAGGCTGTGATCACCGGCTCTTTTTCCCTCACCCGCCAGGCGATCCAACTGGGGTACCTCCCACGGCTGCCTATCACCCACACCTCATCCTCCCACATCGGCCAGATTTATGTGGGACCGGTGAACTGGGCACTGATGCTCTGCACCATCGGTCTCGTTTTAGGGTTTCAATCTTCAAGCAAACTGGCAGCCGCCTATGGCGTGGCAGTAAGCGCCACCATGCTGATCACCACCACCCTCTTTTTCGTGGTCGCCAGCAAGCGCTGGGGCTGGAGCCGGCTGACTGCCGGACTTATCGCCGCCCTGTTCTTTATAGTTGATCTGCCCTTCTTCGGGGCGAACATGAGCAAGATCTTCCATGGCGCATGGTTCGCCCTGGCTATTGGCGGTTTCTTTTTCCTGGTGATGCTGACCTGGGAACAGGGCCGTGAAATACTCGGCAAAAAAATGCGGGGATTGACCCCTCGGCTGGAAGAATTCAGGAAAATGCTGACAAACTGCCCACCCCAGCGAATCAACGGCCAAGCCGTATTCCTGACCCGGAGTCACGACATCGTTCCTGCCGCGCTGATGCACAACCTGAAGCACAACAAAATTTTACACTCCGACGTGGTTTTTCTGAATATTCGAACCGAGGAAATCCCCCGGGTACCGAATTTCGAAAAAATCGAAGCGGAAAAACTCGGCCCGGGCCTCTATAGAATTATCGCCCACTATGGTTTCATGGAAGAGCCAAAGATTGACACCATTTTCGCCCTGTCTCGCAGCAAGGGGATAAACCTGGATATGAAAGAAACCAGCTTTTTCCTGGGCCGGGAAAAACTCTCCATCGGGGAACAACCGGAAATGTCGCGCTGGCGCTCTCTTCTTTTTCTGTTTCTGGCCCGCAACGCCATGGATGCCGCAGCGTTTTTTGACATCCCCTCAAATCAGGTCATCGAAGTCGGCATCCAACTGGAGTTGTAACTTCGATTGCCGGGATTCAAAAGACTTACACTTGAAGCTTCACTGATTATTCGGCAAGACAATCAATCTTCCGGTTCCTGAAGTAGAGAAGAATATCTCCCGCCACCATTGCGCCGTTCAGGATATACAGACCAATCACCGGATCGGGACTGAAAAATATCTTGTGCAGAATGCCGGAGACATACCCCATAAAAACCACTGCCAGAAAAAAAAGGCTCTTGCCGGCATTGGTCCGGGATCGGTAGGACCGATACAAAGAAAAAGGCCAGGCCGCGCCAAAACAGACCAGCATGGCAATTTCAAAAATACTCATATTCCCCCCAATTGCTTCCGGCAAGCTAATTCCAAACCTGTAGAATTAACCCCTTTTTTCTTTGCACAAAACCATCAATATTGCATCGAACAAAAAAGAACGGTACTATTTCCAGAGGATACAAGGAACGGCGTGCATCGGCGCAACTCCTTTCCGAAACACGCCCAAACCGGACTCACCAAGCCGCTCACCTTCTCAACAGAGAACTTTTCCATGGCAAAAAAATCGTTCCGCCTTGCGCTGATCATCTGTACGGGCCTGTCCCTGGCACTTTCCCCTGGTTCACCTGCCCTTGCCGAAAAAAATATCACGCTCCTGGGCGGCCCGGCCGGGGGCACCTTTCAACAGGTGGCCAACGCCATCGAAGCATCCCCGGGAATCAAAGAGATCTCGGCCGTGAATCTCACTGTTCGACCATCAGCAGGTTCTCTGGAAAACCTCCAAAAAATCCACGCAGGGCAAGCCGATTTCGGCCTGGTTTATTCCGGCCATGCCTATCTTGGCCGCATCGGCTTGCTGCAAGACGACGGCAATGTTTACAACAGGGTGCTGGCCGTGGCCTCCCTCTACGGAGCCCCTGCTCAACTCGTTGTCCGTAAGGGCTCCGGGATACGCAGCGTCAAGGACCTCAAAGGAAAAAAAGTGGGAGTCGGAAGCCACGGGTCAGGAGCCCTTGCCAACTGCGAGCTTTTTTTCAGGCATCTGGGCGTCTGGGATACCATCATCCCGGTTCATATCGGCTACAATGAAGTGGCCATCGCCTTTGCCAACAAGCAACTCGACGCGTTCTGGCTGTTTACCGGCTTTCCCAACAGCGCCGTCGAGCTCGCTGCCAGAACCGGAAAAATCGATCTCATTAATCTCGACGCCGAAGCCAAGGCCAGCGGATTTTACAAGAAATATCCCTATTTCACCAAACGCATCCTGCCGGCGCGAACCTATCGGGGGGTTGCCCACCGCACCCGATCATTCCAGGATTCCACCCTCTGGGTAGCCAACGCCGATGTGCCTGACGAAGTGGTTTACCGTATGCTTTCCACCATCTACAACAAAAAAAGTCTACGTCACATGAGGCAGCAGAACCCTGCACTAAAAGACATGAGCATACGCTCCGGCCCAAAGGGCGTCATCATCCCCATGCATCCGGGCGCCATCCGATTCTGGAAGGAAAAGGGACTCCTTTGAAACTGTACCCGGCTCATCGGGGCACAATCGGCAGGTACCTGGGCTGCCAGCCCATCATCTCCACCAGGCGCTGCAGACGGTCCCGCTTGTAATCATGCTGATAAGCGCTGTACACGCAGGGCTTGGCAACACCCCGGCTGATGGCGGTCTCACCCACGGCCAGCGCCACAGCCAAACTCACCTCCCGCAGCATGGACACCGACGGCAAAAGGATGCCCTTCTTAAGGTCCGCGACAGGCACTTGCTCTGCAACCGCCTGTGCCGCTGCGGTAAAAAACTGAGGCAGCACTTCCTGCGCGCCTGAGGCCATGACCCCCAACCCTACTCCCGGAAAAATAAAGACATTGTTGCACTGGCCGACTCTGACCGGCAACCCTCCGAGAACCACCGGCTCAAAGGGACTGCCCGTGGCGACCAGAGCGCTTCCCGAGGTCCACTTATAAATGTCGGCAGGAACCGCCTCGGCCTGGGCAGTAGGATTGCTGAGCGGCAGAATGACAGGCCGCCGGCTGTTACCCTGCATGGCCTGAACAATATACCTGCTGAAAGCGCCGGGCTGGCCCGAGGTGCCGATCAGCACCGTGACCCGAGCCTTCTGGATCACATTCAGCAGATTGCCGTCGGTTTTGGCGACATACCAGTCAAGGGCTGCCGGGTCCTTGGCAAATTTCTGTTTATATGGCTCCAGTTCGCGCTCGGTGGTCACCACCCCCCTGCTGTCCACCGTAAAAATCCTGGCTCTTGCCTCTTCCGGCCCAAGCCCTGCCTCGACAAGCGCAGTCTCGATCTGTTCGGCAATGCCGACCCCGCCGGCCCCTGCGCCATAAATGAGATACACTTGTTTTTCAAGCGGCTCCTTCTTGATCTTCATGGCGGAAATCAACGCTGCCAGAGTCACGGCTCCGGTGCCCTGAATATCGTCATTGAACGAGACAAGGTCATGCAGATAGCTGTCGCGGATGGCAAAAGCCTTTTGCTTGGAAAAATCCTCCCACTGACAGAGGGCATGGGGAAACACCGCCTTGAACGCCTTGGCGAAACGTTTGACAAAATCAAGATATTCATCTCCGACCAACCGGGGATGCCACCAGCCGAGATAATTCGGATCGTTCAAGAGCGCGGCGTTGTCCGTGCCCACATCAAGCGAGATGGGCAGACAATGCCAGGGAGCAACCCCGGCGCCCTGGGTATAGAGCATGAGCTTGCCAAGACAGATGGAGATTCCGCCCACCCCCTGATCGCCGATTCCCAAAATGCCCTGATTGTCGGTGACAACCGCCACCCTGATCTGTCTGGTTTTGAAACGGCGCAGAATCTCCTCGGCCCGGTCGATATTGCCGGGAAAAAAATGCAGCCCGTTTGCCTTGCGAAACATAGATGAATACTGCTTACACGCCTCACCCACTGTGGGCGTATAGATTATCCGCATGAAGCGCTCGATGTCCCTGGCGATAACGGCATGGGCCAGGGTCACATTCCGATCGAAGAGGGAGCGCAGATAAACAAATTTCTCCAGATCGCCGGATGTCCTCTCAAGCGATTCCAGGCAGTTGTCCACCTGCTGATCCAGGGTCCGGACGCTGGGCGGCAGTGTGCCTTCCAACTGAAGCTGTTCCCGCTCCTCTCTGGTAAAGGCGGTGCCTTTGTTGGTGAATTGATTGTCATACACTCCGAGCCAGCGGCTGAAGACCTCGATCGCCTTGGTGTTGCCATAGGGATCGTACTGAAAACGAAAGCTGTTTTGCGGCATGGATCGTTACCTGAATTGTAATTTGGATGCATTGCAATCATGCAACATGTCCGCCGTTTTCCGGCGGCAAGGCCAGCACAAATTCTTACCACTTTCGCCTGGATCCTGACCACTATTTTTATCTTTTTGGATTTTTTCATCACCTACGAATGCATAAAAAAACCTGATTACCATCGAATTTCAGCCGGCATATGGGTTCCATGCGCCAACACATTGATCATGCGCGTTTTATGTCAGTGCCCTACTTGCGAAAAGGTCCTTCCGGCGAAAGCCGGAATCCAGCAAGATAGCTAATTTTTCTGGATTCCGGCTTTCGCCGGAAAAACGGGGAAAAACTGGCTGAAAATCAGTGGTAACCAGATAAAAAAATGGCCCTCAACCGGGAACGTTTTGCACAAAGGATCATTGCGGCATCACCGGATCTTGAGTAAGGTTCATGCCTTTATTTCTTCTTTTTTTACCGGATTCTGACGATGACACACTGGAAAAATCTGCTGGCTCGCAGCATAACCACCCCTGAACAGCTGAGTCGATATTTCGATTTTGATTTTTCGGCGTTGAACACTGTAACCGAACAGTTCCCCATGCGGATCAACCCCTATTATCTCGGGCTGATCAAGAACGTGGGAGACCCGCTTTGGCGCCAGTCCGTCCCCGACCTTTTGGAACTTAACGACAATGTCTGCCTTACCGATCCCTTGGCTGAGGAAAACCACTCCCCGGTCCCGAACCTGGTCCACACCTATCCGGACCGTGTCCTTTTTCTGGTCTCCGGTCAATGCGCCATGTACTGCCGGTTCTGCACCAGAAAAAGAAAGGTGGGCACCAGCCGCATGCAGGTCAATCGGGAAACCATGCTGGAGGCATTTGCCTATCTGCGAAAAAACAAACAGATCCGCGACGTGCTCATTTCCGGTGGCGATCCGCTTCTTTTAGATGATGAAACCCTTGCCTGGCTGCTGGGCAATCTGCGGGCTATCCCCTCGATCCAGATCATCCGCATCGGCAGCCGAGTTCCCTGCACCCTGCCCATGCGGGTAACCACCCGGCTGGCCGGTCTGCTCAAACGGTATCACCCGCTCTACATCAACACCCACTTCAATCATCCCGACGAGATAACAGCCGAGGCTGCCAGGGCCTGCGCCCGTCTGGCCGGAGCCGGAATACCCCTGGGCAACCAGACCGTTCTGCTCAAAGGCGTCAACGATAATGCAGATACCATCACCAAACTCATGCACGGACTGCTCATGATCCGGGTAAAGCCATACTATCTTTTCCAGGCAGACATGACCCGGGGCACCAATCATTTCAGAACCAGAGTAGAAACGGGCCTTGACATCATGCGATCCCTCATCGGGCACACCTCCGGTCTGGCAGTGCCGACCTTTGCCATTGATGCCCCGGGCGGAGGGGGCAAAATACCGCTGACCCCCAACTATCTCACCAGCCTGGGCAAGACCGTCACCTTTACAAATTACCTGAATGCCCCATGCAGCTACCACAACGATCTTGATTAAGGACACCACTTATCCCGTTTTTTTATCCGGACTGATTGCCTCTGCATGGCATGTTTGGTACCATTTGTTCATAACCATGGCACAAGGAGACCGCGCATGCCGAAAAAAATACTAATCGCTGTTGACGGATCCCCATACAGCACCAATTCTCTCCGCTACCTTGGCCAGCTTTTCCACGATCTACCAGATATAGACTTCCATCTTCTCTCCGTTGTCCCTGCCACCAGCACCGGCTCAGCAGCCAAAGACTGGCTGACCGAAGAGGAAAGGCTCAACACCGTAAACCCGGCCACCCGCAAACTCATGGCTGCCCAGAAAGAATACATGCAGCAGGCTCTGGACACCCTCAAACGGATTGGCATCGCCGAAGAACAGGTGCATACCTCCGTCACGATTTCTCAACGCAGTGTTGCCGGCGACATTCTCCATGAGGCCCGCAAGGGAAAATACGACGCACTGCTCATCGGCCGGCGGGGTATCGGTAAGCTGGAAGAGATGATCATGGGCAGTGTTTCCGCAACCATTCTGGAAAAATGCCATGATGTCCCTCTGTGGATCATCGAAGGCCAGGTCAAATCCTGTAAATTTCTGGTCCCGGTGGACGGCACCTCCCATTCCCTCAAAGCCATTGACCATCTGGCCTATATCATCGCCGACAACCCCAGCGCTGAAATAACCCTCTTTTACTCAAAAGCCCTGCTGGGAAGCCATCCCGTAATTGAGCCCGAGGATTTTTATGACGTCTGGGGCAAGGAATGGTGCGAAGAACATTTGCGCAGGGAGGACAGCCTTTTCCATGCCCCAAAACAAATCCTGATTGATGCCGGCTTCCCTGCTGAACGCATATTCTGGCTGGAAACCTTCATGGGCTTCGACCCCAGCCGTCAGATTCTTCGCCAGGCCATGATCGATGATTTCGGCACCATCGTTATGGGGCGTCGGGGCGAAGAGGTCAGCAAGGGCATCTTCCGAGGTGTTTCGGACCGGGTACTTTTAATGGCCGAAGAGGTGGCGGTCTGGATCGTCGGCTGACCACCCTGAAGATACCGGTTGACAGGCAAGGCAGTTACAAATACAAAATAGTAAATTGCAGGTAAGAGTCCAAGGCTGGGGGAAGCATGACCTTAAAAATTCTCGTGGTGGACAACCACCCGATGATCCTGAAACTCCTGGCCAATTTCCTGGAAAAGGAAGGCCATGAGGTGATGACGGCAAGCGATGGCCTCGCAGCCCTCAGCGTACTGGAGGTCTATACGCCGGACATCGTCTTTGTCGATCTGATCATGCCCAATATCGGCGGAGACAAACTCTGCCGTATTATCCGCAGCATTCCAAAGTTTAAAAAACTTTTTATCGTCGTCCTTTCCGCCATTGCCGCGGAGGATGAAGTCAATTGCCATGAGTTCGGCGCCAATGCCTGCATTGCCAAGGGCTCGATCAAATCCATCCAGAAACACGTCCTGGAAATTATCCGTCATCGCAAGGACAAGTCACCAGCAAGTCTTGAGCCGGTGGCAAATCTTGAAGATATACAGTTCCGAACCATTACCAAAGAACTGCTCTCTTCAAAAAATCATTTCGAAGCCATCCTCAACAACATGTCAGAGGCGGTTTTCGAACTGACCCCGGATGGCACGATAATTTTTATCAATCTGGCCGCCCTGACCCTGTGCAACCTTGCCGAGGAAAAACTTCTGGCCGCGAGCCTTGTCACGCTTTTTTCCGAGGATGATCACGAACGGGTTTCTTCCCTGCTCGCGCACCCCGAGCGCTTGCCGCAGATCATAGAAGACGACCCCCCAATGCTGTTAAACGGCAAACATGTCAGCCTGCATTTCCTGGAACTCCGCCAAAACGACCAACCCACCATAATTCTTATCGCCAAGGACATCAGCGAACGGTACGTGACGGAACAGGTCCTGCTGACAAATGAAACACGCTTCCGGGAACTCTTCAACAACATGAGCTCAGGGGTCGCGGTGTACGAGGCAAAAGATCTCGACGCCAGCGATTTTATATTTGTGGATTTTAATCGGGCCGCGGAGCGCATCGAAAAAATCCGCAAAGACCAGGTAATCGGCAGGTCGCTCCTCGAAGTCTTTCCCGGAGCCAAAGATTTTGGCCTACTTTCCGTGCTTCAACGGGTCTGGCAGACCGGCAGACCTGAGCACCAACCGATTTCCCTGTATAAAGACAACCGACTGTCCGGTTGGCGGGATAATTTTCTCTACAAACTGCCATCAGGCGAAGTTGTCGCCATTTTCGAAGATGTAACTGCTAAAAAACAGGCGGCAAACAAACTTGCCATCGAATCAGCTATGAACAAGGCTGTGGCCAAAATTTCCAGAATGATCATCTCATCCGATTCCCTGAGGGATATTTCCGTTGTTCTGCTTGAAGAAGTTCTGACTTTAACCGGTAGCAAGCATGGAATCATCGATCTGGTAGATCCCGAAACAGACAAATTAATCGCTCTGGCTTTTTCCCCGGAAATCCAAGCCATGTGCTCCATGCACGAGGAGGGCGACTCCTTTGTTCACACCCCTATGGGCCTTGTCAACTGGGTTTTGAAAAACAAGCTTTCCATCCTGTCAAATTCGCCACACACCGACTACAGGGCAAAAAACCTTGCCGACGACACTGTTTTCTCTTCTCGTCTCCTTGCGGTTCCAGCCATGTTCAACAACGAATTTCTTGGAATCATCACTGTGGCAGACAGCCCAGCGAATTATGAGACTCGCGACCTCGACGCTGTCGAACAGTTTGCCTCCCTGCTTGCCTTGGCCGCGCAAAAAAAACAGGCCCAGGATCAGATTGCCCATCTGGCCCATCATGATCCCCTCACCGGCCTGATCAACCGGCATCTTTTTCCGGACCGTCTGGCCCAGGCCATGATTTTAAGCCAACGACACCGCAAAAAAATCGCCCTTCTGTATGTGGATCTGGACAAATTCAAACAGATCAATGACGCGCACGGACACTTGGCCGGCGATGCCGTACTCATAGAAGTCGCATCACGACTGCGCGGCCTGCTTCGCGACTCCGACACGGTTGCCCGCATGGGCGGGGATGAATTCGTAGTGATTCTCCATGATATTTCCAGCAAAACCGCGGTACAAAATGTGGCGAAAAAAATTATCGAGACTCTGGCGGAACCCATTCTCTTTCACGATACACGGTTCACCGTCATGGCCAGCGTCGGCATCAGCATCTATCCGGACGACGACAAACAGATCGACGCTCTGCTCCACAAGGCAGACCAGGCCATGTATCAGGCGAAGAAATCCACTACAGCCAGTTACATTTTTTACGAGGGATAGCCCCCTGCTGTCAAGCAACACACATGGTATTCCCGTCAAAGACCAAAACACAAGCAACCCGCATAACCCACAATAATTACACGAAAAAACTTGTCGCCTGATTGCTTTTTATTCGAATGACACAACATGGTCTTGGACAATCCTGACAAACTGTGTATTCTTAACTGCACGCTTTTTTAATCCGCGTTTGTCCCAAAAAATGAACACACGGGCACACCTGCCCATCGCACATGCTCATCTGCCCGGAGCCAGCCATGCTTGCCAAGGTCATCAGTGGAACGGTGTTGGGAGTTGACGGACACCTTGTTGACGTAGAGGTTGATATCGCCATGGGTTTGCCGACCTTCACCATTGTCGGCCTGGCCGAAGGAGCAGTGCGGGAAAGCAAGGACCGCGTCAAGGCCGCCATCAAGAACAGCGGTTATGATTTCCCCAATCGGCGCATCACCGTGAATCTCGCCCCTGCCGATCTCAAGAAATCAGGCACCGGTTTCGATCTGCCCATTGCTCTGGGTATCCTGGCCTCCGCAGGATTGATCGATGCTGAAATTCTCGTTCGGGCATGCGTTACCGGCGAGCTTTCCCTGGATGGCGGGCTTCGTCCCACTCCAGGCATCCTGCCCATCGCCCTCAGCGCACGGAATGCCGGGTTGACCTACTACCTTGTGCCCGATGCCAATGGTGATGAAGGAGCCGTGGTGGACGGAATTTACACGGTGCGCGTAGCCACACTGCATGAGGCGGTGGAGCTCCTGTCCGGCAAAAAAGAAATCTCGCCGATAACCGTATGCCACACCGAATTATTCCACCATACGGACATACCGGAAAATGACTTCTCCGAAGTCAAGGGACACGCCCACGTGAAACGGGCTCTGGAGGTTGCCGCTGCCGGACGGCACAATATCCTGCTCTCCGGCCCGCCAGGTTCCGGGAAAACCATGCTGGCCCGCAGACTGCCCTCAATCCTGCCTGATCTTTCCTTTGCCGAAGCTCTGGAAACCACAAAAATCTATTCCACCATGGGACTCATCCCCAAGGACAGAAGCCTGATTACCGCAAGGCCTTTCAGGGCTCCGCACCACACCATTTCCGATGCCGGACTGATCGGCGGCGGACAAATTCCCCGGCCCGGCGAGGTTTCCCTGGCCCATAATGGCGTGCTGTTTCTTGATGAGCTCCCTGAATTCAAGCGTAATGTCCTGGAGGTTCTGCGCCAGCCCCTGGAAGATGGCCAGGTTACTATTGCCAGGGCCTCGCAATCACTCCGTTTCCCCTCAGATTTCATGCTGGTTTCGGCGATGAACCCCTGCCCATGCAGTTTTCTGGGATCAGAAAAGGATTGCCTCTGCACTCCGGCGCAAATTCAGCGGTATCGAAGCAAACTTTCCGGACCACTGCTGGACAGGATTGATATTCATCTTGAGGTGCCTGCCGTAAAAGTGCATGAACTCACAGACACGCAGGCTGGCGAGTCGTCGGCAACGATTAAGACCAGAGTAGGAAAAGCCCATGCCATTCAGCAGGCTCGGTTTACCGGGAGAACCGCAGTGTACTTCAACAGCCAGATGGGACCAATGGACCTCAAGCGTCATTGCACTCTCGATACCAGCGGGCAAAAATTGCTGGTTCAGGCCACTACCAGACTAGGCCTTTCCGCCAGGGCATATCATCGAATTTTGAAGATTGCCAGAACCATCGCCGACCTGGAAGAAAGCACGAACATCCTGCCAAGTCACCTTGCCGAAGCCATCCAGTACCGACGCTTACCTAATCAATAATATCAAGGAAAAACACTTACAAAACCTCATCCTTACGTAAGGGAATATCCTCAATAATCTTGCGAAAGCCCAAAAAACATCTTAGGGTAATCTAATATATAGGTTGTCTAAGAGTCACTTTTTTCAATCCAGCGTTGAAGTCACATGACAGAAACACAAGACAATCAAACCCGCCAACGGTTGCTGGAAATTTTCGCCATGGTCAACATGGATTCTCTGCCGGCCATGTCCGATCATGTGACGGAACTTGTCTCGCTCCTGGGCAGCAGCCGTGCCACCGCCCATGAAGTAGCCGACACCATCCTCAAAGACTACTCCCTCACCACCAGGATTCTGCAGGTGGTAAATTCCGCCTACTATTCTCGGGGAACCCCGGTCAGCACCATCTCCCGAGCCATAACCGTGGTCGGATTTGACACACTGCGCCAGTTGGCCGCGACAATGGCGCTCTTTGAGGAATTCATCAGGGCCGGGGCCGAAAAAGATGAAATCGCCGGAACCTTTACCATGTCCCTGATCAGCGCCACCCAAAGCAGAATATACTGCGAGCTGCGGAAAACACGGCTCTCGGCGGAAGAAGCATACGTGTGCAGCCTGTTGCACAAACTGGGAAAACTTGTTGTCCTGGTCTACCTGCCTGCCCAGTATCAAGCCATTGAGCAGCACATGAACAAGGGCTACTCGGAGGAACACTCAAATCGTCTCGTGCTCAAAGGATTGACTTACAGCCAGATTGGTCGGGAAATTTCAACCTTCTGGAACTTCTCCAAACGAATTGTCGATTGCATGGAGACTGATCCTGCCAAGCCGGACAGAAGCCAAGACTCTTTTCTCTTTCTCCAGAACCTCGTTGTCTTCAACAACAAGCTGACCTCCGCTTTTTTCAACGGAACCAAACTTGAACTTGCTGACCTCATATACAAATATGGCGGGATCCTCCAAATCAGCCAGGAAGAAGCCCTTGACCTGGTGGATAGAAGTCTCGGCGTCTGTGAAAATTACTCAAAAGCCATGCGCGACGGCCTGGAAAAAATCCAAAAAGGCCGTTCCAGCCAGATCACAGTATCCAAAGACCCCTCCGGCCGCTGGACCCGCGTGAACTAACGGAAAGACCATCTGCGCCGCCCCAGGGGTTGCGCTTGCTGAACCGTCATTATCAGACACAGCAAAACAATCACGACATATACACCCTCACAGATCTGAGCATTCTCCTCTTGACAATCCACTACCACCCCGTGGTACTATTCTGACAAAAATAAACATTTTATTTCTGTCAGGAGTAACCAATGGACAAACAGGATTTCTTGCTGGCGCGCAAACAACTCGGCAAGACCCAAAAACAGCTTGCCGAGCTTTTGGGCTCCTCTACAAAAGCAATTCAGGGCTACGAACAAGGGTGGCGCTCTGTGCCTCCCCACGTCGAGCGACAGGTTTTCTTCCTGCTTTCCCGCCAGAGACAAAAAGACAACGCTGGCCCCTCTCCCTGCTGGGAGGTGAAGAAATGTCCGAAAGAACGACGCGAGCAATGCCCAGCCTGGGAATTTCAAGCCGGCGAATTGTGCTGGTTCATTAATGGCACCATCTGCGAGTGCAAGGCCCAGAAAAACTGGAAAGGGAAAATGGATATTTGTCGAAAATGTGAGGTTCTCACCCCTTTTATCTAGTTGATTGAGTCCTTTGCAATATGAGCCAAACACCTTTCGACAGGCTCAGGCGAGCAGTGTTACTAAGTAACCATCTTGAAATCATCATAGCTTCTTCCGTTCATGCTAAGCCCTTCGGCAACCTCAGGAGAGCCCTGTCGAAGCACAATAAAGCATGTTGCAAGAGGTCCTTTTATTTATCTTGATTCTTGCCGACAACCCTGCACCTAAACGCTCTCTTCCCATTCACCGCAAGAGGACTCCCTATGCCACGAATTTCTCCTGACATAACGGCAATCATTGGCAAAACCCCCATTATCAGCCTGTCTCGACTCGGGGCAGGACTTGGGGCCACGTTGCTTGCCAAACTGGAATTCCAGAACCCACTGGGAAGCGTCAAGGACCGCATCGGCCTGGCCATGATCCGCTCCGCCGAAGAGCAGGGGTTGCTTGCTCCGACAACCACCATCATCGAACCAACCAGCGGCAACACCGGCATCGCCCTGGCTTTTGTCTGTGCAGCCAAAAAATACCGGCTTATCCTGACCATGCCTGAAACCATGAGCTTGGAACGGCGGACCCTTCTCAAACACCTGGGTGCCGAGTTAGTGCTTA
>Ga0180009_10002198_pt1 | contig 23129 bp, 16 predicted proteins | sample OS_PC_MetaG_FD_123537 | JGI IMG/M metagenome (GOLD analysis project Ga0180009, IMG submission 123537) | Groundwater microbial communities from the Aspo Hard Rock Laboratory (HRL) deep subsurface site, Sweden - OS_PC_MetaG | ecosystem: Environmental > Aquatic > Deep subsurface > Groundwater...
ACCAGGATTTTATCCTGCTGGCCACCAAGGCCCAGGCGGAGCCGCTGATCAAGGGCCAGCGCCGGGGAGCGGGCTACCACATCTCCGCCCGCACAGCGGGCTACCACGTGCGTTTCGGCTGGCTGCAACGCGACGGCGCATTCTTGAAGATCACCAAGTCCACCCAGGGTTTCCCCGAGCAGTATCAAATCGTGCCCACCGACAAATCAGCCACCCCGCCGCGGCTCGTGCCCGTGCCCAGGACCGGTAGTCCCCGCGTGCGCATCAACACGTTGATCAAAGCCGCCTATCACGGACCACGCCGGATCCCCGATCACGCCTGGCTGCTGGTGGAAAACGTCAAGCCCAGCCAGGCCCTCGCGGCCGCCGTGATCGCACTGGCGCTAGCGCTGCTGGCTCTTGGCGGGTTGCTGCTCATTGGCCTCGGGCTGCGCCGCCCCCGCTGAAGCGGCCTCTATTTTCCGCTCCCGATCCAGTACCAGCACCACCACCGACAGACAGATGATCACGTAGCCCACGGCGGTCTGGGCGGTGACCGGCTCGTCCCAGGCGTAAAAGGCCACCAGCCCGGCCAGCACCGGCTCGGACAGGGTCGCCACGGAGATTCGGCTCGCCGAGATGTAGCGCACCGCGTGGTTCAGCGAGCTGTGCCCCAGCATGGTGGGCACCAGCGCCATGAGCACAAAACACAGCCAGGTCCGATCGTTGTAGGTGATGACCGGCAGGCGCAGGGCGAACAGCGTGGCAAAGCTCACTACGCAGGCTGAGCCGTAGACCACCACCACGTAGACCCGACTCGGCAACCTCGGGCGCACGTGCTTGGCGATGAGAAAGTACACGGCGAAAAGCACGGCGCAGACCACCGAGGACAGGTCTCCCGCCAGGTACTCGGGACGAAAGCGCACGTCCCCCCATCCGATGATGAGCACCCCGACCAGACCCAGCCCGATGGACAACAGGAGACGGGGGCCCACCCGCTCGCCAAAGATGAAATATCCCGCCAACGCGATGATGAGCGGGTTCACCGAGAAAAACACCGCCGCGTTGGCCACGGTGGACATCTGTACGGCAGCGATCCACGCAAAAAAATGAATGGCCAGCGCGGCCCCCGCCACGAAGAGCAGCAGCAGGTCCCGCCGGGAGAGCTGACGAAGCAACCCGTATTGCCGCGCGGCCAGAGGTGCCAGCAGGACCGTGGCGATGAGCAGCCGCCAGGCCGTAATGGCCACGGGGTGGGCCTGCCCCAGCTTGATGATGTTTCCAGACTGGCTGGCGGCCAAAAGCCCCACCACCAAAAAGACGTATACAGCGCGCGGCACGGACATGGGAATGGACGTTCTCAGGGTGATGTCATTGGGTGCGGGTGGGTCGCCGCTAACGATTCTCTTCGTCGCGCCGGCGCGCGTGCTCCATGAGCAGAGTTGAAACAGAGGCGCCGATCTCGTCGACGTCTTCCAACTCCATGACGCGGAATTTGAACCGGCCGGTATCCCAGTCCATCATCCGGTGGATGGCGTCGCTGCCCCGCAGCCCGTTGGGCCTGAGTCTCGCAGCAACGGGCCGGCCGTAGCTGAACCGAACCGCGACCGTGCAGTCCCCGTTGGCCACCTCGAGCACGCCGGACTTTCGCTCCAGCTCCAACATCTGCAAGAGCGTGGACAGCCCCATCTGCTGCAGGTCTCCCCCCAACCCCCAGCGCGGCGCGTTGTCCGGCGAACGAAAGTGAACCCGCGCCAGGATCCGATCCAACCGGGCGAGGATCTCCGCCGGGGGCGTCGACTTGGAGATGAAGTCATCCACCCCTTGACGATACCCCTTGAGCCGGCTCGCCTCGGAAGTCTCAGTGGTCAGAAACACAAAGGGAATGGAAGCCAGATCCTCCCGCGCCTTGACCGTTCGCAGCAGTCCCCAGCCGTCCATGGAAGGCATGACGATATCGCTCAGGATCAAGTCTGGAAGTCGTTTCGCGCACTGGGCGAGGGCCTCGACGCCATTGGACACGGCGTCGACCTCCAGCCCCTTGGACGCGAGCAGCTTCCGGATCTTGCGCTGCAACAGGCCGTCATCCTCCACGATGAGCACGAGACCGGAAATGAGACGCGGCGAATTCGACGGTTTGGCCCCGGCTTCCTTCGCGGCGCCACGAAGCCCCCCCCGAAAATAGTCGCTGAGCAAACGCTTCTGGTCAAAAGCGATCTCCAGAAACTCGACACCCATGCCGGCGGTCTTGCCTTGGGCGGCGGCCTCAGCGGGTGGGCGCACATGGGCCACCCGGCCCAGGATCTCCACCTCCTCGGTCGCGCCGGGGAGCTGCAACCACAACCGGATCACCTGGTCCACTTCGCGCACGCGCTCGGTGCGGATGAACAAACCGCCCTGGCTGATGTTCTCGGTGTACTGGGTGAAAAACTCGTCATAGCTGCCGAACCGCACCTTGAATTCAGCCACGTGACGCGGAAGGCGTCGCGTGTTTGTCACGGGTCTATCACTCGTCAAGCTCATTCACTGCGCTCCCCAGCTGGCCACCAATCCGCGCTAATTCCGACTCCCACTCACCCGGACACAATCGCTGCGTGAGTTGCATTTTACTGCAATTCACGGTAATTGGACAGGTATGCGCACCAGGAGGTCTCCCATGCAGCGTTCGGCAGCGAAGCTCTGCGCCGTCGGTTTGTTCTGGTTCCTGATCACGGCGGCCCACGGCGGGTGCGGGCCGGTAAACCCGGGCACCAACACCAACGAGAACAATAACAACAACGTGCCCGGCCCCGACGCCGAGATCATCAACCCCGAGTGCGACCCGGCCGGGGACGACGACAACGACACCATCTCCAACGGAGACGAGGCCTGCCTCTACCTGCGCGACTTCGACGGCGATTCGGTGCCCGACTACCTGGACTTTGACAGCGACAATGACGGCATCCCAGACTACATCGAGGCCGGAGACGCCAACCCCCTGACCCCCCCCGTGGACACCGACGGCGACGGTCTCCCGGACTACATCGACTGGGACAGCGACAACGACGGCGTCGCGGACCGCGACGAGGACCGCAACGGCGACGGCGTGCTCGGCAGCTGCACCACGGCGTGTGATCCGTCCAACCCGGTCGCCTGCGGCCCTGAGCAGTACTGCAACCCCAATGTGTCCGTGTGCGTGGATGACGCGTGCCTCGGCGGTGAGACCGACCCCCACTCCGCAGACACCGACGGCGACGGCATCCTCGATGGCGACGAGCCCACTTTTATCTGTAATGCGCGGTCGGAGTCCAATCCCCTGGGCCGCAAACCAGTGCAGTATCAGTCCCACTCCCTGGGCGCCTTCCAGCTCGCCATCGAAGACCTGGCCGTGTACCGCGAGGTGGGTGTGGCCGGAGGCACCGAAGAGGCCGCCGCCTGGGACATGCTGGACCCGGACCACTGGTTCTCGGGCTTCGCCGTGCGCCGGCAGCCCACAGGCACCACCGTGGCGATCGAGTCGGTGAACGCCATCCAGGCCATCATGGCCATCTCGGGCGTGACCGTGGATGTGCTCTCGTCGGGGTCGGTATCCACGAGCCATGACGACTACCCCGTGATGGTGTCGACCATGATCGGCGTGACCACGTCCACGCCCCAGGACCTGGCAGTGTTACGGAATCAGATCATCGCTGCGCTGGCCGGGCGTTCGGTGTCGGACTTATCCAACACGCCCGGCGCCATCGGCCACGACGCCACCGCATTCATCATTTCCTTCTCCTCGCTGCAACGCCCCGGCCTACCCGGCACGGCCCAGGAGGCCATTCTCATGGGGGGCCTCGCCAAGCGCTCGGACTACGAGACCGGGGCGTACGTGGGATTCCACGTGGACGACGCCGGCGGCGGCACGAGCCTGGCGGAGACCTCCGCGGCCACCGAGTCCGAATGTGAGTTCTACCAGGCTGAGTTCTCCGTGGCGGACATCATCTGGGTCATCGACGAGTCCGGCTCCATGGACGCCGACCAGGCCAAAGTCATTCAAGCAGCGAACACCTTCGCCACCCTGGCCACCTCCTACGGCCTCTCCTGGCGGAACTGCATCGTGGACATGACCCAGGGGAACACGGACTGCTGTACGGGCGCCGGCCAGTCCGGCGGAACCTTCGTGGACGGCACCGACCTGGCCACCTTCACCGCCTGTGTGGAGCAGCCCCAGGGCAGCCAAACCGCCTCGACGGGCAGCGAGATGGGCCTCACCCAGATGGCCGACACCATCAACCAGCTCCTGCCCCGGGCCAATGACAGCGCCCACATCCGACCCGACGCGAACCTCGTCGTCTTTTTCTTGAGCGACGAAGCTTCTCAGGAGCTCAAGAACGACTCGAGCTGTCCCGTGGGAGAGCCCCCCTTCCCACCGTACGACGACTGCCTCTTCCCCCCCTGGCCGGCCCACTGCACCGACCCGTTTTACGACGCCAGCTGCGACGCGTTCCTGCAGCCCTACCTGACCCTGCTGCAGCAGCAGAACGCGCTGGCCCACGGCATCCTGGTGCCCGCGTCAGAGCCGGACTGCTCCGACCAGGGGCAACGCGGCCGCGGCTACGAGGACCTGGTAAACATGGTCGGCGGCCTGGTGGGCTCCATCTGCCAGAACGACTTCACGGCCACCATGAACCTGATGATCCAGGACATCGCCGCGGGGGCGTCTGCCATCGTGCTGCAGCACGTTCCCATTACCGTATCGCTGGCTGCGGCCATCGAGCGCAAGAACGGCGGAACGTCCACCTATGAGCCCCTGGAGCGCAGCCGCCTCGCGGGCTTTGACTACCGCGCGTCGGCCAACCGCATCGTGCTCATCAGCCAACCGATGGACTTCCCGCCCTACCAGGTGGTGATCTCCTACGTGCGTTGGGTCACCGGCGTGGCGCCACCGGACTGAGCACTCCGCGGGTCCAGAGGCTGGCAAAACCTTTCAACGTCGACCGGTTCGAAGCGGCCCTCATCGGCAAGCTCGCCTGCGACGGCCAGGGTATGCTCCTGGCCCGCGCCAGTTGGACCGGCTTGGTTCGGCTTTGGCAAGTCCGGTTCTGATTCCATCCCGCGCCAAAATATACCCTCGCCCCGCTTTAGCGCTTGCCCCCGATTTTTAAAATGGTATAGCCACGGCCGCTCGACGGCGGACCTCCGACTCGGGGGCTTATTTTTGTTTATTTACTAACGCTTAGCCGTCGACAGGGTGCAACATGAAGGACCTGCGTATTACCAATTTTTTCGCCATCGCCCTGGGCGCTACGTTGGCCGGAGCGGGCATCAACGCCTTTAATATCGCCAATGGCCTGGCCGAGGGCGGCGTGGCCGGCGTGGCCGTGCTGCTCAAGCTGGGACTGGGGCTGGACCCGGGCCTGATGGTGCTGTTGCTCAACCTGCCGTTGTTCCTGCTCGGGTGGCGCCAGCTCGGGCGGCGGTCCCTCATTTACACGGTCTTCGGCACCGTCTGCCTGGCGGTGTCCCTGACCGCCTTCGGCGGCCTACGCCTGGTGCTGGACGATCTGCTGCTGGCGGCGCTCTTTGCCGGAGCCACGGTGGGCATCGGACTCGGCGTGGTCTTCCGCTTCGGCGGCACCACCGGCGGCGTGGACATCATCGCCCGCATCGCGCAAAAGCACCTGGGGTGGCCCATCGGTCGCACAATGCTCGCGGTGGACATGCTGGTCATCGCATTGTCGCTGCTGTACCTGAGCCTGCCCCGGGCGATGTACACGGTGGTGGCCATCTTTGTGGCCAGCCGGGTCATCGACTTTGTGCAGGAGGCCGCCTACGCCGCCCGGGGTGTGACCATCGTGTCGGATCGGGCCGGTGAGGTGGCCGAGCGCATCCTGGGCCAGATGCACCGCGGCGTGACCCTGCTGCAGGGCAGCGGCGGCTTTTCCGGCTCTCCCAAGCAGGTCATCTACGCGGTGGTCTCCCGGGGAGAGCTCGCCCGACTCAAGCGGCTGATCAGCGACGTGGATCCCGAGGCCTTCGTGGCCGTGGGTGTGGTACACGAGGTGCTGGGCGTGGGTTTCACCCTGGATCAGGAGAAGCGTGCCCTGGCCACGTAGCCCAACCGAAAAAGACCCTCCGCCCCGCCCATGCGTCCCTAGGAATTCGCGGTGCCATCGGCAGTTATCTGCTACGCTCCGCGCCGGATGCAACTGCACAAACTTCGTTTGGAGGCACAAAATGGCAGGACGCGTGAAGCGCACGATACAGGTTACGCTGGCAGGACTCATCATCGCGGGGGCGGGTTGCTCCCCGGACACCGGGGTGCAACATCCCCGGGCTCTCTCCCCCGAGCTGCCCATCACCCGGGTGACGCTCTACCAGAATGGCATCGCCTATTTTGAGCGTCAGGGTCGGATCCAGGGCGACCGGCTAACGCTGCACTGTCGCCCCCACCAGATCAACGATCTGCTCAAATCACTCACGGTGATCGACCGCACCAGCGGACGCGCCGTGTCCATCTCCCTCCCCCTGGAAAAGGGTGTCGTGGCCCGGCTGGGGCGGCTGCCCAAGCAGGTGCGCAAGACCTCGGGGCTGCTCGGCGTGCTGCGCGTGTTTCGCGGCGCGCGGATCCGCATCCACGGCAAAGAGGGCACCGTCAGCGGCCGGGTCATCGGCGTGGAGCAGGGACTGCTGCGAACCACGGGCAAGACGCCCCCCACCGGCTGGCGGGTCACCCTCAAGTCGGGCGGCGGACAGCTCGTGGTCTACCCCGTGGCGGCCATTCGCCGGCTGCAGATGCTGGACCGCGCCTTGGAGAAGGGGCTCGACAAGAGCCTCGATATCTCCCTCGAAGAGGGCACCTGGAAGCCCATTCGCCTCTCCATTCGCTTGGCGGGGGCCCGGAACCACGACCTGCTGGTCAGCTACATCGTGGAGATGCCCAACTGGAAGCCCGCCTATCGGCTCGTGCTCGGCAAGGATGGACGCCCACTGCTGCAGGGCTGGGCTGTGGTGGACAACCTCTCGGGAGAGTCCTGGTCCAACGTCCAGCTCTCGTTGGTGGCCGGAACGCCCATGTCGTTCCTGTACAACCTGCACTCCCCGCGTTTCACCCGACGCATCGATCTGTCCCATCGGGGCCACGCCACCTCCATCGCCCCGCCCTCGGGATCGGTGGGCTACAGCCGGGGTTCGAAGGATCGCCTGCAACGGGCCTATAAACGTAGTCGTCGCAGCGGGTCCGGCCGCTTCAACCCGCCGAGCACCTCGTCTGGCGGCGATGGGAATTCGCGCCCCATGGAAGACATCGCCCGGGACCTGGAAAAGGCCGTGCAAAGCAGCGCCACGGGTCAGAAGCTGGGCAGCCTCTTCCGCTATGATCTCCGCGACCGGGTCACGGTGCCTGACAGCTCGTCGACCCTCGTCAACATCGTGAACGCGCGCGTGCCCGGCAAGGAAGTCGTGCTGTTCCGGCCCGAGCTCACGAGCTCCTACGGAACGAGCCATCCCTACCGCGCCATCCAGCTCCACAATTCGTCCGGCTACTCGCTGGAGAAGGGCCCCGTGGCCATCTATGCCCGGCGCACCTTCATGGGGGAGGCCTTCCTCGAGCGACTCAACAAAGGACAGACCATCTTTCTCACCTACGCCGTCGACCCCCACATCTCCATGACCCGCCAGGTGGTCTACTCCAGCACGCCCGTACGTCTCCTGAAGATCCACGGAGGCGTCATCGTCTCGGAGGTCATGCGCATCTACAAGACCCAATACAAGATCTCCAACCGAGACGACAAGCCCATCACGGCCTTCGTCAAATCCGTCCGTCCGTCGGGCTACAAGTTGCGCACCGAGGCCACGGGCATCGTGCGCGGAGGCAATGAGATCTACGCGCCCATCACCGTTCCGCCGGGCGCCACGCGGGTGTTGACGGTGGAGTGGGTGAGCCCGGTGCGCCGCCACCTGGCCATCAATACGAACCTGGCCATAACCGTGCTCAAGATGTACATCGGCACCGGCAAGGTGCCCGCGCGCATCAAGCCCATCCTCAGCAAGATCATCGGCGCCCGGGTACGCATCAACGACCTGAATGCCGAGATCGCCCGGATCTGGCGCGTGCGGCGTACGCTCACCGCCGACCAGACGCGCATCCGCGCGAACATCAAGCTGCTGAGCAAAGTTCGGGGCAATGCCCGCCTCAAGGCCCGCCTGCTCAAAAGCCTCGGCAAAGCGGAGGCAAAGCTCAGCGAGCTCACGGCCCGCTACGTCAAGCTCGACGAGGAGCGCGCCACGCTGCAGGCCAAAATGCGCATTTGGATCGGTCAGATCTCGCTCGACGCCACGAGGTAGCGACAGCTCACAAATCCTCTCAACGATTGGGAAAAAGGAAAGTTGGTCCAGCGGGCGCTTGTCCCAGCCGTAGCCGGTACAGCGTCACCGCCTGGTCAGCCCGCAGCAGCCCGTTCCTACCGATGCCCTACACCTTCCTGCTGCCGACACGACGGTTAGTGAGTTAGTCATCACTAATTTATGTGACCGAAGCGGTCCAATGTGTCAAGGCCCCGGACCCTAGATCCCTGTCGCGCAACCTCGCGCGCACTCGTAGGCGCCCCCAGCAACCTTGCCCAAGGCCCGTAATCATTGCGTTGACTCTGCAGTCCCGCTCCACTAGGTATTAATCATGAACATCACCCACGTGCTGCTACACAACGGCGAGCTGGGCAAGATCACCAAGGAACAGCGGGCCGGCCGGTTTGCCGTGTGGCAGACCTCGCTTCACAATCCGGACTTCTCGAAATACGCCGCGCTCTGTGGCGCCCTCGGCATCCGGGTCACCCAGGCCAGCGAGCTGAGCACAGCCCTGGAGCAGGCGCTGGCCCACAAGGGCCCCGCCCTGGTGGAAGTGATGTGCGATCCGGAGCTGATCTGACGCCGGCGGACGCAATCTGAAACGGCCGTCTAGACGCAGGGCCGGCCGGATCGTTACTCGTTCAGGCGGATGAACTCGTCCATGGCCTCGCCCACGCCGTGGGCGCACAGCAGGTCCAGGTAGCCGGCCCAGAATCTCGTCAGGGCCTTCCGTTGATTGGGCTGGCCGAGGAGCCAGTCGAAGGTGCGCCATTCGGCGAGCTCCACGTGCTTGTCGAACAGATACAGGCCAAGGCGTTTGTCGGAGGCCTTAGCCGCTGCCTCGCAGGCCGGGCGCAGCCCCCCCTCGTCCCGGCGGAAGGAGGCCACGTGGGCGCCGTTCACCTCCAGGCTGGCGCCCCAGCTCGGCAAAGTGCCCGGAGCGTCGTCCGTGCCCCAACCCAGCCCGAACCACAGAAAGGGCACCGGGAAGTCCTGGCGCAGCAGGTACAGGCCGTAGTTGTCCTGGTTCTCGCGCAGCTCCACGTGGGCGAAGCCCCAGAACCGGTGCTCCACCTCGGCGGCCAACCCCTCGGCGTAGCGGGTGTAGTACGCATAGACGGGCTCGAACTCCCGCCGCGGGACGATGAGCTCCACCTCGTCCCGGGTGAAGAGCGGGTCGGGATCAGCGGCGTTTTTCCCGGGTCTCGGCGGCGGCGTATCCACGGTCCCCGGGGGACGAAGCGGCGACTTTTTGCCCGGGTCACCGACCGGCGGCCCCAGCACCGGCGGCGGTGCGGCCGGGGCAGGCATCACCGAAGGCCGCGGAGCCTCCTGGGGGTCCTTGGGGTGTTCACTCATCGCCGTCGTCTCCCGCGACTCCGGGCGCGACGGGCGGCCCGCTGGATCTGCCGCAACCGATTGATGGCGCGGCGAGCCTCGCCACGCACCACCGGGCTGCGATCCCGCTGCAGCTTGTACAGCAGGCCAAAAGTGGCGCGGCGCGGCGTCAGCCGGGCCAGCGCTCGCACCACCGAGCGACGCACCCGGGGGGAACGATCCTCGATCAAGCGCGCGAGCCAGTAACGCGCCCACTCACTGCGCGCCAGTCCCACGGCCACCACGGCGTCCAGCCGCACCGACGCCCGGCTGTGGGTGAGAGCGCGCACCACGGTGCTTTTGGCCACCGGGACCTGGGCGTGCTGCGCGAGCACCCGCAAGGCCAGCGCCCGGATGGAGCGGTCGTAACGCAGGGCCAACAGGGCCAGGGCCCCCACGGTACGCTTGTCACCCAGTCGCGCCGCCGAACGCACCGCCGCGCGCACCACCCGCAGGTTGCGGTCCCGCAACAAAGGACCCATGAGCACGGGCGCAAAGCGCGGCCGGAAAGCCAGAGCCCGCGCCACGCCCTCACGCACCCGGGAGTCGCTGTGGCGCATGAGGCCACGCAAGCTGGTGATCCGCACCGTAGCGAGCACCCGCGCCGCGGCATCGGAACGCAACCCCACCCCCGAGGCCGCCAGAAGCGCCACCCGCGCCGGGCCACCACGCCCCCGCAGGGCGTCGAGCGCGACCTGTCTCGCGCGACGCCGTTGGGGCTCGCTCACCCGGAGGTGCTCCGCTCGTTTGGGCTCCGACCCCAGCCGGGCGTTGCTGCGGGTGGAGCCGATACGCAGGGGCGGCGGGAGACGGGGCTGCCGGCGAATGTAACCCGTGGTGGGCATGGGTCCTTTGGGCGGGGTGGTGACCAACGGCCCTTTCTTTCCACGTCCAGGTCGGGGTCGGCGGCGGCGGGCCTCGGCCGGGGGCGACGAGAGACCCAGAATCCAGGTGCCCACCAGCAGCAGCGACAGCCAGGGTCGGAGCGGTGCGGCGATGGGACTTCGGTCGGCGGGAGCCGGTTTGACGATCATACCCTCACTGTGGGCGATGACTCCGGGCTTGTCTAGCGACATGTCCGGGACCTCCAGCACTCAAATGGGGTTTGGACAAATGGACCAACCAGAGACATAATCATCGCTGAATGGGTAGCGTATAGGCTTAGGCTCGTCGGTCATCGCAGGCTGCCGGGTGAGCCCGGCGTCTTTCTGTGGACGCGGGTGCCTGAGAATTGCTGGAGTGTTGAATATGATTTGTCCCGCCTGTAACAGCAAATACGAAGAGTCTCTGACTTTCTGCCCCAAGGACGGCACCGCCCTGGTTCCGGACGACAATCAGGTGGAGAGCCGAGAGGGGCAGATCCTGGCCGACCGGTACCGCATCAAGAAGATGATCGGCGAAGGCGGCATGGGCGAGGTCTACGAGGCCGAGCACATCTACATCAAGAAGAAGGTCGCGCTCAAGCTGCTACGCGGCGAGATCACCTCCAACGCCGAGGCGGTGACCCGTTTCCACCAGGAAGCCCTGGCGGCGTCCACCATCGGCCATGAAAACATCGTCGTCATCGACGACTTCGGGCGACTGCCTGACGGCAGCGTGTACCTGACCATGGAATACCTGGACGGGGAGCCCCTGTCCGATACGATGCTCAAGGGTCGCATGGAGGCCGCCCGCGCCCTGGACATCGTGATCCAGATGTGTCGGGGTCTCGCCGCCGCGCACTCCAAGGGCATCATCCATCGCGACATGAAGCCCGAGAACGTCTACCTGGTGGTGGCCAAGAACGGCACCGACCTGTGCAAGATCCTCGACTTCGGGATCGCGAAGGTCTCCACCGCCGACTCGGGGGAGAACCTCACGCGGACGGGCACCATCTTTGGCACGCCGCACTACATGTCGCCGGAGCAGGCCATGGGCCGACAGCTCGACCACCGCACGGACATCTACTCCGTGGGCGTGATCATGTACGAGCTGTTCACCGGCACCGTGCCGTTCAAGGCCGAGTCCTTCATGGGCATCCTCACCCAGCACATCACCGCCCTTCCCCAGCCGCCTACGGAGTGCGCTCCGGACCGGCAGATCCATCCGGAGATCGAGCGGATCATCCTCACCGCCATGAACAAGGAGCCTGAGAAGCGCTACCCCTCCATGGTGGAGTTCCTCGAGGACCTGCAGACCGTAAAAAACACGGTCACCTCCCTGGTGCCCCGAGCCCCGACGGAGGCCGCTTCCTCAGGCGGATGGGGTGTGAGCGCGTCCACCTTCCATCCGGCCACGCCGTCGGAGCCGCCCAAGACCATGATGGCCGGCAGCGGCATGCCGAGCGTTCCGCCCATGACCGCGGCGGGCCCCATGGTGAGCCCCTCCATGAGCCTGCCGTCGGCGCCGGCGGCCCACGTGACTCCGGGGCCCATGTCCATGCCCGTGGAGGTCACCACGAGCGGCGGCGGCGGTGGCAAAGTAATCATTATCGCCGTCGTGCTGCTGCTGCTCGCCGGCGGGGCTGCGGGCGCTTACTTCATGCTGGCGGGAGGCGGTGGAGACAGTGGTAAGAGCGGTAAGAGCAAGACTGCCAGCGCCGCCATGGACGCCATGCAAGACGGCAGCGCCGCGAACGCCATGGACGCCATGGACGTCATGGCGCCCGACCCCATGGACGTCATGGCACCGGACGCCATGGGCGTCGTGGCGCCCGACTCCATGGGCACCGGGCTGCCCACCCCTGACGGCATGGACGTCATGGCGCCCGATGCCATGGACGCCATGACTGTCATGGCGCCCGACCCCATGTTGCCCGACGCAATGGATGCCCCGCCGGTGAAGATCCGCATCACCACCCGTCCCAAAAACGTCAAGATCAGCGCCAACGGCGACCACCTCTGCCTGACCAACTGCTCCGTGAAGGTCCCGGCCGGCGGCGAGCTGGAGATCACCCTCAAAAAGGAGGGCTACGAGACCAAGACCCTCACGCTCAAAGCCAGCGGACCCAAGTCCCTGTCGATCCGCCTCGACAAGGTAGCGGTCACGCGGCCGTACATGCGGCCCTACATGCGGCCCTACATGCGGCCGCACATGCGGCCCTACATGCGGCCCAACATGCGGCGCATGTCCTCCGATCCCTTCGGTGAGGGGATCGATTAACTCTTTCTTCACGTTCCCAAATGTCGCCCAGCTTACAGCACTGTAAGCGTCCCTACATTTACGCTTGCCTAGGGATTGAGCGTCGTCGTATAGGTGAAAGCTCACCAGGAATCTTTTTTCCATGAGCGTCACCGGTAAACGCCGATTCGCCAACGTCCTGGGAATCCTGGCCCTGATCACCACAGCTGCCCCCGAACGGGCCGATGCCGCGCCGCCGTATCACCACCCGCCGTCGCCCCCCAAGCACCGCACGGCGTCCGAGCTGGCGCCCCCTGGCGACGCGGTCTATCGCAACGCCGCCTTCCGCGCCGCCAACCCCGCGCTCTACGGCCGCACGAATCCACCGGTGACGCCGGTGACCATGTACGCCGAGTGGGTGCCCACTACGCACGTGTACTACGTCTGGTATCCCGGGCAGCACGACAACTTTTTCTACGGCATCACCGACGCCATCATGCACCAGGGCGGGGGCGCCCTGGTGTCACTCATCGTGGAGGACGCCGCGCACCAATCATCCCTGCAAAACGAGATCATCGGCCGGGGCGGCAACCTGTCGCAGGTGGAGTTCGTGGATGTCTCAGGCTACCCCTTCTACGGCCCCAATCCCACGGACTCCTATTGGACCGTGGACTACGGCCCCTACTGGGTCACAGACGGCGCGGGCACCCTCGGCATCGCCGACCCACGCTACTATCAGACCCGCACCAACGACGACGCCATCCCCACCAAGCTCGCCGACCTGCTCGGCGTGAATGTGTGGCGCCCGGATCTCGGGTTCGAAGGGGGCAACCTGACCTCCGACGGCACGGGCACCTGCTTCGCCTCGCGGGCCCACCAGTTCCACAACCTGCCGCTGCTGCCCTACCAGGTCGATGAGATCCTCTGGGACTACTTCGGCTGCGAAAAGATGATCTGGCTCGAGCGCCTGGACGGGGAGTCCACCGGCCACCACGACATGTTCAGCAAGATGCTCACGCCCACGACCTGGATCATGGGCGAGTACACGGCCGCCCAGGACCCGGTCAACGCCGCCATCCTGAACGACAACGCGGCCCTGCTGGCGTCGGAGACCACGGCCGGAGGCCAGCCCTTCAACGTCGTGCGGATCCCCATGCCCGACCAGGGCTCGCAGTGGGGGTGGACCGTGTGGCGGACCTATACCAACTCCATCATCGTCAACAACGTGGTGATCGTGCCCACCTACGCCGACGAGAGGTCCCACGAGGCCGCCGCTCTGGCAGCCTATCAGTCAGTGCTGCCGGGCCACACCATCGTAGGCGTGGACTCCGACGACATCATCCAAGAGGGCGGTGCAGTGCACTGCGTCACCCGCACCCGCCCTGCCGCCACGGTGACCCTGATCGAAGCGGCTCCGGCGCAAAGCTGCGGCGGCGACTGGGACTGCCCCCCCACCACCGGCTGCGGTGATATCGACGACTCCGGCGTGTGCATCGGCAACACCTCGGTGTTCTGCAACAACAGCAGCCTCGATGAGCAGCCGTGTACCGGAAGCGAGGTCTGCGGCTGGGACGGCACCAATGGCTACGTGGCCTGCGTACCGGCGGGTTGCGCCGCCTACACCACCGCGGGAACCTGCGAGACGGCTGTCAACGGCGTGCAATTTGCGGTGTGGTGTGAGAACAACTATCCGCGCGCAGACCGCTGTGCGCCCAACGATAGCTGCGGCCTGGACACCACTGTGGGCCGTGTGACCTGTTTGGGCGTCTGCGCCGACGACTGCAGCACTGGCGACACGGGCTGCTCCGCTGACGGATCCCAGCGCTGGACCTGCGGCGAGGCCGGCGACGGCGACGACTGCACCGACCGGATCTTCGCGGACTGCGACGTGGGCAACACCTGTGAAAATGGCGACTGCCCCGTGGCGTGCACCGATGATTGCAGTCTCGGCACCGCGGGCTGCACAGACGCGAACACCCGCTGGACCTGCGGCGAAGCCGGCGACGGTGATGACTGCACCGAGCGCCTCAGCCAGACCTGCCCCACGGGCGAGGCGTGCGATGACGGCGCATGTGTCCGGGGGCCAAATCCGCCCATCGTCCGGGGCAAGGCCTGCAGCTGTCAGACCACGGACCCCCGGAAGGGTGCCGTCCCGTCCCTGCTGCTCGTGCTTTTGTTGGGGATGCTCTGGCGTCGCCGCTCCCGGCGGTGACCGCCCCCGAACCCCGGCCACCCGATCCGATCCGAAAGACGAGTCTGGTATTTGAGATGACCTCGAGTCAGGGTGCCCCGCCGCAGGCGCTTGCCATTGCCTCCAGAAACAGGTCATTTTCTGGCCGGGTGCCGATCGTCACCCGGAGGTGCTCTCCCAGGCCGGCCATGGCCGAGACGTCGCGGACGCAGATTCCGCCGTCGAGCAGCCGCCCGTTCACGCGGCTCGCGTCGTCCACCTCGAACAACAGGAAGTTGGCCCGGCTCGGCCACACGCGCAGCCCGAGCTCCCGTAGCGCCGCACCGACGCGATGCCGCTCGGCCACCACGCCCTGCACCATGGCCGCCAGGTGCGGCTGCACCGTCCCGAAGGCCGCCGCCACGGCAAGCTGCAGATTGTTCAGATGGTAAGGGGCAAAGATCATCCGCTCCAACACCCGAATCAAGCCCGGGTGGCCAATGCCGTAGCCGAGCCGCACACCCGCCAGCGTGGCCTTTGAAAGGGAACGGGCCACCAACAGGTTTGGGTGCTGGTCCACCAGGTCCACCACTGACTCGCCCGCGTAGTCGGCGTAGGCCTCGTCCACGAGCACCAGGCAGTCCCGCCGCAGCCCCTTTTCCACCAACGCCCGATCCGGGCCACAGCCCGTGGGGTTGTTGGGGCTTACCAGACACAGCAGCTCCACCTCGTCCCCCAACCCGTGACCCGCCACGTCGAAGTCCGGACCCAGCACCACGCGATCCGCCTGAGTACCGGTGATCCGCGCAAAGTCGGCAAACATCGGATAAGTGGGCTCAAAGATCCGCGCCCGACGCCCCGCCCCCCCTGCGGCCCAGAAGGCCAGCCCGATCATCTGGTCCGCGCCCACCGTGAGAATCAACCGTTCCGCCGGCTGCCCCACCACCTCGCCAAAGGCCCGCTTGATCTCCGCATACTGCTTGGGTTGAGGGTACCGACTCCAGGCCTGCTCGGCCACCGTCGCCAGGATCTGATCCTTCACCGACCGGGGCACGTCCACGGGGCTCTCGTTCTGGTCGAGCTTGGCCCGGTGCTCAATCTCACTGATGGTGAAGGTGGACGCCGCAGGGGGCCCCACCCGGAGCAACTCGTACGGAAAGTCGGAAGTCATGGGCGTATGCTACCGCGACCCGGGTGGTGGAGGCCAGACCCCAACGCATCCCCGCCGCAAGTTCCTCCTTCCCGAATGGGGCAATTCGCGCGATGGTGCGGGGATGCAACCAACCCTGGTAGAAACACGCGATGGTCTGTGGGTGCTCGACAAGCCGGCGGGCATGGTGGTACACGCGGCCCGGCCCGAAGACCAACCGGACCTGCTGGCGTGGGCCCGGTCAGAGGCTGGCGCCCCCAAGGGGCTGGCTGCCGCAAACCGGCTGGACAAAGAGACCTCGGGGCTCGTGATCTGCGCCGCGGACCGTCAGGTGCTGGCCGAGGTAGCCGACTGGTTCGCCGCGGGCAAAGTAAAAAAAGAGTATCTGGCCCTGGTTTTTGGACGCACGCACAAAAAGGGCACCGTACAACGCCCACTTCAAGACGCCCGGCGTGGGCGGGCGCTGTCGGCGGTGACCCGGTATTGGATGGAGCGCGCCCTGCCCCGGGTGACGTATCTCCGGGTGCAGCCCGAGACCGGACGCAAACACCAGATCCGCCGGCACCTGCAAGGCATCGGTCACCCGGTGGTGGGAGACGCGCGCTACCGCCCACGTCGGGGCGACCACCGCCGCGTCCCGGGGTTCCCCGGTCGCCTGTGGCTGCACTGTCTATCGTTGAAGCTTCCCAACGGCCGCCGCTTCGAGGCGCCACTGCCCCCCGCCCTCGCCGAGCACCTGGCGCTGTTGAGCGGGGAGCCACCCGAGTCGGAATGATGACCGCAAAGATTCGTGCCATGAACGACTTCTATCCATTCGCCATCGAACGGCTCCTCTCCCGCTGGGAGAACGTCGTGGACTATGACCTGTCGGAGTCGGGCGTGCTCCCGGTGACGCTGGGGGAGCTGCTTGCCTCAGAGTCCATGGACGAGGAGCTGCTGGACCTGCGGCTCACCTACGCCCAGACCAACGGCATTGAGCCCCTGCGGGAGCGCATCGCGGCGCTGTACCCCGGGGCCTCCGCCGACAACGTGTTGGTGACCGTGGGCGCGGCTGAGGCGAACTACCTCGCGATGAGCACCGTGGTGGAGCCCGGGGACGAGCTCGTGATGATGCGGCCCAACTACATGCAGATCTGGGGCATCGCTCAGAACCGCGGGATGCACATCCAACCCTTCCACCTCCGGCCCGAGCGCGGCTGGGCGCCCGATCTGGCCGAGCTGGACGAGGTGGTGGGGCCCCACACGAAGCTCATCGCCGTGTGCAACCCCAACAACCCCACGGGCTATATCCTCACCGAGGCGGAGATGGATGAAGTGGTCCGCGTAGCCGAGTCCGTGGGAGCCTGGCTCCTGGCAGACGAGGTCTACGCGGGCACCGAGCTGTTGACGGATCGGCAGACCCCCACGTTCTACGGACGCTATGACCGGGTGCTCGCCATGAACAGCCTCAGCAAGGCCTACGGGCTGCCCGGGCTGCGCATCGGCTGGGCGGTGGTGCCCGCCGAGACCGCCGCGGACCTCTGGGCGCGCCACGACTACACGACCATCGGCACCACCCTGCTGGGCAACCACCTGGCCGAGCTCGCGTTGCGCCCGGACGTACGCGCGCGGCTCATCGCCCGGGCCCGCTCCCTGGTGCGCGGCGGGCTGCCGGTGCTGCAGTCGTGGCTGAACAGCCGGGGTGACTCGTTTGACATGGTGCCGCCCCAGGCCTCGCCGGTGGCGTTCTGCCGCTACAACCTCGAGATTGGCTCCACTGACCTGGTGGAGCGCTGCATTCACGAGCAATCCGTGCTCATCGTGCCCGGGGATCACTTCGGACTGGATCACCACCTGCGCTTCCGCCACGGGCTGCCCCCGAGCTACCTGCGCGAAGGCCTCGAGCGGTTCGGCCGCGTGCTCGATGGGCTCACGGGAGCGAAGGTGTGAGCTCCGGCCCCGCCTCCGGCCTGCCCCCTGCCGGCCTGCGCCCCGCCGATCCGGCCCTGGCCGATGTCCAGGCGGCCCAGCGCACTATCGCCTCGGTGGTGACCCGCACCGCGCTGGTCGAGTCTCCGCAGCTGTCGGCGCGCTGCGGCGCCCGCGTCTGGCTCAAACCCGAGTGCCTGCAAAAAACCGGCGCTTTTAAGATCCGCGGCGCGGCCAACAAGATCGCCAGTCTCTCGGACGCCGAGCGGGCCCGGGGCATCATCACCGCGTCGAGCGGCAATCACGGCCGGGCGGTGGCCTACGTCGCGCGCGAGCAGGGCGTGCGGGCGGTGATCTGCATGTCCCGTCGCGTCGTGGGCCTCAAAGTGGAGGCCATCCGTCGCTACGGCGCCGAGGTGGTCACCGCGGGCCACACCTACGATGACGCCGAGCGACGCGCCTTCGCCCTGGCCCGCGAGCAGGGACTCACCTGGATCTCCGCCTTCGACGATTCACACATCATCGCCGGCCAGGGCACCGTGGGCCTCGAGCTGCTCGAAGACCTGCCAGACCTGGAAACGGTCCTGGTGCCGCTGTCCGGCGGCGGGCTCATCGCCGGTGTCGCCCTGGCGCTCAAATCCCTTCGCCCGTCGGTGCGGGTGGTGGGCGTCTCCATGGAGCGCGCCCCCATGATGCACCTCAGCCTCCTGGCCGGGCACCCCGTGGAAGTGGACGAGGAGGACACCCTGGCCGACGCCCTCGTGGGCAATATTGGTGGAAACAACCAGCACACCTTCGGCATGGCACAGCGGCTCGTGGACGACGTGGTGCTCGTTTCCGAGGAGCAGATCTTTGCGGCCATGGGCTTCGCCGCCACCGCCCACCAGCTCACCGTGGAAGGCGGCGGCGCCGTGGGTCTGGCGGCGCTGCTAAACGGCAAGGTCGCTCCCCTCGGCGCGCAGGTCGCCGTGGTGATCAGCGGGGGCAATGTGGACCCGGAGCTGATAACGCGCGCCCGCCAGGCCTGGAGTTGCCACGCTCGCTAGGGTCTGAAGTCTGTTACAGTGAAGGGGTCAAACTTACAGGAGGGGTTCCATGCAACGACTCCCAAGCGCGCTGTTTCTCTTTTTTGTGGCCGTCGCCTTTGGTTGCGGCGGCGATAAGGGCAACCAACAAAGCAATGACGCCACCGCCGATTCAGACGGTTCGGTGACGGTGGACGCCGGTCCGGGCGACGACGGCGGGCCAGGCCCGGACGCCGCGCCGGGGCCGGACGCGGCCATCGGCACTCCGCTCATGGACCGGCTCAACGTCTCAACAACGACCGTTCCAGATGGCGTGAAGTCCGGCGTCAGCAACTGGCGCATCTGGGGTACGGGTTCGCTGAACGTGGCGCCCGTCTTCACGGTTCCACTCGCCAACTGTGAAACCCTGGTCGCGTATACCACCAGCAACGGCGGCAGCCTCACGGCCCGGGTGACGCGGTTCGACGCCAATGACCAGCCGGTCGAAACGCTTGCGCTGGATGCGGGCTTCGAGTGCCGCGGGCTCGCCGCGGAGCCCGACGGCCACTTCGCGGCGCTTCTGTGGGACGATGGATCCAATGCCATCTTCGTGCGGCGCTTCGAGCTGACCGGGGCGGCGAGCTGGACCACCGAGCTGATCAACAGCGACAACGCCCCAGACGATTTCGGCATCGGTGACAGCCGCTTCGAGTACGGCGACGGTCAGTACGGCGCCTACTACCACGTACACTCCAACTCCGGACACGAGGGCGACACGCTGAAGTGGACCGACGCGACCACCGGCGCTGAGTCCACCGGCTGGACCTGGGGTTGCTCCCATTCCATGAGCAACCTGCTGCGCTACAACCCGCCGGTGAACACCTTCCTCCCGGTGTGTGTGACCGATTGTTATCCCGGCACCTCGGGCGACTTCGCGACCAACTCCATTGGGGGAATCTACCTCAACCACTCCGCGTCCAAGGTCCTGGATGTAGACGGCGGGTGCAACGGCAGCGTGGCCGGTGAAATCGGCAGCGCGGCCCTGGCGCCAGACGGTTGGAAGATCGTTTTTAACGCCCACCAGGCCCCGGCGACGCCCGGGCAGGGCTCCTACGACACCTCGACCATGAACCAGGACATCGGCTTTTCGCCCGTCGCCTCGAACCTCGGCGCCGGCGCGGTGGTCTGGCTGACGAACACGCCCGCGGTGAACGAAGCAGACTCCTCCATCGCCCGCTGGCGACCCGCCGGCGACACCACCGAACAGTACGTGGTGGGTTGGCTCGAGCCCGGTGGGGGAGCCGCCTATAAGCTCTCGCGCGTAGACGCTGCGGGCGCCTTCCTCGAGGGCCCCGTCGACGTCACGACGCTCGTGCAGTGGGGCCGACGGGACGACCCCTTCCGCCAGCAGTACAACGGGGACATCGTGTGGGCCTGGTTCGATGCACCGGGCAGCACGACCCTCCGCTTCGCCCGCCTCGTCTCGGGCAGCACCCATAGCTGCGCGGCGTTCTAACAGGCGTTCCATCCCTAGGGACAGCGAGGGAAGTCGGGCTTCTTTCTGCGACGTTTGAAATGCCACCGCTCGTAGAGGGTCCAGGCCCGGCGGGCGGCACCGCACTTGCCCTGCCGCACGTACCCCTTGGTGAGGTAGTACGACACCCAGTGCCGGGTGACGTTGGGCGTGCACCGGGCCGGCAGGAGCGCTTGCAGGGTCCGCACCGCGTGCTCCAGGTCGCCTTGCAGGCGGCCCAGGATGATCTTGCGGGCCGGATGAAAGAGCTTGCGCATGGTCGCCTGGCTGTCGCAGCTACGGCGGATCTCGGCCACCGAGGGCAGCGTGGGCGCGGGCGCGGGCACGAGCCGGGGGGGATTCGGTGGACGCTCACCCGAATGGGGACTGGGACGCGCACCCGGACGGGGACTGGGACGCGCACCCGGACGTGCACGCTCTGGCGTCATCGCGAGCCCGGAGGTCGCACGCCAAGGCACAGTACCCGTGGCCGTCCCTTCGGCGGGGCCCTTTGTATCGGACGACGACGCCTTCGGAGCCCAGCGCAGGACAAAGAAGATCACGGCCGCCGAGAGCGCCAGGCACAGGCCGCCGAGCAGCCACAGGGCGAGCCCTGAGCGTCTGGTTCCGGCCGTCTCGCGTCCCCGCCCGACCTCGGCCGTGACATCCGCCACTCCGTTGTCGTCAGCCGCTCCGGAGACCCGGCGCGCCCCCGCCGCGGGGTCCACGTCCTCAAGCGCGGTCACGCACTCTTCCAGGCCCTCCAGCACCTCCCGCATGGTCGGTCGTTCTGCGGGCTCCCGGCTCAACATGGCCCGCACCTGAGGTCCCAGCGCGGTGCTCATGAGCCAGCTGGGCAGGGTCACCGATTGTTTCACCGCCTTGTGCAGAAGATCGCCGAGGTCCTCGGTACCGTGGGGATTCTCTCCGGTGAGCAGCTTGCACAGGGTCACTCCGAAGGCGTACACGTCCGATGCCGGAGAGTGCCGCTTGCCGAGCACGATCTCCGGTGCAAAATAGGCCGGCGTGCCCACTACGATGCCCTTGGCGGTGAGACTCGGATCAAATTTCGCGCGGGCGAACCCGAAGTCCACGAGCTTGGTGCGCACCGAGCCGTCGGCCCCCACGAAGCGGATGATGTTCGAGAGCTTGATATCCCGGTGAATGATGCCCCGCGCGTGCAGCTCCACCAGGGCCGAAGCGATGGGGATCAGTAAATGCACCGCTTCGGCGGGGGCCAGAAAATTCTGCTCCAGCGCGTCGATATACCGCGCCAGATCGCTGCCCGGCACATACCCCATCACCAGATAACAATCGCTCGCCCTCGACCCGGTGACCGCGATAAAGTCGTACACCTCCACGATGGCCGGATGGGTCACCGCCGCGAGGGACTTGGCCTCCTGCCGCATGCGTTGGATCATGTCCACGTCGCCGGTACGCACCAGCTTGATGGCCACCTGTCGACTCAGGTTGGTTTGCTCGCCCAGAAAAATCGATCCCATGCCCCCCGCGGCCACGGCCTTGTCGATGCGGAACCTGAACCCGATCTCCCGACCGATGTACTTGCGACTCCACGCCGGGATCTCCCCCCGGGGAGGCGGCGGTGGCGGCGGGTCGGCAGATTTCGACCGGGGCACGGTCGGAGGACCCAACGCCACCGGCGTTACATCTGATTTAGAGGACGAGGTCATAGCAGTGCGGCAATGAGGGTCACAGCGGTCGCCCGCGCCTCCTAGACCGGCTCCCCACGAATGACGTCGATGACAAGGGGCCCCTTGCTCACGGGGTCGGGACCGATGACGTACGCGTCGAGGATCCGCATCGTGGCGTCGGTGAGGCTCCTGTCCGCGTTGTAGGCCAGCGTGACCAGCGCCTCCCCCTCGGCGACCTCATCGCCCACATGTTTGTGCACCGTCACCCCCACGCCGTGGTCCACCTCGTCGGCGGCCACCCGACGACCGGCGCCCAGGAGCATGCCGCCGATGCCCACTTCCGCCGCGTCGATGGACTGCACAATGCCAGCGGAAGGCGCACCCAAATCGATGCGATGGGCTGCGGCCGGGAAGCGGCTGTAGTCTTCCAGGGCCTCGGCATCTCCGCCCTGGGCCGCCACCAAATCCTTGAGGGTCTGCAGGCCTCGCCCAGACGAAATCGCTTCACCAAGTTTTTGGCGCGCCTCCTCGGTAGACGCTGCCTTACCACCGATCACGAGCATCTCGGCACCCAGCGCATAGGTCAGCTCCGTCACGTCCGCCGGACCGCGCCCTTTGAGCACCTCGATGGCCTCAATGGTCTCGTTGGCATTGCCCACGGCCTCACCGAGGGGCTCCTCCATGCGGGTCATGAGCGCCGACACCCGCTTCCCCGCACGACTGCCGATGTCCACCAATGTGCGCGCCAGCTCCCGGGCTTGGGGCTCAGTCTTCATAAACGCGCCGGCGCCCACCTTCACGTCCAGCACCAGAGCGTCCATGCCCTCGGCCAGCTTCTTGCTCATGATCGAAGACGAGATCAGCGGAATCGAAGGCACCGTCGCGGTCACGTCCCGCAGCGCATACAGCTTCCGGTCCGCCGGCGCCAGGTCGTCCGTCTGCCCAATCAACGCCAGCCCGTGCTTCGCCA
>Ga0180009_10002199_pt1 | contig 23100 bp, 14 predicted proteins | sample OS_PC_MetaG_FD_123537 | JGI IMG/M metagenome (GOLD analysis project Ga0180009, IMG submission 123537) | Groundwater microbial communities from the Aspo Hard Rock Laboratory (HRL) deep subsurface site, Sweden - OS_PC_MetaG | ecosystem: Environmental > Aquatic > Deep subsurface > Groundwater...
GACGCCGACCTGCTGCGCCAGCTGGTGTCGATGGGGCTGTTCCGCGTCTTCCTCGGCGTCGAGGCCGGCTCGGCCGAGGCACTGCGCAGGCTGGGGCGGGGACAGCTGGTGGAGCACAACGTCCGGGCGCTCGAGCTGCTCAACCGCTTCGGGATCCACACCTGCTTCAACCTGCTGATGCTCAACCCCGACACCACGCTGGAGGACTTCGAGGTCAACCTCGACTTCCTGCGCCGCCACCCCCACAACCCGATGAACTTCTGCCGCACCGAGGTCTACGCCGGTACGCCGCTCGAGCGCCGGCTTGGACGGCAGGGCCGGCTGCTGGGCGACTACTGGGGCTACTACTACCGGATCGACGACGAGCGGGCCCAGCGCGTGTTCGAGCTGTTCTATCCGGTGTTCCGGCGGCGCAACTTCTCGTCCGACGGGCTGCACCACCTGACGATGCAGGTGGACTACGAGCACCAGCTGCTGGCGCACTTCTTCGGCAGCACGCCGCGCCTCGGCCGACGGGTCAAGGACTTCGTCGTGCGGGTGAACCACAACACCTGCCGGCACCTGGAGACGATCGTGGGCATCGTGCGACGGGGCGAGGAGGCCGATCGAGCGCTCCTGCTGCGGCGCATCACGACGGACGACCGCCGCCTGGGCCAGCAGGGACGGCGCCTGGTCGATCAGATCCGCCGAGCGTGCGAGGCGGGGAGCCTCTCCTGGAGTGCGGGCCGAGCACGCGAGATGTCAGCCGCGACCCCTCGGGACTCGAGGCGCTGGGCCCAGAAGGCCGCCGCAGCCGGGCTGGCGGCCACCCTGTCGCTGTCCGGGGCGTGCAAGAAGGTGGACAGCGGCCCGGGCGGGCATGGCAGCCAGGTCTATGAGATGGTGGCCCAGCCGCTCGAGGGCGACCCCGCCCTGATCAAGCAGCCCCTGGGCCAGGTCCTGCTGCCGGCGCTCGCCCCCACGCTCGAGCAGCCGGTGGAGCTGGACGTCACCGTCGCCATCGACGGGGCCGGCAAGCTGTCGGGCTGCGCCGTCAGGCTCGGCTCCTCGAGCAGCGAGCTCCCCTGCCCTGCTCTGACCTTCTCCACGAGCGACAAGAACGCCCGGGGCCGGCGGTTCCGCCTGAGCTACAGCAAGCAGGAGGTGGCGGCGGCGCTCGAGGCCCACCGGGCCCGGCGGCCCGACGCCGCCCGGCCGGCCGACATGAAGGTCAAGACCCACATGCGAGAGATGGCACCGATGCCGACGCCTCCGCCGACCCAGATGGGCGAGATGGTGCCGCCGCCCACGCTGCCCAAGACGCTGCCCAGAACCCACATGTTCGAGATGGCGCCGGCGCCGAAGAGGCCGCCAAAGCCCGACAAGATCAAGCCCAAGAAGCCCAAGAAGCCGCCCAGGCCCAAGAAGCCCAAGAAGCCCCCCAGGCCCAAGAAGCCCCCCAGGCCCAAGAAACCGCCCACCCATCCGGCGGAGATGGCGCCCATGCCGCTGGGCGAGGTGGATGGGGATCGAAAGTCATGAATCACTGTTCACAGCGAGGCTGTGCCCTCCCCATGACACCCCCGCGGTCACGCCGACACGCTGCCGTGGGGTTGCGCCGCCTTCTGTGATCCCTGGCACTGTCCATCGCCTGGCACGGGTGTTGCTTCAGGTCGCGGCAAACGGAGACCTATCATGCGAGCCTACCTGCTGCTGCCGGCGATGCTGCTGTTCGCCTGCGACCCATCCGAGTGCGAGGACTGCTTCGACCCGCCCCCCTGCAACGCCGACGGTGTTTGCCTGCCGGGCTGCGGCGTGGCCTCCCTCGCCGCCCGCACCACCAACGACGACTACGAGGCGGCCACCATCAGCTTCAAGCACGCCACCGTGCAGGAGGACGGCGAGGTCGGAAACGACTGGGACCTGCTGTTCGGCAACGACCAGGACGCCGGCTACGACCTGTTCACGGTCAACATGGTGGTGGACGACCGGTCCATGATCGTCGACCTCGGCGACCTGATCACCATCTGCGACGTGCCGGCCCAGCTCGACCCGTCGGCCTACCCGGTCGGCATGTACGGCGATCACGACAGCATCAATGTCCTGCTCGACCACATCTACCTGATCCGGACCGTCGACACCGACACACGCCAGTACGCCCTGGTCCAGGTGCTCGAGCACCAGCCGAACCAGTCGGTGAAGATCCGCTGGTACCGCTCGCCGGAGCCCGACCGCTTCGTGCCGCCGGCGGCCTGCGCCGCGCGCTAGTAAGATCCGCCCACCGGACAGCGCTCGTCCAGCGGCTCGTGCATCATGCAGCGATAGAGCCGCCTTCCGTCCTTGTTTACTCTGCGGGAGCTTTCCAATAGACTGGCCCTCTACCACCAACCCGCGGGGGGTTTCATGGCAAACGGGCTGTCGCCAGCGGTCGCCGAGCCGTTCTATCGGGCCGCGCTGGTGGGTTTGCGGGTGCTCGAGGCCGAGACCAGGCGGCGGTTCGGCGCGGATGCCGATGCGCGCTGGAAGGGGTTTGCCGGCCACCTCAGGACTATCGACCGCATCGACCTGCTGCTGCGGGACGCCGCGGTAACCTGGGGCCCGGCCTTCTCCGGCGCCCTCGTGTTCCAGCTTCCGGGCCTGGCGCCCGATGAGGCCTTTGGCCCGGACTGGCCCCAGCTGACCGAGGATGCGGCCCGCCGGCTGTGGAAGACCGCCCAGGCCGCCCAGCCTGGCGATCTCCTGGCCCAGGCCGCCGCCGCCCTGGCGCTACAAACAAAAGAGATCCCCGACTGCGACGGACTGACCCCGGCCACCCGCCTGCTGGTCACCGGAGCTGGCGCGATCCTCGCCGCGGCCCGGGCCTTCAAGGAAGATGAGCGCCTGAGCTGGGCCGAGCAGGTCGCCGTGATCGCCGCCCGACCGACCGAGCGCCAGCTGGCCGGCCTCGCCGCCGTGATCCTCGGCGCTCGAGGCCACACTCGCCTGATCAGCCCGGACCACGACTCCCCGGCCGACGCCATCAAACAGGCTGGGCTCTCCCGGGTGGATCGGTTGCTGGTCTCGGACGACGCCGACCCCGCTTGCCGCTCCTTTGCCGAGCGGGCCGCGGCGGGGTAGCCATGACCCTGTCCGCAAACCGGATCCACCGCGGCTCGGAGACCGAGTTCACCTGGGAACGCCAGGCCCTGGACTACGTGTTCCAGGGGCTGCCGGACGTGGACCCGTTCCAGGCCTGGGAGCTGCAGGAGTTCGAGGATCCGACAACCGGACGGCTGTACGAGATCGACCTGCTGGTGCTGGGCAAGCACGCTCTGTACCTGGTCGAGATCAAGAGCCACCCCGGAGTGGTGCGCGGCGACGTGCGCGACTGGCACGTGGTGCCCCGTGGCGGAGGGCCCGGCTTCTACCTCGAAAACCCGCGCTACCTGGCCCAGAGCAAGGCGCGCGTTCTGGCCTCGCTGCTGCAGCGCAAGATGCCCCGGGGCCAGCGGCCGTGGGTCGAGCCGCTGGTCTTCATGTCCGAGGCGGTGATCCGGCTGGACGAGGCCGCACGCAGCCACCTCGTCGACAAGAGCGGCATCGCACGCGCCCTGACCCATGGCGAGTACCCGGGCAGCGGCGCGCAGCACGGCTCCATCGTCAACCGCTCCGCCATGCGGGCCGTGGCGCGGGCGCTCCACGAGCTCGGGCTGCGGCCGAGCCAGGCCACGCGCCGGGTGGGTCAGTACCGGCTGGACAGGCTGGTCAACGAAGGCCCCGGCTTCCAGGAGCACCTGGGCCGGCACGCCGCGCTCGAGGGCCGCACCTGCCGCGTGCGCAGCTACCTGGTGCCGCGCGCCACCTCGGCCGAGCGCAAGGGCCAGCTCCAGCGCGCTGCCCGCCGCGAGGCCGAGACTCTGACCCGCATCGGCGACCACCCCTCGATCCTCAAGTGCCTGGACTACGTGGAGGCGGCGCCCCTGGGCCCGGCGCTGCTCTTCGAGCCGTTTGACGAGGGCCTGCCCCTGGACGTGGTGCTGCGGGTGCAACCCAACCTCTCTTTTGACGAACGGGTGGAGATCATCGAGCGGGTGGCCGAGGCCCTGCACTACTGCCACCGCAAGAACATCCTGCACCGCAACCTCTCGCCGGCGACCGTGCTGGTCCGAAAGAAGCTCGGCCAGCCGGTGGAGGTGCGGCTCCACAGCTTCCAGCTGGCCTGGCACGAGGAGACCAGCCTGGGCACCGTGCACCTGACGGGCCTGTCCGAGCGCCAGGGCCTGCTGTACCAGGCCCCCGAGGTGCTGGAGGATCCAAGCAAGGCCAAGGTGGAGAGCGACATCTTCAGCCTCGGTGCGCTGACCTACTTCGTGCTCACCGGCCAGCACCCCGCGGCGACTCTGGGCGACCGCGACAGGCTCTTGGCCGAGCAGCGCGAGCTGCGCATCGGCGGGGTGCGCGACGATCTGTCGCCCGATATCGACGCGGCGGTCGGCCTGGCCACGCGGCTCCACGTCGCCGATCGGGCGGACAACGCGATGGAGTGGTTCCAGGTGCTGGCCGACGCCGCCACGCTGCCGCCCGTCGAGCAGGAGGAGAGCACCCCGGACCCGCTGAGCGCCGAGCAGGGCACCATGCTCGAGGGCGACCTGCGGGTGGAACGCGTGCTGGGCTCCGGCGCCACCGCGAGGGTGCTGCACGTCTGCGCCGCCGGCGGCAAGGAGTATGCCCTCAAGGTCCCCCACGACGACAGCTGCGCCGAGCGCCTCCGCGCCGAGGCCGAGGCCCTGGCCCAGCTCCGGCACCACCACATCGTGCAGTCCTACGGTATGCGCCAGGTCGGCGAGCGCGAGAGTCTGCTGCTCGAGCTGGCCAGCCCCGAGACTCTGGCCGATCTGCTGCGCAAGGAGGGCACGGTGGGGCTGGACTACGCCCGCCGCTTTGGCGACGACCTGCTCTCGGCCCTGCAGTACCTGGAGGAGCACGGCGTCCAGCACCGTGACATCAAGCCCGGCAACATCGGCTTCACCGCCGATCCCAAGCAGAAGAAGCACCTGGTGCTGCTCGATTTCTCGCTGGCCGCCCTCGAGCCGGAGCAGGTCACCGCGGGCACGCCGGGCTACCGTGACCCCTTTGTGCGCCAACGCGGTCGCTGGGACAGCGCCGCGGACCGCTGGAGCGCAGCCGTCACGCTGTACGAGATGCTCATCGGCACCCGTCCGAGCCACGAGCCCGGCGAGGGGAGCGAGGGCGCCTTCCGCGTTCGCCTGGAGTCCGAGCGCTTCGACGCGGCGCTGCGCGACCGATTGATCGCGTTCTTCCAGCGCGCTTTGGCCGCGAGCCACGCCGAGCGCTTCTCGAGCGCCGAGCAGATGAAGACTGCCTGGGTCGGGCTGTTCGCCTCCCTCGAGGCGCCCCGGCCCCATGAGGCGGTTCCAGCGGCGAATCCGATCGAGACCGCCTCTCTGGCCACGCCGGTCGAGGCCCTCGGCCTGTCCACCCGCGCCCGCAATGCTCTGGACCGCGCCGGGGTGGTCACGGTCGCCGATCTGCTGCAGGTGCCTCGCAATCACCTCTCTGCCATCCGCGGCGTCGGCCGCAAGGTGGCTCAGGAGATCCAGCAGACTGCCGATGCTCTGCGCCAGCGCCTCACCGCCGCGGCCGAGGATCTGCCTTTTGCCCCGGAGTTCCGCGGCCCGCGTCTGCAGTTGACCGCGGGCCCGCCCCTGGGTCTCGAGCCCGAGGCGGTCTTCCGCCTGCACGACGCTGGCATCCAGTCCACTGCGGATCTGGCTGGTGCGGCCCGACCGCGCGTCGAGCACATCCTCGGCGCCGAGCACGCGGCCGAGCTCAAGCTGTCTCTACTCGCTGCCACTCCCGACCCCACCTGGTCTGTCTCGCGCTGGTTGCAGTGTCTGCTCGCTCCTGCGAAACAGAAGCTCTCCAAGGGCGAGCGCCAGGTGCGTTGTCTGCTGGGTCTGGATCCCCTGCCCAGGTCCAGCGAGCCGGCTGTCCTGCTGGACGTGGCCAGTGTGGCCGCTGCTTTCAAGGTCAGCCGCCAGGCTATCTTCGCCAATCTGCAGCTGGCCCGCGAGCGGTGGGCCCAGAGTCCGGGGATGTCGGCGCTCGTCGAGGCCGGCTGCGCGACTCTCGAGGGACTGGGCCAGGTCAGTCCGCTCGATCCGGCGGCAGAGGCTCTGCTGCGCAATCACGGCGATCCCGAGGCTTCTCTGCTCCACGCCCGGGTGCTCTTGCGGCTGCTCGCCGAGTGTCGCTGCGCTCCGAGCGACGAGGCGGGGTCTGATCGGCCGCTGCATCTGGCGCGTATCCACGGTCAGGGCTGGCTCGCTTCCGATCCCGGGCTTCTGGCCACGGTCCGCGAGCTCGGTCGCACGGCCGACGTGCTGTGCCGTGTCGATCCGCTGCCCTCTTCCGAGAAGGTCCGCGAGTCGCTGGGCCGTGTGGTCGAGGACGGGCCGCTCGCTTCGCTTCCGGCCGAGCAGCTGGTGTCGCTGGCGGCCGCGGCCAGTCAGGGCGCTGCGCCTTCGGCGCGTCTCGAGCTCTATCCGGTGGACATGGCTGCCGAGCGGGCTCTGGCGCTGAGCGCTGCGGCGCTCTCGTTGCCCCAGCTCACGCCGCTGCAGGTGGTCCAGCGTGTCCACGCCCGCTATCCGCGGGCGGCGCCTTTGCCTCCACGGCCCGCGCTGGACGAGCTTCTCGAGGGCTACGGGCTCGTCTTCAATGATCAGGACGGTTCGTATCTGCGCCGCGGTTTCGAGCTGCCTTCGGTCACGAGCACTGTCTTTTTCTCTTCGCGGCTGTCCACGGCCGCGCCGGACGCTGTTCCTCTGGCCACGCCCAGCGCGATGGAGGCCCGGGCGTTTCACGAGGCGCTTCTTTCCGGGGTCGAGCGCGGCCGTTTCCGTGTCGTCCAGGTTCCGGCGGACCAGGCGGATCTGGCCGGTCGGCTTCTGGCCGAGCTGCTGGGGGTCCGGCCCACGTCGCTCGATCATCTGCTGTGGGAGTTTCTCGACGTTGAGCGGCGAGCGATGGAGGTGGAGCCGGACAATGTGGTTCTGGCCGACCGCGAGGGTCCTCTGGGTGCGACCTGGCCGTATCTGGTGCAGCTCGTGCACGCTGCGGCAGGCAAGATGGTCCGGGGCATTTTGGGTGGCCGCGAGCGGCCACAGATCCTGGTGCGGCCGGGCGCTCTGGCGCGCTACGGCCTCTCGGCGGAGCTGTCCGAGCTGTGCGAGCGCGCCGAGCAGGAGGAGGGCGCCGCGATCTTGCTGCTGGTCCCGAGCCATCGCGACGGCTCGGCGCCGGCGATCAACGGCAGGCTGCCGGTGCCGGCGTTGCCGGCGCAGCAGCTGTGGGTGCCAGACAGCTGGTTGAGGAACGAGCATCGGGCTGGGCCCGAGGTGGTGTGAGGGCAATGGACAATGAGCAGCTATCGGCTGGAACGGGCCGAGCACCCGCTGGACCCGGCAAGAAGGCTCGATTGGAACTAGACCATGAAACTGAGTCACGAATGGTTGGATGCACCCGGCGTCAGGGACCCGGTCCTGAGCAGAACCTGGGCCCGGCTCTCCGTCGAGATCGATGGCGCTCCTGCCACGCAGCTCGTCGACACCAGATCGGACGCCACGAGAAACGCCATCTACGGCACCGTGTTCCCACTCGCCCGGTGGCTGGTCGAGAACTGGTGCTTTCTGCTGTACGAGCCGCCGTGTGCCTCGCTGCCCGATCGGGGGCGCGCGTTGACAGGCGCCAAACAGCATCCATGGGCCCACCGACACAGCCTGCTCACCGCTCGAGACGGTGGATCGCTCCCCGACCTGCTGATCTTCGGCGACGAATCCGAGGTGGAGTTCCGCTGGTATCCGGACAACGTCGAAGACCTTGGCGGACGGCCGGTACGATTCGTGGGGCTGGGGTCGGCGAGGGTGGACGTGCAGAGGGTCCGTGGTGCCTTCTCGGAGTTTGTGGAGGCCGTGGCGCGGCGGACCGAGGATCTGCACAATGACGAGGTGGACCGTTTTCGGGACGCATGGGAAGATCTGAAGCGAGCCGAGCACGAGTCCCCGGACGAGTGCCGCTGGGCGGCGCAGCTCGGGCTGGACTGGGCAGACAGCGAAGAGTACCCGGACGAGCTGATCGAGGCCATTCGACAGGCGCTCGACACGATCGACGCGTCGATCCGCGAGGATCTCCTGCGAGCAGCCAGCCCTGCCAGCCTGCAAGCAGACGCATCGTGGCTTGCGTCTGCCGCGGAGGTCGTCTCCAAACACCGGACTAGGCGACCTGTCATCGTACCGCAACTCGGTCAACCGAAGGAATCGGAAGCGCACCGCTTTGGCTACGCCTACGCAAGCAGGCTGCGCGAGGCACTTGGTCTGGGGCGCAAGCCGATCGGGGAGTTCGGCGATGTCTTCGACCGGCTGGGATGGAACAACACCGTCACAGAAACACTGCCGGGCGCCTCGAAGCGTCTCGATTCGCTGTCCGGCCCGGGCCCCGGCAGCTCGCCGGTGATAGTGACCAGGCCCATGCCATCGAATCAACGGCGGTTCCACTTCGCACGCAACGTGTTCCACTGGCTGGTCGTTCCCGACAAGAGCTCCCTGGGACTCATGACCCGCGCGCACAGCTGGAGGCAGCGCGCGTCGAGGGCGTTCGCCGCCGAACTCCTCGTTCCCTCAACGGACCTCGCGACCCGGGTCACAGAGGACGCCGTGTCGATGGATGAAGTCACCGAGCTCGCCGAGTACTACTCGGTGAGCGACATGGTCGTTCTCTGGCAGCTCGAGAACCACAAGATCAGCCAGCTGCTGGTCGAGTAACACGACCAGCGGCGGAGCCCAAGTCGGCCATGACCCCTTGGATGGTGACTCAACCTCTCTTGAACAAATGACAAATAGTGACTGCGCACCGGCGCCACAACCCGCGAGGAACATGTGGTCAGAATCAAGGGTTTTTTCCCGAGGAGACAGGACATGTGGCAGGATACCGTTGGACTGGCTGGATGAGACAGAATGGCTGCTGAGACAACCTCCATCTCGATCGTTGTCGTCGGTGCGATGAATCCTCGGATCCATCACCCGCTGTGGTATCAAATGAACGGTCTGGTGGACGCCAAAGAAATGGCATTCGCGGTAGGCCGGCCGGACATGATCTGCACGCCGCCGATGGCGCAGTTCGTCACGCGTTCATTCGTCATCGCGTGCCAGCAGGAGCGCTGGGAGATACGTACGGAACATCCCGACCTGGTGGATCGGATTCGACAGATCACAGAGAAGGTCTTCGGAATCCTCGGCGAGACACATGTCGGAGCCTATGGGTTCAACTTCAACTACCAGCGCTCCACGGGTTGCGGCGACGTCGGCCGGCGGCTCTCGAAGGCGGTTCGGGCGGCCGGGATCGGCTTTGCAGATGCAGAAGGGGTGGGCTCGTTGAAGCACGTGTCGAAGGAGGGAGTCTGCCAAACCACGGTTGTTGTCGAATCTTCCCCCCGCGAAAAGAGCATCGCGGCTGTTGGCTTCAACATGCACTATGACATCTCCGAGCTGGTCCAGGGACCGATACGCTTCGAGCTGGGAGAGCTCATCGCTCTCCATTTTCCAGAGGCCCACAAGGCGGCCACCGAGCAGTGCCAACAGATCGTGGAGCAACTTGGCGAGGAAGAGGACGACAGTGGCTCTAGCAATTGAGTGCCAACAACCTGTTGCCGGTCAGCATGCGATGGTCCTACCTGCACGCCGAGCCCCGCTCGATGTCGAGTGGTTGATCCCTGGCGAAGGCGGTACCTCATCGTACCCAGCTCTGGGGGAGGGGGGCGAGCTTGCAATGCGCCTGCAGGACTCCTTCCCTGCTCAGCCCGGCCATTCAGTCGGGGCGAGCTCCGTCTCATCCTCTGTGCGCTCCTTTTTCCCTTCCCCAGGTCGTGGCTTCGTGCTCTTGACGAAGGGCAACGTGCTGATCGGTGAGCTCACGCCATCCTTGATGCTGCCCGAGCACCCGACGGGGGATTCCGCCATCGATGACTACCTCCGAGTCGCCGGTGACGACCCTGACCGACCTTCGGACAAGACAATCGACCGCGGCAGAGGCTGGCTGCGGCGCCTGGCAGGTCTTCTCGCCGCGTTTGATCCGGGGTGGATAGCCCCAAATGTTTCTGCCGGCGCGGATGGCGAGCTCGTGCTCGAGTGGTGGAATGGACAACGCAAGGTGACCGTCTACCTCGACGAGGAAGAGACGGAGTACGTACGTTCGTGGGGCACCTCGATCGAGGACGACATGGACGACGGAACGGTAGCCGACCCGTCAAGGATGGCGAACATCTGGAACTGGCTTCACAGTGATGTCGACGACGTGTGAGTCTATGGGGGACGAGGAGATCCTCTACCGGAGGGTCCTCTACGGCAAGAACCACTACAGGGTTGACGAATCGGGAGACGTGTACCTCAGCTCCACGGCGTTTGCTGACAAGACGTGGCGCCCATCCGTTGACCGCGCAGAGCTATGCGGTCACGACCCCTCGTTCACGCAGCAGAACGAAGAGAATGCAGTTGTCTCTGTCGTCTGCCAGGATGTACGCGAGATAGACACTGTCGTCGAGAACGACAAGAAGGGACGCCAGGTTCTGAGGCACCGCGTCGATGTGCTGCCCGATCCGTGGCCCGACAACGCTGCGCACGCCATCGTCGCGCCGATACCAGACTACCGCAAACCCAAGCAGGTCTTTCGGAGGCTTCTGGAAGCACTGGTGCGCCTCGCCCAGCAACGACCCTGGGAGATCCTTCCCTGGGAGATCCGCAGAAATATCAACTGAGCGAGCGGAAACTGGCGAATCTGCCATCTTCGCCCACGGAGCATGGGTCATGCGAATCCACCCCCTCCTCGACCTCCCGTCCGCCATCCGCAAGGGCGACTTCGTCCACTCCCTGGCCAAGGGGATCGACCAGCCGGCCGAGACCGTCGCGACCTACGCCGTCACGCCCAACCTGGTCCAGGCCTTTGATCGCGCCCTGTCCGTGATCGACTCGGCCCTGCGCAGCCAGCGCTCCCAGGCCGTCTACCTCCACGGCTCCTTCGGATCAGGAAAGTCCCACTACCTGACCATGCTCGATCTCCTGCTCCAGCCCTACCCCCCCGCCTGGGAGCGCCCCGAGCTCCACCCGCTGCGATCGAAATACACCTGGGCCGGAACGAAGAAACTGCTCCGCCTGCCGATGCACATGATCGGCGCCCAGTCGATGGAGCAGAAAATCTTCGAGACCTACGTCCACCACATCCAGACAGCCCACCCGGACGCCCCGCACCCGGCCCTGTACGCCGACCAGGACCTGTTCGAAAACGCCGCCGCCCTGCGCATCCACATGGGCGACGAATCCTACTTTGCCAGGCTGAACGAAAAAGCCCCGGCGCCCGCCGTGGGCTGGGGCAAGCTCGCGCAAACGACCCAGTGGACCGCCGAGCGCTTCGAAAACGCCCTGACGACCCCGGACGCAGCGGAGCGCGCCGCTCTGTTCTCGGTTCTGGTCAAGACCCTGTTCCCCGCCTTTGCCAGGCAGACCTCACAGTTCATCGAGCTCGACCGGGGGCTGGCCGTTATGAGCCGCCACGCCGCCGCCCTGAGCTACGAAGCCGTGATCCTGTACCTGGACGAGCTCATCCTCTGGCTCGCTGGACGCTTCGCCAACATGGACTTCGTGCAGAACGAAGTGCAGAAGATGGCTAAGCTCAAAGAAGCCCAGGACGAAAAACGCGACGTGCCCATCGTGTCGTACATCGCGCGGCAGCGCGATCTGTCGGAGCTCGTGGGGGACCAGGCCGTGGGCATCGAGCGCACCACCCTACGGGACAACCTGTCCTGGTCCACGGGGCGCTTCGAGACCATCGTGCTCGACGATCGGAACCTGCCGGCCATCGTGGAGCGCCGCGTGCTGCGCCCAAAGGACGACGAGGCCGCCGAGGCCCTGGCCGACGGGTTCGTCAAGATGCGCAAGGGACTGGGCAACGCCTGGGGCACGCTGCTGGGCAGCGCCGGCGAGGAGGCCGACTTCCGCAAGGTCTACCCGTTCTCGCCCGCGCTGGTGGAGACTCTGGTCGCCCTGTCGGACTGCCTGCAGCGCGAGCGCACCGCCATCCGCATCCTGATGGAGCTGCTGGTCGAGCACCTGACCGAGCTCGAGACCGGTCAGGTGGTGCCGCTGGGCGATGTATTCGACGTGATCGCCGGAGGCGAGGACGCGTTCGACAGCGTGATGCGGGAACGATTCGACCAGGCCAAGCACCTGTACCGCACCAAGCTGCTGCCGATGATCCAGAACACCCACGGCACCACCACCCGCGAGGCGTGCCAGCGGCTGCGCGACGAGCACCCGCAGCGTCTGGGATGTTCGGGTTGCTCGCAGTCCGCGTGTCGCAACGACAACCGCCTGGCCAAGACGCTGCTGATCGCCGCGCTGGTGCCCCAGACTCCCCTGTTCAAGGAGCTGTCGGTCAAGGAGATGGTGCACCTGAACCACGGCACCGTGGCCACGCCGATCCCGGGCACCGAAGTGCAGCTCGCCGTGGACAAGGTGCGCAACTGGGCGACTCAGGTGGGGCAGCTCAGGGTGGGCGACGCCGAGAACCCGCGCGTCTCGCTCCGGCTGGAAGGCGTGGACCTCAAGCCGATCCTCGATGGCGTGGAGGGCGTGGACAACATGGGCTCGAGGCGCCGGCTGCTGCAGAACGTGCTGTTCTCGGCGCTGGAGCTGCCAACGGACGGGGGCGGGCTGGTCACGCACAAGGTGCAGTGGCGTGGCACCCGGCGCCAGGGCGTGGTGCGCTTCGGCAACGTGCGGGAGATGCCCGACAGCGCGCTGACCTGCCCGGCGGACGCTCAGTGGTACGTGGTGATCGACTACCCGTTTGACGAGCTGGGCTTCGGGCCGGAGGACGATCTCAAGCACCTGGAGGCCTTCCTGGACAAGCCGGGCGCGCGGGGCAGCGCCACGTTTGTCTGGCTGCCCACTTTCTTCACCGAGAAGCTGGAGCGCGAGCTGGGCGAGCTGACCAAGATCGAGCACCTGCTGATGGGCGACAATCTGGACCGGCACGTGCGGCACCTGCGCCCCGAGGACCAGGCCCGGGCCCGGCGGGATCTGGAGAGTCTGGGCAACCAGAAGCGGGCGCTGATCACGCGGGCCATCACCCAGGCCTACGGTATCGCCTCGCCCGGTAGCGACGAGCTGCTGGATGCCTCGCGCAAGGTGGACGAGCACGTGGTCTCGCTGCAGCCGGACCTCGAGGCGAGGCGGCTGCTCGCCGGCAGTTTCCGCGACGGGCTGGAGCAGCTGGCCGAGCGGCTGCTCGAGCACCGCTACCCGCACCACCCGCGCTTTGGCGCGGCGGTCACGGCCGGCAAGCTGGAGCGGGCGCTCCGGCTGGTGGAACGCATGCTCGAGGCGCCGGATCGGCGCCTCGCCATCAGCCGCGACGAGCACAAGGATCTGCGCGACTTTGCCCTGCCGCTGGGGCTGACGCAGCTCGGCGAGAGTGCGGCGGTGCTCGGCGAGAGCCGCCTGCGCGAGGTCGAGCAGCAGCGGCAACGGGCCGGCGTCGAGACGCCGACGGTGGAGCAGGTGCGGCAGTACGTGGACCCGGAGGGGAACCTGGGGCTGACTCCGACGTGGAGTGCCGCGAGATGGCCGTGCGGCTGGCTGGATACCTCGTGCGCCGGGCGATCGAGCCCCTGGGCCCGGCTCAGGGCGCCGACTACCAGCAGGCCCTGGACCTTGCCGAGCACTTCGCCCGGGAGGGCGGGTACGTGGACTGGGCCCGGCAGCGGCTGCGTGGCGCCGGTGACACTCTGCTCGGCGATGCGTTTCGGGCCGTGCTCGAGGCAGCGGATCAGCTGCGTCATGAGGATGACGCATTGTTCTCCAGGGGCCTGGTGGCCTGGATCGAGGCCGGTCAACCCGCAAACCAGGTGCTGCCGATCCATCAGGCGTCCAAGAAGCTCTGCGCCGAGCTTCTCGACGAGCGCGAGGATCGCAGGCTGCTCGTGCTGTTGATGGACGGCATGAGCTGGGCCAACGCCGCCGAGCTCGTGCACAGCCTCGCCGACGAGCAGGACCACTGGGCGCCCGCGAGCTGGCGCCCCAGGGACCATCGCGGCCGTCCAGCCGGCGCGCTCCCGCCGGTGCTGGCCTCGGTGCCCAGCCTGACCCAGGTCAGCCGCGCGCACTTCTTCGCCGGCCGTTTCGTCAAGGACGCCGGCGACGAGGGCAACGGCAAGGATCCGTTGCGCTGGGCCGCGAACCGTCACCTGGGCAAGCACGTGCCCGAGGGCGAGGCGCCGGTGCTGCTGCTCAAAGACAAGGTGATGACCGAACAGGGCCTGCACCCCGAGGCGGTGAGGCTGATCCGGGAGCGCGAGGAGGGGCAGACTCCGCGGGCTGTGGCCCTGGTGATCAACGCCATCGACGACCAGCTCAAGGCCGGCCAGCAGCTGCGCATCGCCTGCACCGCGGACCGGATCAAGCCCCTGCGCGAGATCCTGGTTCTCGCGGCCCAGGCCGGCCGCGCCGTGCTGCTGATCGCCGACCACGGCCACGAGCTTGGTGACCGCATGAAGCGCCAGGGGCCGCGCGGCGAGGGTGGCCACCGCTGGCGCCCGCTACACGACGGGGAGGCGCCCCGGGACTTCGAGCGACGTCTGCCGGCCGGCGGGACCTGGAAGCCGCGCAGCGCCGAGGCGGTGGCCGCCATCTGGGATAGCCGCTGCTGCTACGGCCAACCGCGCTTCGGCGAGCACGGAGGGCTCTCGCTTGCCGAGGTGGTGGCCCCGGCGATCCTGGTGGCCCCGGACGCCCTGTTCGAGGCGCGGCCCGGTGTGGAGGACGAGGCGCTGCGTATCCAGCGTGTCGACGAGCCGGGCTGGTGGCGCTTCATGCCACCGCGCGCAATTGAGGCGCAGCCGGCTCGCGGTCCGCGCAGCGTTGCCCCGGGACAGCTCGAGCTGATCCCTGCGCCAGCGACGCCGGCCCCACCACCGGCCCGATCACCGCTCGTCGAACGGCTGCGTCGTTCGCCAGCCTTCAAGGCTCATGCGGCGGACCTGCCCCCGGCCCACGTTCACCAGGCCCTGGAGCTGCTCGGCGAGATCGTGCTCGCAGGCGACCAGGTCGGCGACGAGGAACTCGCCCGGCGTGCGAACGTCATGCCCTACCGGCTGGCCGGCGCCGTGGCCCGGCTCGGCGAGGTGTTGAACCACGACGGCTACGCTGTGGTGGAGCACGATCTCACGGGCCGGCAGGTGCGGCTGAACCGGGTGCTGCTCTCGCAGCTGTTCGAGTTCGAGGGGTAGCGTCGCCGAGCGCAGTGACCTCGCCCATCAGAGGTGCTAGGCTCAAGTTTTCGGGGGTTTGCCCGTGGTGCAGAAGAAGAAAACCTGGCGCAAAGGTAGGGATCCACTCTTTCGTGGCGACAGGCGCGACGATCCGAGCGTGCCCGATCCAGGTGCAGACAGTTCCATCGTCAGGCATATCCTCTATCTCGGAGGCGCCGGCCGGCTGTCCCCCTATCACAGCGCAAGCGAGTCGCCGGCGGTGGCGAGGTACTTCGCTGGCGATGAAGGATGGGTCTACTCGACAACCGCGGCTCGGGCAGAAGCGCTTTCCGTGACACACATCGGTCGCGTGCAGCTACTCGGGCTATTGATAGGGACGAGGCAAGGGTCGGGCGCGGTGGAAAAGCGCACTGGAGGTCATGCAGGCCCGCAAGTACGTTGAACAATGGGCTGAGCATCTGCTCGATTTCACAGGGCAGGAGGGTGACAGCGACACGCTGCAGGCTCTTCTGGCGCAACTCTACGGTAAAAGCCAATGATTCCCCTTTCCTGTGTGAACTGCTGCTACAACGCTCTCCAGTACGACACGCTCGGAATGACGTTCGGATACTGCACGGAGCATCGGCGAGTCCTGCAGTCAGCGTCGGAGCTGACGTGTGGCCGACATCTCCGCAAGGATCTGCCGATCGAGTCCGCGAGGAGGGAAAGAGACCTGCACCAACAGCGGTTCTCCCCCGCTTTCGTGTCGGTCTTGCGTAGCCGCAAGCGAGCCAACGGAAGCTACTCCAGCGCCAGAGCAGAGGATCTGGCTGTCCTGCGCAGGGACACGGTCGCCGACGTGGTCACGGACTACGGCAGGCTCGACGCCAAAATTGAATCTTTGGCGCAGCTGCGGGCGATGGGCGGCGCCCGCTCAGAGATCGCCATGCTGTCGCTGAGTCGAAGCTATGTCTCTCGATGTGTCGAACGCCAGGGGCAGTGGACCAGCGGTCTGCACCTGCTCTGGTGGACCCGCAAGCGTCTCGCGGAAGAGCCAGTCGTTGAGGTCGAAGATTTCCGGGTCGAGACACCACTGCCACTGACAAGACAGCTAGACCTGGCGAAATGGTCGATACTGATGCTCCGTTTGATCTTCATCTCTGACGTGGGGAGCTACGCCAGGGCGAATGGGAGCGTGGTCAAACGGCTGTCTTCGCTCGCGGAAGATGCCGCGAGCGCGACAGGGTCCCTCAGCTCGCACAAGCTACTCCGTTGGGTGCGGCGCCAGGCGACGACTCGGTTCGACTCGGCGCTTCCCGAACACAAGTACGTGGAGCTGAGCCGCCGGCTGCATAGAGACCAAGACATCGCCCCCAGCTAGTCGCCGTCGCGCCACGACATGACCGAGACTGCCGCCAAACCCAGCCTGATGCTCCGCCGCGAGGTGATGGACGCCCTTCGCCGCGGCACCGTCCCGCGCCGTGGGCTCGAGCTCTTCGGCGTGGGCCTGGACCGCTTCGAGAAGACCTTCGACGAGGAGCTGGACGCGGTGGCCAGCGGGCGCGGGCTGTTCAAGGCCCTGCGCGGCGACTTCGGCTGCGGCAAGAGCTTCACCGCGCGCTGGATGCAGCAGATCGCCCAGCGCAAGGGTTTTGCCACCGCCGAGGTGCAGATCTCGGAGAACGACACGCCGCTGCACCGCCTGGAGACCGTCTACCGCCGGGCACTCGAGGGCTTGCGCACACGGGAGTGGGACCAGGGAGCGTTCCGGGCCTTGATCGAAAGCTGGTTCTTCTCCCTCGAGGACGAGGTTCTGGCGGGCGGAATCTCCGCGGCGGATAGCGATGGCGTGACCCGCGCGGTGGGTCAGCTGCTCGAGGGACGCCTGGCCACGGTGAGTGCGGTGCAGCCCCAGTTCGCCGCCGCGCTACGGGCCTGCCACGCGGCCCGGGTTCGGAATGACCCGGCCACGTTCGAGGGGCTCCTCGGCTGGCTGATGGGGCAGCCCAACGTGGGCGCCTCCATCAAGCGTCAGGCTGGGATCAAGGGCGATGTGGACCACACCGGCGCCCTGGCCTTTCTGCGCGGGCTGCTCATCGTGCTCGGGCAGACCGGCCGGCGGGGCCTGGTCCTGGTGCTGGACGAGGTGGAGACGATCCAGCGGGTGCGCGCCGACAGCCGGGAGCGCAGCCTCAACGCTCTGCGGCAGCTCATTGACGACGTCCAGGGCGGGCGCTTCCCCGGTCTGTACCTGATGATCACCGGGACCCCGTCGTTCTTCGACGGGCCCCACGGGGTCAAGCGCCTCCCGCCTCTGGCCCAGCGTCTCCACGTGGAGTTCGGTCCAGACCCGAAGTTCGACAGCACCCGCGCGGTCCAGGTCCGGCTGCTGCCCTTCGACCAGGATCGGATGCTCGAGGTGGGGCGAAAGGTACGGGAGATCTACCCGTCGGAGGCGCCGCAGCGCATCCACGAGCGGGTCAGCGACGAGGTGATGGTCGGAATTGTTCGCGGGATCACCGGGAAGCTGGGGGGCCGGACCGGCGTGGCGCCTCGGCTGTTCCTGCGCAAGCTGGTTGGTGAGGTGCTGGACAAGCTGGACGAGCACCCGGACTACGACCCGGCCCAGCACTTCGAGCTGGTCGTCAGCCCCGAAGAGATGACGCTTGAGGAGCGTGAGGCCGCTGGTCTGTCGGCCGGCGTTGACGACATCCCGCTGGATCTGGACCAGCGCTGATCCGATGGACGCCTTCGATCGTCTGACCCCCGCGTTGCAGTACCAGATCGTCAACGGCCTGGGCTGGAAGTCCCTTCGACCAGTGCAGGAGCGGGCGATCGAGGCCGTCCTGGCCGGGGAGAATGCCGTGATCCTTGCCCCCACGGCCGGTGGCAAGACCGAGGCTGCCCTGTTTCCGCTGCTCTCGTTGATGGACGCCGAGGACCGACGGCCGGTCTCGGTGCTGTACATCGCACCGCTGCGGGCCCTGCTCAACAACCAGGAACCTCGCCTGCACGAGCTCGCCGGTTTGGTCGGCCGGCGGGCCTTCAAGTGGCACGGCGACGTTGGCCAGAGCGGACGGCGGCGCTTTGCCGATGACCTGGCCGACGTGCTGGCCATCACCCCCGAGTCCCTGGAGGCGCTGCTCCTCAGCAGCTCCATGCCGGCCCGGCGCATTCTGGCCAACATACAAGCCGTGGTCGTCGACGAGGTTCACGGGTTCGCCGCTGGCGATCGCGGCGGACACCTGATGGCGGTGCTCGAGCGCGTTGCCCGGATCTGCGGCCGCGACATCCAGCGCATCGGGCTCTCTGCCACTGTGGGCAATCCGGCCGAAATCTGCGCCTGGATGTCCGGCAGCTCGAGCCGCAACCAGTCCGTGGTGGATCCCGGCGGTGTCGGCGCCGACCCGGAGCTCTCACTGGACTATGTGGGTACGCTGGAAAACGCTGCCATTGTCATCGAGCGCCTGCACCCGGGCCGAAAGCGGCTGGTCTTTGCCGACAGCCGCCGCCGTGTGGAGGAGCTCGGGCATCTGCTCGCCCAGCGCGGCGTGGAGACTCACGTGACCCACTCGTCGCTCTCGGCCAGCGAGCGACAGGCGGCCGAACGGGCTTTCGAGCAGGGCAACAGCTGCGTCATCGTGGCCACCAGCGCCCTGGAGCTGGGCATCGATGTCGGCGATCTGGATCACGTGCTGCAGATCGACGCCCCGGCCGTGGTCTCGAGCTTCCTGCAGCGCATGGGTCGCACGGGACGCCGACCCGGCTCCGTGCCCAACTGCACGTTCCTCTGCACCTCCGACGACAGCCTGCTCCAGGCAGCCGCGTTGCTGCAGCTGCACGATCGTGGTTTCGTCGAGCCCGTTTCGCCGGCCCGCCGGGGCGCGCATCTGCTCGCCCACCAGCTAATGGCCCTGACCCTGCAACACTCGGGGATCGCCGCGGGCGAGTGGTGGAGCTTCGTGGCGGGCGCGGCACCGTTCACGGGGCTCGACGAGTCCGACCGGGCCGAGCTGGTCGAGACCATGCTGGGCCGGGACATCCTTTGTCAGGTGGACGGCCGGCTGGTCTTGGGAGATCGGGGGCAAAAGCTGTACGGCGGCAAGAACTTCCTCGATCTGTACGTCGTGTTCTCCACGCCCTCGGCGCTGCGGGTGATGTGGGGTCCTCAGGAGATCGGCACCATCGACGTCTACTTCGCGCACATCAAAGAGCCCGAGGAGCTGTCCTTCGTGCTGGGCGGAAAACCCTGGCGAGCGATCGGCATCGACTGGCGCCGCGCCACCTGCCACGTCGAGCCCTCCAAGGAGGCCGGCCTGCCGATGTGGATGGGTGCGCCCCGCCTGCTGTCAGCCGAGCTATGCCAGGCGATGAAGATGATCCTCGTACAGACGGAAGTGGATCCTCGTTGGTCTCGGCGAGCGACCGAGCAGCTCGACGGGTTACGGCAGGAGAATACCTTCCTGCACGGCGATCCGTTGCCGATCACCGAGGCCCCGGGCGAGCTCCGCTGGTGGACCTACGCCGGCGGCAAGGCCAACAACACTCTGGCGCCGCTGCTGCAGCTCCGGCTGGGTGGCAAGGTCACGGCGAACAACATCGCGCTGGCGTTTTCGGGTCAGGCCGCCCGGAGCCAAACCGCGCTGCGGCAAGCGCTGCGCGAGCTTCGCGAGGAAGACGCCCTTCGTGCCGACAACGTCCGCCGCTTCGCCGCCGGCCTGGCACGGGGGCGGATCTCCAAGTTCCAGCCTTGCCTGAGCGAGCGGCTTGAGCTCGAGCTGCTGGCGGAGACCTTGATGGACGTGGAGGGGGCGGCTCGCACCATCCGGGGTTGCTGCTAGTTGGGGACGCAGGCGGAGAGGTCAGGCGCGTTGGGGTCGAACGCCGTGCAGCTGTAGCTGTAGCTGTTGGGGCAGGGGTAGGTCTGCGTCTGCATCTTGCACATGTAGACGCAGTAGTAGTTGGTCTGGGTGCTGTCGGTGATGCCGCAGATCGAGACCATCCCCGAGGGCGCCGTGCAGGTCGCGCCCGGTGTGGTGCACTTGGACAGACACATGCCGACCGTCGCCGCGGCGCTGAACTTGAGGCAGGTGTCGCCGCTGGCGCAGACGGGCTGGGCGGGGTTGCAGACCGCCCCGGAGTTCGGGGCCGGGAGGCACTGCCCGCTCGTGGTATCGCAGGTCAGCCCGCCGGTGCAGGTGCCGCAGCTGCCGCCGCAGCCGTTGTCGCCGCACTGCTTGCCGCTGCAGCTCGGCGTGCAGATCGGGTCGCACTGGCCGGTGGCGTAGTTGCACTGCGTGCCGCCGCCGCAGCTGCCGCAGCTGCCGCCGCAGCCGTTGTCGCCGCACTGCTTGCCGCTGCAGCTCGGGGTGCAGCTGCTGACGCACTGGCCGCTCTGGGTGTTGCAGGTCAGCCCGCCGCCGCAGGTGCCGCAGCTGCCGCCGCAGCCGTTGTCGCCGCACTGCTTGCCGCTGCAGCTCGGGGTGCAGACCGACTGGTCGGGCTGGGGCGGGTTGCCGTCGAGCCAGGCCTTCGGGCCGTCCAGGGCTCCACCCCCGTCGACCTTGGGCGGCGGCGCAGATCCGCACTGCGTGACGCAGGCCTGCAGAGCGGCGGCCGCCTGCGCGTCGGCGCCGGAGAGCGCCTCACAGGTTGCAGCGGTGATGCACTTGGCCTGGCACTTCTCCACGGCGCTGCACTGGGCGCTCAGAGTGCAGGTGGCTCCCGGGTCGCAGGTCTGCATGTGCTTGCAGGCCTTGCTGCAGCTCGAGCCGCCGCCGCATGCCCCCAGCAGGCCGGCCAGCACCAGAGCTCCGATCACGACCAGACGAGAATCCATGGCTCTCCTCACTATACTGTGTTGTACGTACCATACGAGGCAGGGGGGCGGATCTTCCCGATACCGTGGTCGGCGCAGGAGTCGGGGTGGTAGTGCCACGGCTCGGGCACAAACATGCCAGCGATGCGACCTGTCCACGCCACGACTCCCAGCTCGACGAGCAGACCGCCGTGATCTCGCAATCCTGAACGGACCCGGGCCTGGTATTCTTCTTGCTTCGCACGGGCTCATGCCCCCTCAACGCCGTCGTCCATCCATGCTCGTCCCCCTGGGCTGCCTCCTGCTCGCTGCCTGCGCGAATCGCTCCCTGCCCTCCACGACCGACGGCGCAGCAGCACCCGACGTGGAACCCGATCTGCTGCCCTGCCCGGCCAGCCAGCTGATCTGCCACTCAGGGGGCGAGCACACCATCTGCTACTGCCCGGACGCAGCGCCGCCGCCGCCGCCACCGGGGAGCTGGAGCTGCGACGAGGCCATCACGGTCTGCAAGAAGCTGAACGACAACCATGGGCTCCCTCCGGGCGGCAGCAACTGGACCTGCCACCTGGCCACCGTGGACGGCGCGTCGACCTGGGTCTGCCACGGCCACACGCCCACGGGCTCGACGCCACCGGGCGGCAACGGCTGGACCTGCCCCATGGTCAAGACGGAGCCCGTCGGAGACCTCTTCCGCTGCAACCGCCCCGACGGCACGACCGAGAAGCCGCCCTACCCGGGCCACTGGGTCTGCGTCAAGGGCACACCCTACGGCGGCCACCTCTGCACCCGCAAGGACAAACCCGTACAGAAGCCCACGCTCTACCCCGCACCCTGCAAGCCGGGCGAGCGCATGTGGTGCGACGGGCTGGTGTACGACGGCTGGGGCCAGGTGGAGTGCGACCCGGCCACGGGCCTGTGGAGGGCCAAGACCGTCAACGGCAAGCAGATGATCGACTGCAGTGAGTCGCTGGCCGGCGGAAAAGTGCCCGACACGCTCTGCGCCTGCTACTCCTTCTTCTTCAACCCGTCCTGCTGCGAACGCATCGACTGCGTGGTGCCGCCCGAGGGCGCGGGCGGTCAAGTCTGCGCCAAGAGCGCGGGCGAGCTCTGCGACTACTGCAACCCGATGAGCCCCGAGTGCGTCGAGCCGGGCGCCAAGTGCATCGTCACCAACGCGAGCGAGACGTTCTGCGGCCGCGAATGCGCCACGCTGCCGTGCCCCCCCGGGCATACCTGCACGACGGTGAAGCTGAAAATCGGGACCACCAAGCAGTGCATCCCCCACGACTTCAGCTGCTACTACTGATCCGGCACCGGTCTAGATCAACGCCCCATCGCGCCAGCCCAGCTTGATCAGCTCGATGCGCGCCGGATCGCTCTGGCCCAGGTGGTGCTTGCGGTCGGCCACCCGGATGTGCCTGGCCGGCGGCCGCATGCGGCGCTCCTCGCCGAAGTGCGCGCGCCGCTTGGCCTCGATGATGCGCAGGCCCGTGGCGTCCACGGCCACCGGATCGGTGCCGAGCAGAAGCCCGTTGTAGCGCCAGACGTGGGCGGCGTCGTAGTGGTGGGGCCCGACCCCGTGGAACAGCGGAGTCAGCATGACGAGGATGTTGAGCCTGGTCTTGCCCGCGACCAGCGGCAGCTTCCAGATCGCGGCGAGGTCGGCGCAGGAGTCGGGGTGGTAGCGCCACGGCTCGGGAACGAACATGATGTAGTTCTTGATCAGGCTGCCGACGCCGGCCCAGTGGTGGGTGCGCATTGGCCGCACGTTGATCAGCGCCGTGGCGGAGCGGAACACCTTGTTGTGGAGCACGCCGCGGTCGTCCACCGCGACCCGCGCGGGTGCGACACCGGCCGCGACGACCCGCGCCCGCAGCGCGCGGTCCAGCTCCGGGGGCGTGGGCAGGTGCGACCAGACATTGCTCTTGATGCCGACCGTGTCGGTGGGCTTGATCAGCCGGCGCCAGGCCTGACGCGCGTCCTTGACTCCCAGCAGCCGGGCCAC
>Ga0180009_10002200_pt1 | contig 23081 bp, 26 predicted proteins | sample OS_PC_MetaG_FD_123537 | JGI IMG/M metagenome (GOLD analysis project Ga0180009, IMG submission 123537) | Groundwater microbial communities from the Aspo Hard Rock Laboratory (HRL) deep subsurface site, Sweden - OS_PC_MetaG | ecosystem: Environmental > Aquatic > Deep subsurface > Groundwater...
TTAAAAAATGTGGAGAGGGTTTTTATATTTTTGGAAATTCTTAAGAATTATTATTTAATTGTAAATAGTTTGTCATCTTTTACATTAAAAATATCAAGTCTTACTCCAGAATCAATCCATCCATGAGCATAATTAAGTGCCGCGAAGCAGTTTACGTAATCTCCCTTCTTTTCAAAAAACTTTGCATCCGAGATGTAATTTTCAACCATTTCAATTATTTCCTTAGCGTGTACTTCTTTACCTTTTATTATATTTCTTTTGACTTCTTTTAGAGCTTTTTCTGTTAATTTAAAGTATTTTGTGATTTTTTCTTTAGTTATTGTGTTTTTCATGTTTATTTTAATGTTCTTTTGTTTTTAAAATGTTCATATATTAAATTAGTATTAATTTTTTAATAGTAACATAATCAAAAGATTTAAATATTGTTTCATAGTGGGTTTTATATGGTAAACGCGGAATTTAAAGGAATACCTTTCATAAAAATTACAAAAAATATTCCTAGTTACAACTTTTTAAAAGGAGATTTTGGAAAAGAAATTTTTGATGAATATAATTCAAGAGTAAAACAAGGTTTTGGAGATAATCCAAATTTGAAAGCTTTAAATTTTTCAGAGAGAATTATAAAAGGTTCAAACTCTTATATAATTTTTCTAATGTCTGAAATTTTATCCAAATATGATTTAAGAACTGCAAATTCTGCAGATGTTCAAAGAATAATCAATAAAGACGAAAATTTTTTAATAGGATTTGATGTGGATTTAGGGTTAGTTTTAAGAACACAAGACCCCAAAAACAAATATGTTTTTATACAAGACCCAAACAAATATTTTGCAAAGCAATTAGGAGAACAGGCAAAAGACAGAGATTATGAATTTTCAAGTTTATGCCCTTTGGTTTTTAAACCATCTGATTTGGAATTAATTGTTGATGATAATTCTCCTTCTAGATTAGGTTTTAATATAAAAGATTCTGCAACACCTTTCAATGCTTTAGAATTAAGCCCCAAAAATAATAATAGAAGATTTAAAATTGCTAATGAAGAATATGGAATGCCCATTTTTGATGAAAATGGAAACAGAAGGAATTCTCTTGCAGATGATGGATTGTCTTCGTTCTATTTAGGTGGGGATTTGAACTTAGGTTCTTGGAATAGCTATCTTGGGGGGTCAAATTTGAATGATACCAGTAGGATAGTTGTTTTGAATGATGGTGAAGAGATAGCCGCTTGAATTTTTAAATAAAAAACTGATGATAAATTAGCAACTCATTTCATCACAATCTTTAAATATTCATTTCTATTATATATTATCTATGAAAAGAGGAACGAAAAAAACATTCATTTACTTCGCAGTTTTTATGGGAGTTTTAATGCTTTCTGGAGTTTTTGCCGAAACGATTGGATTATCGGATGATACTAGAAAAATAGTTAATGATATTATTGAGAAACAGGGAGTGAACGAAGAAGATATTCAATCCATAGAGATTGTTAATTTAGATAGTCTTCCATCTCAAATCGATATAAAAAATATAGATACCACTAATCTTATTGTATATCAGGTTGATTATGGTGGGGAAAAACCAGTTTTTGTTTTGACTGCTTCAAGCGATGTTGTGGAAACTTCTGCTCCGCTTGTTTCAACTTATAAGATGCTTCTTAACTTTGGTTTAGCTGGAGAAGTAAGCGAATCAACTTTCCTTGAAACTGCAAATGGTGTTGAAGGAAGTCTTGAAAAAGGATATGTTATGATGAGGGAAGGAAGTATGACAGGACTCTCTACAAATCTTGAAATTGTAAGTGGAGAAGGAAATATTGAAGTAATAGTTTACATAAATGGAGAAGAAGCTGGTTTTAGAAATACTATATTAGGAAATTCGGAAGGAGTTAAGAAGGATTATGATACACAATCTCTTGGAGTTGTTGGATTTGAAAAGGGAGATGTTATTTCTGTTTATGTGAAAGCCGAAGGAGATGTAGTCTTTAAAGACGTGATTAATTTAATTGAAATTTCTACAAATTAATTTTAAAAGTTTTAAATGGGTTTTATTCATTTAGTTGTTCGAGAAACCTTTAAATAATATATACTTTTTAATTAGTTACTTACAAAAATGACATATAAAAAATACATTCGGAAGAATGGAAAGCTTTATGGTCCATATATTTACAGCAGTAAAAGAGTTGATGGAAAAGTAGTTTCTGAATATTATGGAGCAAAGGATAAAAATTTTAATTATAAAACATTTTTATTTATTCTTGCTGGGGTTGTTTTGTTAGCAACTTTAATATTCTTTTTTATTTCTTTAAACAAAGGAATAACTGGAAAAGTTGTTTTAGGATTGGATACTTCTTATGAAGAAGGAAAGCCTCTTGATGGAGTTTTAAGATTTTCACTTAAAGAAGGAGAGCTTATGCCAGAGGATACTCATATTATATTTGAAAACTCTGGGGGAATTTATAATTTTGTTTTGAAAGATATTTTGGATGAAGAATCTGTGGAAGGAAGTTATTATGTTTATGGTAAAGAAATACAAGGAAATGGATTAGGTTATGGAATTGAAGGTGAAGAGATAATTTATCCAGAAGTTGAATTTATTCTTCAAGTTTACAGCGACTCAGAAGGGGGAAAAGAGGTGATTACTGAAGATAACCCTCCAGAAACAAATGGAGGGTCTTCAGAATCTTCAGGTGAAATTATTCCTGAAGGGATAGTATCCGAAGAAAATGAATCTAATGAAGTCGTTCTTGAAGAAATTATTCCTGAAGAGAGCACTCCTGAAGAAATTCCAGAGGAAACAATTGAAGAACAAACAGAATCTAATGAAATTATTCCTGAAGAGCCAGTTGAAGAAGTCGTTCTTGAAGAAATTATTCCTGAAGAGAGCACTCCTGAAGAAATTCCAGAAGAAACTATAGCTGAAGAAAGTAATCCTGCACCGATTACAGGAAATTTTGTAAAGAATTCAGGAGGAATTTTTTCCTCTTTTTTTAGATTAACTGGGATGGTATCTCTTGAGCTTGAAAATGAAATTAATGGGGTGGCATCTAAAGATAATTCTTTTGTTTACGAACTAAAGAGTGGAGAGACAGCAGAATTAAAACCAAGGAGTGTTAAAATAGGAGATGAAGTGGTTGAAGATGGAATTGTTTCTTTAAATATTGAAGATGGCAAGGTGATTGTATCCACAGATTATTCGGAGGTCAAGAAAGGTTATGGAGAAGGTTATACAGGAAATAATGAGAAAACAATTTCTTTGGATTTATACGATTTGAGTTTATTTCTAGAAGAAGGAGATTTGACCGTGAAATTAGTTTATGGTGAGGAGGAATTAGTTCATTTAACAACCTTTTTAGAAAATGGACAGAAAGCTTCAAATGAAACTGTTATTAATATTGAATATGTTGAAAATGAAACTGAGGAAAATGAATCTACTGAAACCCCAATTGAGATAGAATTGAATGAAACACTTACTAAAGATAATGAAACAATTAAAGAAATTATTAATTCTTCTTTATGGGAGATGAGCGATTTTTTAACAAGTGAAGAAAGGGAGATTCTTATAGATGAGTTTGAGAATATTTCGCTTCAAACTACAAAGTCTGAAATATTTAGTGGAAGAATTATAAAAGGATACGCTCTTGATAAATATTATGTTGAATATTCTTATGATTCTTCTTTGATAGAAGATGTTTTAGAAGTACAAATGGAGAGAGATAGAATAAAATTCCTTAAGGATGTAGCACGTTCAATATCAAAAGAAAAGGTTCTTCCTGAAAACTTGGAAGATAATGAAAGTTATACTTTTTAAACTATAGGATTATAAAGCATCTTTTTTATTATAAATTTTGAACCAACTATTTCAGAAATTATTGCTAAAAAAACTAGTCTTCCAATAACAACTCTGAAAACCCCCTCTTGAGTAGGTATTTTTGTTTCTTTTGAGAATTTTTGTATGACTTTCTCTATTTCTTCTTTATTTAAAATTATTTTAGTTTTTTTGGTACCCATACTTCCTTGAACCACAATATTCTCCCCTGCTCCATGACATTCGATTATTCTCACTTTTGAATCTTTTATCAAAGGATCTATTTTTCCCAACTCAATTTCTCTATTCGTAAGAACAGGTTTTATATATTGGAGGTGGACAGGAAATCTTAATTCAGGTATTGAATGTACAGCTCTTCTGAAAGATTGTTTGAAGGGATTGATGTGCGGGACTTCTCTGTTACCAAACATACCAATTGAAGGATGTAAGATTGATCGTATTTCTTCTGTTTTTCTTAAAAGGGGTTTTTTTGAAACTTCTCTTTTTCTTTGCTTCATAATCTCTTTTATTTTTGCTCTCTCTTCTTCGAGTTTGTATTCTCTTTCTTTTTCTAAGGCTGTTTGTAATTCAAAAATTTCAGAAGAGGCAGAATGCTTTATTAATTGTTTAGTAAATTCCAAAAGAAAAAATTTCTTAAATTGCACAAAATTGAAGTTTTCTTTTGTTTTCATGTAATTATTGTTCATTAGATGGGCTTGGTTCATGATATTCCTCGGGAGCTCTTCTCATCATGGGAGTGTTTTGAGTGTGTCTGAGAGGAAATTTTTGTAATGGAGGCGATTTTGGCATTGGCATTTTTTTGGGATAATTCGAAGGTTCATTTATTCTATCATGCATGAGAGTTACTCCTCTAGCTATTGTTTTATTTTGCTCTAAAATACTATCTATTTTTCCAAGAATTTCCATATTTCCTCTGTTACTTTTTTCCACATCAAAATCCTTCTCAGCAAGAGCTTTTGCAGATATTTCAAACAAATCAAGAAGTTTTGAAATTTGGTGTGTAAGATTTTCAAATTTTATAGATAAATTAACCATTACTTTTTGAAGCGATACAAAATTTTCTATTAGAATTTTTTCAGTGTTTTTTGTTTTTTTTGGATGAATTTTACTCTTTTTTTTTGAGAGCTTAATCTTATCTTTTTCTTTTACTACTCTTTTTCTGTTCGCCCTCTTTTTATTCATTGTTTTTCAAAAGAATCAAATATTTATAAATATTTAGATGTGTTGATTTTTTCCTTTCAACTTATCAATTCCATTTATTGGAGGATATATTTCTCATTTGAACTTTCCTCGGGATTATATTTTCTTGGTTCATTGTCTGTCCCTTTTATCATACTTTCTTCTATTTCTTTTATGTAATCTGTTATCTCAGATGCCATATCGGCGTTCACACTTATACTGTCAATTCCATTTTCAACCAAAAATTTTACCATTTCTTTTTTGCTCCCTGCTTGTCCACATATACTTGTTTTCACATTTTTTCTTTTACATACTCTTATTACATATCCAAGTTGATAAAGTATAGAAGGATGCATTTCATTGTATAATTCCTGGACTTTTTCATTTCCTCTATCAACAGCCAACATATATTGGGTTAGATCATTTGTTCCAAAGGATATGAAATTTATTCCCTCTTCACATAATTGATTTATTAATTGAATTGCTGCAGGAGTTTCTATCATTACTCCTAACTTAAAATTATTGAAATTAAGTTCTTTTAGTATTTCTTTAGTCTTTTTTACTTCTTCTACAAGGATAACTTGGGGTAAAATTATTCCTATTTCTTTTCCCGATTCACTAACTCTCTTTAAAGCATTTAATTCTGCTTTGAATATTTCTGGATTTTTTAGACTGAATCTTATTCCGTGGAATCCAAGCATAGGATTAGCTTCTTTTTCTTTTGGTGCTCCTTCAAGATTTGAAAACTCGTCGCTTCTTATATCAGAAGTTCTTATCCATAACTCATCAAAATATTCTGCTATTTTATTTATACCATTAAAAATAACTTCTTCATAATCTTTTATTTTGTTTTTTTCAAGAAAGTAATTTGGATGTTTTCCTGATTCAGCTATTATCCCTTCTATTCTTGTTAAACCTACAGACCTTATTCCAGTTTTAGAGGCCCTTTCTGCAAAACTTGGAAGGTCAACCATTAATTTTATTTTTGTTTTTGTTTTTGTAGTTACCTGTTTTACTTCTTTTTTACTGGTTTCTGCTACTTTTCCTCTGTAAATTTTGCCTTCAAATCCATCCACAGTTACAATTTCCCCTTCTTTTAATTTTTCTGTGGCATTTTCCGTTCCGACAACAGCGGGAATTCCCATTTCTCTTGAAACTATTGCAGCGTGTGCGGTTAAACCTCCATCATCAGTTATAATTGCCGATGATTTTTGCATTGATACAACCATATCCGGATTTGTCATTTTTGTTACGAGCACATCTCCTTGTTTTATTTTATGTAAATCTTTCAAATCATCAATTATTCTCACAACTCCCGAAGCTATTCCTGGAGAAGCAGCTAATCCTTCAAGAACTACCTCTCCATTTATTTTTTTCTGCCCCCCTGAATCTATTCTCTTTTTCATTGTAGTTATTGGCCTTGTTTGAACAATATATATTTCATCTTTATCTATTGCAAATTCTATATCTTGGGGTTTTTTGTAATGTTTTTCAAGTTCAAGGGCTATATTTGATAGTTTTAGAATTTCATTTTTTGCAAGGACTTGTTGTTTTGATTTTTCTTCTCTTAATTGTACAATACTTTTTTTTCCAGAAGAATCTCTTGTAAGAGCTATTTTTTTATTAGCAATTTTTATATCAATTATTTCCATTTCTTTTGTTATAACATATTTATCTGGAGTTATTTTTCCTGAGACTATTCCTTCCCCAAGCCCCCACACAGCTTCCATGATTATATTATCATTTTTATAATTTGGGTCTTTTGAGAATATAACTCCTGACTTTGTTGAATCAACCATTTTTTGAACTACTACTGCAAGACTTGCTTCGGTATGTTTGAACCCTTTTTTATTTCTATAATAAGTTGCACGCGGAGTAAATAAAGATGCAAAACATTTTTTTACATGTGCAAGAAGATCTGAGTCTCCTTTTATATTTAAGAAAGAATCTTGTTGTCCAGCAAAACTTGCTTCTGCTAAATCTTCTGTAGTTGCTGATGAACGCACAGCTACAAATATAGATTCGTGTGCATTGTTGAGTATGTCTAGAGCTGAACCTTCCACAGAACTCAAATCTTCTGTTCCAAGAGTTTCATAAGATTCTATGATTTCTTCTTCCATTTCTTTGGGAAATTTTGAATCAATTATTAATTTTCTTATTTGTTCTGTAATATCATTTAATAATTGAGTATCTTCATAATTTATCTTATTCAAAAGATTTTGTATTTTGTCTTTTAATCCAGAATTTTTTATAAAATAATCATAAGCTTGAGCAGTTATGACAAATCCTGGGGGAACGGAAACTTTTAAGTTGTAAATTTCTCCCAAATTTGCCCCTTTTCCTCCTGCAACACTTCCAGAATCTTTTCCTAATTCAGAAAACCACTTTATCAAATCTGGTTTTTCTTTTGGATTCTCCTCTTTTTGCATTATTAATAAAATTTTTTCATATTAATAAATATTTGGGTGTCTATTCCAAAAAATAAACTTATTTTTATTTTGATATAGCATCAACTGGGCAATTTTTTATGGCTTCTTTCAGTGTTTTGGCATCTTTTTTTGCATTTGCTTTCACTTTTGCTTTTCCTTCATCATCCATTTCAAAAACTTCTGGGCAGGTAGAAACACAAGCCCCACATTTTATGCACTTCTTTTTGTCAACTTTAATCATAAATCGAATATATTCTTTTTGGTTTAATAATCTTTTTATAATACTTTCTTGTGGGGAATTTATGTTTAGCCAGATTGATAAGAATTATATGTGTATGGCTATGAATGAAGCTTATAATTGTTATAAGAGGGGAGATTTGCCTGTTGGAGCTGTTTTAACAATTAATGATAATCTTGAAGGTATTGCGGGAAATTCTGCCAAAACAAATGGTGATTGGACTTCACATGCAGAGAATTCTTTGTTGCGCAAAGTTTCATGGAAGATAAAACAGAATTCGAAGAGCACTGTTAGACTTTATACAACATGGGAACCTTGCTTAATGTGTACAGGGGCTTCAGTACTTTCCAGAATAAACGAAATTATATACGCTTCTCCAGATCCTTTGGGGGGCATGGCCAAAAAAGATCCAAAAAATTTTGGGGATTGGAATGCAATGCACTGGCCTACTTTTAGAGAGGGCCCATTCAAACAAGAATCCTATGGTTTGTTGGTAAAATATATGGAAGAAAATAAAGAAATATGGGGGAATTTTCTTAGTAAATTTAAGATATAGATATAAAATTGTAGTTGTTCTTTTTCAATAGATTTATAAATATAATTAATCATTTCTTATTATGTTAAGTTTGGGGTTGTGGATTTTAATTGGAGTGGCTGCTTTATTGGCAGTTATATTTGTGGCTTATTATAACAGATTTACAGTTCTTATAAACAGGATAGAAAATTCTCTTGGACAAATTGATGTTCAATTGAAAAGAAGGGCCGATTTAATTCCAAATCTTATAGAAACTGTTAAAGAATTTGCGAAGCATGAAAAGGAAGTAATTAAAGCAGTTACTGATGCTCGTAAGGCGCTTGTTGGGGCAAAAGGAACTGTGGATAAAGTTAAAGCAGATCAAAAATTAGAAGGGGCTTTAGGAAAATTATTTGCAATTGCAGAGGGTTATCCAGACTTGAAAGCCAATACAAATTTCCTTGAATTGCAGAGAGAATTGGCTGCTACAGAAGATAGAGTTGCTTATTCGAGGCAATTTTATAATGATAGTATTTTAAGTTATAACAATAAATGTAAGACTTTCCCAGGAAAATTATTTGCAGGAATGTATGGTTTTAAGGAGAAAGAATATTTGAAGATTACAGAAATTGAAAGAAAACCAGTTAAAGTTAGTTTTTAATTATTAGATATATCTTAGTCCATAAATCTTTATTAATCTGAAGAGATCTCTTTTTTTATGAATGATTTTTTGAAAGGAGCTTTTTTGACTTTAACAAATAAGTGCAATTTGAATTGCAAATATTGCTACCAAAAACCATCTCTCTTTAAAAACACTGAAAATAATTTAAAGAAGGAGGATTGGTTTCGAATAATTGATGAATTATTTCTATTAGGATCTAAAAGAATCTCAATTGTTGGAGGAGAACCTTTTCTTTTTGAAGATTTTTTTGAGATACTCAAATATCTAAATGATAAAAATTTTGATGTTAAAATATTTACAAATGGACATTTTTTGAATAAAAAAAATATCGGACTTATTAAAAAATATGGTTTTAGTTTATCTTTCAATTTGAACAGTGCAAATTCAAAAATCCAGGATTTTTATCAGAAAAAAGGAAGTTGGTTAGAAACTGTTCGTTCTATAAAATTATGTAAAAAAGAAAATATTGAATTTGAAATAGCATCCCCTTTAACAAAGACAAATTATTCTGAACTAAAAGAATTTTTTAGTTTTTGTAAGAGATTAGGAGCTAAAAGACTTAGATTAGTACCCTTAGTTTATGCAGATAAATTAGATCTCGCTTTTGATAAAATTAATGAGAAGGAAATACATAATTTAAAAAAAGAGATAGAAAAAATAAAGAGTTTTGAAGTAACTATTGGATGTAGGATATGTGAAGGAGGAAAACATTATTTAACTGTTCAACCAAATGGAGATATTACTCCCTGTACTATTCGAAGAGAAATTATTATGGGAAATATATTAAATGAATCTTTTTCAGATATTTTAAAAAAAGATTTTCAAAGTATTGTTTCTTGTATTCATTAAAACAAGTAAAATAGTCTTTAGAAAACAATAAAAACTTCTTATTTTATATTTATTCATGGATAAATATACCCGTATTGATTTTAGAGATGAAATTTCCAGAAATAAGAGAAAATCATTTTTTCTTATTGTAATTATATTCCTTGTCTTTATTCTTTTTGGGTATGTTATTTCAAAAGCTTTTGATTCAGGTTATTTCTTTTTTATAATGATAATTGCTATTATTTTTTCAATATCTTATATATTAATTAGTTATTATAATTCTCATAAGATAGCAGTTTTAAGTGCAGGAGCAAAAAAAGCTTCTCGTGAAAAATATAGAGATTACTACAATCTTGTTGAAGGATTGACTTTAGCTTCAGGTTTGCCTATGCCTAAACTTTATATAATGCCTTCTAACCGTATAAATGCTTTTGCTTCTGGAAGAAATCCAGAAAATTCCGTTGTGTGTGTTACAGAAGGGGCTCTAAAAAAATTAGATAGGAGAGAATTGGAAGGAGTTTTGGCTCACGAATTGGGACATATGGGAAATTATGATATAAGATATATGACTCTTGTTGCTGTTATGGTTGGAATGATTGCTATTGTGTCTGAAATATTTTTGAGAAGTTTATGGTTTAGAAGTGGAGATGGGGGGGACAATAAAGGACAGGCCATATTTTTGATTATAGGAATAGTTTTAGCAATACTTGCACCAATTGTAGTTTATTTTGTTCAGCTTTCTATATCTAGAAAGCATGAATATTCTGCTGATGCTACAGCGGTGAAATTTACAAGATATCCTACAGGTCTTATAAATGCACTCAAAAAAATAAAACAAGATTATAATTTTGAATCTAAGGAAAAGAAAGTAAGCAAAGCAATAGCCCCTTTGTTTTTTGCAAATCCTTTTAAAAATGCGGGAAGTACACATCCACCAATAGAAAAAAGAATAGAAGCCCTAGAAAGAATGTGAAAACAAAAGCTTTATATATTTTTTAAATTCTTTTTATTAATGAATTATAAAATTATTTATTATAAGATAACTGATTTTTTCAAAAGCAAATATAATCCTAGTTTGGGACATTTGAAAGAAAAGAAAGATGGGAGAAGATTTTTTATTGAAGGGTTTATTTCAGCTTTTGATATTTCTGGAAATTTTTTAATGGAGAAGATAGATTGTGGAAGAATATCAGTTAATCCTTTGGATAATGCTTCTCCTTGGAAATCAGATGCTGATGCTCTTGCTTCTGATTGGAAAAAAGTAGGAAGAGATTTGGAAAGAGTTTTGAAAAAGATTGATTAGTTTTAAAAACCTGTTTTATTTAATTTATTTATGGGTGTATTAAGAGGTTCTGGAATAGTAATTGTTTCAGTTTTATTATTTCTTTCTATTTTAGTTGCAGGTATATGCGTTTCTATAAGTTTATCTTTGAATTATGAAAATGTTCAGCCTATTGCCTATGAAATTGTTGAGAATCAGATAGGTGGGCAATCAATAGTAGATGAACTTACTCCTTATTTGGATGTTTTTTGTAAGACAAACACAGAGATAGTTCATAATTTTGATGGATATATTTTTGTTTATCCGTGTTCTGTTGTACAGGAAGGTTATGATAGTATTATTGATTATAGTGTCGATTACCTTTTAAGTGATTTCTATTATAAAGATTATGACTGCAGTTTTGTAAAGTGTTTTGAAGAGTCTGATGTCCCTTTATTTCTTGTTTCAGATTATGCTCGTAATTTTTGGAAATCTTTATTCTTTAAAGCTTTGGTTCTTTCACTTCTTTTATCTTGTTTGATAGTTTTACTTATGGAGAGAAGGATAAATAGCCTTCTTCTTATTGGATGTCTGGTTGTTGGAGGATCTCTTATTATTTTGGCGTTGAAGAAAATTGGGGTTTTTATTGCAGGAGCTTTTCTTTCTCCTCTTTCAGTAGCCTTTTCAAATGGAAATAATGAACTTTTATCAGATATTGTTGCAATATTCTTTTCAGAATCCTCCAAAGTTTTCTTATGGATGTTTATTTTAGGATTAATTTTAATTGTTTTGTGGATTGTATTTCATCTTACTGGATTGGGTTTTAAAATTAAGGAGAAAATTGAAGCAGTAAGAGGAAATAATTCTGATGGTGAGAATGTATCTAAATCCGATGTAAGAAAGATAGTGAAGGAAGAAATGCCAGGAAAGAAGTCTATCAAATCAAAACAGAAAAAGAAGTTTTTATAAATTATTTAGAATCATCCTTTTTTTCTTCGGATCTTTTAAGAAAACTTTTTATAAATCTTAAATGTTCTTCATCATGGTATTTAATTTCTTTTACCTTATAAGAAACTATTCTTCCATCATCATGCTTTTCTGTCCTTACATTTGTTAATTTTTCTTTTATTTTTTCTCCCATCAAAACTTCTCCTTGCGAAGAGGAAGATATTTTTTTAGCATTAATCATTAAATTTCCTAGATTCATAAACTTTAGAACTCCTTCCTCAGTTTTTTCAACTATATATCCATATTCTATTGATATCCCAAAATCAATTTTGTGTTTGAACAATCTGTTATGTCCAGATAATATTTCCTTCGCTTTCTGTGCAATTTCCAATGCAATAATTTCATTCTTGAAAGTTTTTGTTTTTGAAGGAGTGAGTATAAAAAACAAATTGTCTTGATTTTCATATACAAAAGCCTTTTTGTTTTCTGCCATGTTTATTATTTTTTGAAGTGTCTCCTCTTCATTTCCTTTTTTTGTTTGAACTTCTTTAAGATTTTTTATTTTTATATTGACAACACTCACATCTTGTTTGTTTCCCTTTATAGAAATAGAAAGACTAGCTTTATTTTTTGTTTCAAGTTTTGAATTCTTAGATAAGGGTATTGCTCTATTTTCCCAAGCAGTATTCACTTTAGGCTGTTTAACTTTTTTTTTAAATAATCCTTTGTAAAAATTTTTACTATATTTTTTTCTCAAAAATATGAATGCTGCACCAAGGAAAATAACTAATATAAAGATTAGAATTAATGGTTTTTTAAATAGACTCCCTATACTTAAAGATAAATCTTTTATCTCCACCGTTTTTCCTGTGAGAACAACATTTTGTTTGAGTGTACTTTCTCCACTACTTACTATTTCAACTTCATATTCTCCATCAGGAGCTCTTAATTGATATTTTTTGGTTTCATCAACTTTTAGAAATATAGGTAATTCTTCAGATTCTTCCCCTATTTTTATTAAAACAGTTTCATTATAAGGAACATTTCCTTTGTTAGTAAAAGTAACAGTTTCATTAGTTATATCTACTTCTACTTTCTCTTTTTCTATTACTATAAATGAAACTTCTGTAGTAAGCTGATTTGATATTGCGAATACAGTCCAGTTTGAAGCTGGTTCATTGTAAGCTATAGGCAATTCTAAGTATTCACCAGTTGGTTTTTCAGATTGAATTTGGATATCTGTTGTGCCTTTTTTTATTGTTATTATTGCGTTAGAGTTTATCCCCTCTCCTGTTTGATCATGTAAAATTGTCTTTGCTTTTGCACTTGTGCCCGGTTCTACTTTATTGGTTTCAAGAATAATTTCAAGATAAGTTGGAACTTGTTTTATTGCTATGTTATAATTCACAAATCCCTTGTTTGTTTTTACTTCATCTTCTGTCATTTCATAAGCATTTAACTTCACAAGATAATTTCCCGCTTTCATATCTAAAGGAAGATTTATACTCATAGAATATCTACCATTGTTTATAGTTCCCATTTGTGCTATATTGCTAGAAGAGTTTCCTATCAAAATTTCAACATCTATATATCCATTTACTTCTTTCCCATTTTCTTTTAAGGCGCTTCCAAAGATCAAAAGGCTTTGTCCTGGTTCGTATGTTTTTTGATCTGTATTTGGTTGGAGGGTTAAAATGTTAGAAATTTTAAATTCTTTTGTTTTGACCGCTTTTTGAATTTCCTTAGACAGATATACTCGTATAGTACATGTTCCAATTATTTCTCCTATTTTTTCTTTTGTTAAAAGAAGAGTACATTCTTTGACTTTTCCTCCATCCTCTCTTGATAAACTTATTCCGTCGTGGCATATCTCAATCGATGGTTTTCCTCCACAAAGCAAGTGCATGTATATACCATCAGAAATATCTGAAATAGGTACAACAGTAACGGGGATTGTTATGCTATCTCCAAGATTATAAATTTCATTTGGTTCTTGATTTATAATTATTTTTCCCTCGGCAGAAATTAATGGAAAAATCATAAGTACAAATATAAACATAATAAGTAGGGATATTTTTTTCATTGAATTAGCAATGAATATTTATTTATAAATATTTGTGAAAAATTTCTCTTTTAGTCTCGGAGATTTCAGCGGCTATCTTTCTTAAATCATGGCTAAATTTTTAAACCCTTCTGCTTTTGTTTAGTCATGAAAATTTTGAGCCTTCATTGTGATTATATAAAGTTTAAGCCCATAAAAAAAGCAATAAAGAATCCGCCAAAACTTACAAAGGAAGAGGAAAAAGGAAGAGAGGTTAAGGAAGTTCTTGTTATTTTGACTGCTGTTGAAAAGTGGGATAGTGATGTTTCTTTAGTTGTAAAAGAACTTGTCAGGAATGTAAAAGATATTGCATTACAAGTTAAGGCAAAGAATATTGTTCTCTATCCTTATGCTCATTTGTCAAGAGATTTAGGTAAGCCTGAAATGGCACAGGATATTTTGGAAAAATCTGAAAAAGCATTGGTTAAGGGGGGTTTTAAGGTTGTAAGGGCTCCTTTTGGGTATTATAAGGAGTTTGAACTTAAAGTTAAAGGACATCCTTTGAGTGAATTATCAAGGGAAATAAGAGTTGGGGAGAAAAAAGGGGTTGAAGAATACAATCTCAAACAATTACTTAGAGAAATTTCTAAATCTAAGCTTGATTCTTCAAAATTGAAGGAAAATGACCATAGAATTATAGGAAAACAAATGGATTTGTTTAGTTTTTCTGAAGTTGCTCCTGGAATGGTCTTTTGGCATAATAATGGTTTGATTATAATGAATGAATTAATTAAATATTGGAGAGAAGAGCATGTAAAAGCAGGTTATGAAGAGATTCAAACTCCTCAAATAATGGACAATAAAATCTGGAAAATTTCTGGACATTGGGATAAATATAAAGAAAATATATTCCTTACAGAGTACGAAAAAAGAGATTTTGCTGTTAAACCCATGAATTGTCCTGGGGGGATGCTTGTTTTTAAAAATTCTCCCAAGTCTTATAAAGATTTACCTCTAAGAGTTGGAGAGCTTGGGATTGTTCATAGGCAAGAACTTTCAGGAGTTTTGGGGGGGTTGTTTAGAGTTATTCAGTTTACTCAGGATGATGCCCATATTTATTGTACTGAAAAGCAAGTTGAAGATGAAATAAAAAAAATAATAGAGCTTGATTGTCTTTTCTATAAGAAATTTGGTTTTAAGTATGATATAGAATTTTCCACAAGGCCTGAAAAAAGGATTGGTACTAATGAAATGTGGGATAAATCAGAAAAAGTAATTGAAAATGTTTTGAAAAAGAATAAGATAAAGTATAAGTTGAATCCTGGAGATGGTGCTTTTTATGGGCCTAAAATTGATTTTCATTTAAAAGATTCTTTGGGGAGAACATGGCAGTGTGCTACAATACAATTAGATATGTCTTTTCCCGAGAGATTCGAATTAGAATATACAGATAAAGATAATAAGAAGAAGAGACCACTTATACTTCATAGAACTATTTATGGAAGTTTGGAGAGATTTTTAGGTATTTTGCTTGAACATACGAATGGAAGGTTACCAACTTGGCTTTCTCCTGTACAGGTGAAGGTTTTGAGTTTTACAGATAGAAATGTTAAACATTGTGAAAAGTTTGTGGATAAGATAAAGAAAGAAATGCCTTTTCTAAGAATAGAAGTTGATTTTGACCAGAAAACACTTCAGGCCAAGGTGAAGGATGCTGAAATGATGAAGATTCCCTGGGTGATTATAGTGGGGGATAATGAGGAAAAAGATAAAACAATATCTGTTCGTCATGAAAACAAGGTAGAATACAACGTTAAAGTTGATGATTTTATTAAAAGTATTAAAGAATTAATCGAAAAAAGAAAGTGATTTTTCTAGGTAGTTTTCACCTTTTTTAGTAATTTTATATTTATAATAGCTTCCAACATTACTATATACCTTTTCATAGGACTCAATAAATTCTTTTTTTCTTAACCAGTTAATATTACTTCCTGTGATTGGTAATCTTTGATTTATATTTTTAGCAATTTCTCTTTTTCTAACATTTCCTTTTTTAATAGATAACAATATTCTTTTGTGAAATTCTCTTTGAGAATTTTTTGTATAATTGTTTAATATTTCATTTAGTTTATCTCTTCTTTTTGGATGCAAGGGAGATATTATTTTTAAAAATTTTTTAAGATTGGATTTATGAAAAATTAATAATCTATATATAGGAAATTCTCTTTTTGATTTATCCTTAGTTATTCTTGATTCAATTCTTAATGTTTCTAAAATTTGTTTTATCTGAAAAAGCCATCTTTTGCTATTAGATGTTATGGATATTCTCCTTGAACCTGTAAATGTTACACTTCCTTCTGCATCGAATGCCCCCCTAATTGCCGCGATGCTTAGACTCATATTAGACAATATAAAATCTGGGATATTTAATTCATTTTTCTTTCCGGTAGGAACACCTAAAATTTTGTTAAATAGATGAGCAAGGACAGATGACCTAATTATAAGGAAATTAGCATCTTCTCTTTTGATTAATGTTATTTGAGTTTGTCTTATTCCCAAGGAAATGAAGAAACTTTTTACATAATTTATTAGGGTTTCATTCTTATTTACAAAAGTTATATTCCAAAAGTTTGAAGGAATATGCCCATCTCCATTAATTAATTCTCCGATATATACCCAATTCTCATTTATATCTATAAAAGGGCCAATCTTTAAGTAATTTCCATTTTTACTTATTTTGACTTCTATTTTATTTTGTAAATTTTTAATATCTATTTTTTTTAATAAAATCAGCTTGTTTACCAAATCAAGGGGTAAAGATCTTGTTCCATTAATATATCTACTCATATTTTTTATGGGTATGTTAAAAATTTTCCCCCATTCTGTTACTGATTTAGTTAAGAAAAATGTTTTTCTTAGCCCCTTTCCCATTTTTATTTTCGTATTTTTAGGTAGATATTGCAGAATGTTAAATTTCATATAACATTATAGTGATAGGAGATTATAAAGATTTATAACTCCTCTAATTTTAATTCTTGTTATTTTTTTGGTGTGGTTTGCGAATTACTATTATATAAATTGAACCCTCTTATTCATATTAATTTATATTCTATATTCTAAAACCTTATAAATTGAAATATGTTTATTTTTTTATGAATTTTCAGTTTTATTTTGAAAAATTAAAACATTCTAAAGATTTTAAGGAATTTATTGGAGAGAATAAAGATTCTTTTTTTTGTTCTGGATTTTTTACACTCAATAAAAAAGGAGAGAAAGACGTTCAAAATATGGACTATTTTGTTCCTTCTAAAAATAAAATGTTTAGTTTTAAAATAAATGAAGGGGTTGAGTTGGTTCCTGTGGATGATTTTGGAGACAAGTTTAAGCCAGAAAAAATATCGGAAGAGATTAATTTTAATTTTGAAGAGATTGAAAGGATGATTCAGGATAGAATGAATAAAGAGAATATTAAAAATAAAATTGAAAAACTTCTTCTCAGTTTACAGGCAAATAAAAAAAAGAATTATATTTTAGGAACTGTTTTCATATCTGGATTGGGGCTTCTTAAAGTTAAAATAGATTTGAATGAAATGAAAATTGTTGATTTTGAAAAGAAAAGTCTTCTTGATATGATGAAGATTGTTAAGAAGTGATTAATTTTTTAGAATGTAATCTAATGTTACTTTTTTGAAAGGTTCTCTTCTTAGTTTTTCAATTCCAACAGAAGTTCCTTCTCTACCTTCTATAAAATCTAAATAATGTTTTGAATATCCTCTTCCATAAAAAGTTTGACAATTAACTTCACAATAATAGCCCTTTGTTGGAACGAATTCTTCTTCTATAAATTTGGATATTTCCTTTGGAGAAATACCTTTAATTTTTTTATTATATCCACAAGAAGAATATTTCATATTAATCTGTGTATCTTTAGGTAAGACTATGCCTATACTCTTTTTAACTTCTTCAATACTTAGTTTATCATCCCCAATATTCTTTCTTTCCGCAAGCATATTTGAAAGGTTTCTTAGTATTTTCATTTTATCTCCTTAGCTTTTTCTTCAACTAATCTTTTTTCTGCTTCAACTTCTTTTTCAAGAGCATTTTTCTTTTTGTTATAGAATTTATCTATGTGTAGAAATTTATTATTTCCATTATCTATGAAAATGTCTTCGCCAACCATATAATCTATAAAAACATCCTTTTTACCATCTCCATTTAAATCTTGGACATGAACTTTTCCTGGGCAAAAAAAGTAATTTGTAGCAATAGCTCCTACTGCTAGAACAAATGCTCCTTTTTTAGTCCAATCCCATACGTGATACCATGTATTTGAATCCATTTTTATTTCTAATGTTGTTTTTCTTTAACTTTATTTTCTATTGATTTTTGCTGTTCTATAGTTGCTTCTATTTCTTCTTTTGAAATTTGATCAAGTAACTTATAGGTGTTGTCTCCTTGGTTTATGAAAAGATATTTCTGATTATAGTTACCAAAAAATCCTATTTGAGGTATTTTTACTATAAGATCGGGATGGTTATCTTCATTTAATTTTTGAGAATAAGCTTCAGCTATTGGATTTGGTGTTAGAATCTCTTTTAGAGAGCATACAGATATTCCTCCCACTAAAACGAGTGTTGCCATTACTCTTAACATGCTTTTCTGATATTTATCCATGTTCCTCATACCTCCCAATCATTTATAAACTTTTCTATAAGTAACTACTTTAAAGTTAATACTTATTTTTCAATAATAAAATTAATCATCATTTCGCTATTGTGTGAAGAGAGAATCTTGAAGCCTGTTTTTTTGAAGAGGGTGTGAATTTCTTCTTCTGTGAATAGATAATAATATCTTTTTCCTTTGTCTGTCCAGCCCACTAATTTTTCTTTACCTTTTTTTTGATTAAATCTTTTTGAATTAAAATTCCAAACTCCTATAAGTGCTTTTGATTTTGGTTTCATAACTCTGTAAAGTTCTTTTATAGCTTTTTTATGATATTTTGGTTGTAGACAGTGTAGAGCAGAAATACATATAGCATAATTAAAGAAATTATTTTCAAAAGGAAGTTTTGTTAAATCTGCTACCTTGAATTCTGCATCTATCCTCAGTTTTTTTGCCTTCTTTTTAGCAAGTTTAATCATTTTATTAGAAAAATCAACAAGATACATCTTTCCTTCAGATATTTTTGTTAAATGTCTTCCACTTCCCGAGCCCAAATCTAAAACATTACCCATGCATTTAGAGAGAAAATCTTTGCTGAATTGAGAGGGGATTTGTTTGAATTTATTCCAGTCTTTGGATATACTGTTCCAAATTTGTTTCTGATCGTTTGAAATCATTAATTAAATTGGAGTAAGGGAGTTATAAATATTTTTGAGGGTTTAAATAAAATCTAATTTTGTGGGATAACTTCAGCAATTCTTAAAATATCTATCTTTCTCTCGAGTTTATTCCAAGAACGATGTCTTTTCATTATTTTTTCACGCTCATCTTTAGGAATAATTTCCCTCTGAGCTATCATGGTTTTAAAAAGAGTTTTCACTTCTTCAAGATCATTTGCCTGGTAAAATGTTCTTGTATTATATGTTGTTCGAGAATCATTCTCTTGAACAAAATAATTTAGAAGAGGATTGCTTGATCCTCCAATAGTTAATACATCATAAGATACTTCATAGATATGTTCCATACATTTTTGTAATTATTTATTGATTTAAAAATCTTTCTTTTACATGTTAAAAAGCTCACAACAGCTTTAAAATCTCTCTCTATTTATTTATTGTATGAAAACTCCTGAAATAAATGAAATAAGAAAGCCGACTAAGACTTTATCGGGTATCACTCCTGTTGCAGTTATGTTGCCCCCTCGCAAATGCAAACATGGAAATTGTATTTATTGCCCATCCATGAATGTTCCTCAAAGTTATACTCCTAAAAGCCCAGTTGTTTTGAGGGCGAAAGCTCTTGATTATGATTCATATAAACAAGTTGTTTCAAGAATAAAAGCATTTGAAGTTATGAATCATCCCACTGAAAAGGTAGAATTAATTATAATGGGGGGAACTTTTTTAGAATATCCCAAGAAATTTCAATATGATTTTATAAAAGGGTTGTATGATGGATTAAATTGTTTTAAGTCAAAGAGTTTAGGAGATGCAAAAAAGAAAAATGAGGGTGCAAAACACAGATGTGTTGCGCTTTGTATTGAAACTCGCCCAGATGTTTGTTCTAAATTTATAGAAAGAATGAGGGAATTTGGATGTACTCGTGTGGAGTTGGGGGTTCAGATTATAAATAATAAGATTTATGATTTAGTAAAAAGAGGGCATAAAATTGAAGATGTGATTAAAGCAACTAAAGATTTGAAAAATGCCTGTTTTAAGGTGGGTTATCACATTATGCCTGGACTTCCCGGAAGCAATCCCAAAAAAGATTTAAAGTTGTTTAAGAAGATTTTTTTGGATAAAAGATTCAAACCAGATCAAGTTAAAATCTATCCATGCCAAGTTATGCCTTTTTCAGAACTTGAAAAATTATACTGGAAAAGAAAATATAAACCTTATTCTGTTAAAGAAATTCAAAAACTTTTGATTGAGATGCTGAAGGTAATTCCAAGATATTGTAGGGTAATGAGAATTATGAGAGAAATTCCTTCTGAATATCTTGTAGCAGGAACAAAACACATTGGAATTAGAAAAGATATTGAGGATGAATTGAGAAAGAAGAATGTTAAACTCAAAGAGATTAGGTATAGGGAAATTGGATTTAATAAAGAAAATGTTAATTTAGATTTTAAATTAAAGGTAACAAAGCATAAGGCTTCTGGTGGAAAAGAATATTTTATAGAAATTGTGAATAAGAAGGATATTTTATTTGGTTTATTGAGATTAAGAATCTTCGACAAAAATGCAATGATAAGAGAGCTTCATATTTATGGGCAGAGTTTGAAGTTGGGAGAAAAATCAGAATTGATAGGACAACATAAAGGTTTTGGAAAGTGGCTTATGAGTGAAGCAGAAAAGATTGCCAAGAAAAACAAATGTAAAGAGATAAAAGTAATTTCGGGGGTGGGGGTTAGGGAATATTATAGAAATCTTGGATATGAATTGAATAAAGATAATGGGGAATATATGGTTAAGTTTTTATAATGAAGAGGTTAATTAGAAATATGTCTAATATTATTATATCAAATAAAGAAGAACTTGAAAAGCTGAAACAAGCAATTACTTCTTCTGGTCCAGATAAATTTCATGTTGTAACAGATTTTGATAGAACATTAACAAAGGCATTTGTTAATGGAAAAAAGACCCCTTCTGTTATTTCTGTTTTAAGAGAAGAAAATTATCTTTCGGAGGAGTATTCAGAGAAAGCCAAGGCTCTTGCAGAGCATTACCATCCAATTGAAATGGATTTTGGAATATCCCTAGATGAGAAGAAAAAATATATGAAAGAGTGGTGGGAAAAACATTTTGAGTTACTAATTAAGTCTGGATTAAATAAAAAGAACCTTGAGAGAGTTGTTGATGAGGGAAAAGTTGAATTTAGGGAAGGGGCTTTGGAATTTTTTGACTTATTACATGAAAAGAAAATACCTTTGATAATTTTATCTTCTTCGGGAATAGGTGATTTGATTCCTATGTATTTAGAAAAATATGGAAAATTGTATGATAACATCCATATAATTACTAATTTGTATAAATGGGATGAAGAAGGAAACGCAATTGGTATAAAGAAACCAATTATTCATGTTTTCAATAAAGATGAAGCTTCTGTTACACACCTTCCGAAAATTCATGATAGGATTAAGGGTAGGAAGAATGTTCTTCTTTTGGGAGATTCTTTAGGTGATTTAGGTATGGTTAAGGGTTTTGATTACGATAATCTGTTAAAAATAGGTTTTTTGAATGATAAAGTTGAAGAAAGTTTGGAAAAATATAAAGAAAATTTTGATGTTGTAATAACAAATGATTTAGATATGAATTATGTTAATGAAATTATGAAAGGAATCAAATAATCAAATCTTTATTTTTCCACTTTGCCAATCTTTTAGAATCAATCGTGCTGTAACATCTTCATTAACTTTCCCACCTTTTTTTATAAATCCTTTTTTTCTTCCTAATTTTTCAAGTAGAACTTCAGAATCCCCTTTTGTATCTATTTTGTAAAATTTTTCTAATATTTTTGAATAATCTTTCATAAGGTTTGATATAACCATCTCTGGATCTTTAACTTGACTATAACTTCTTGCCCCTAGTTTTGTGTGTGTTGCTATTTTTTCTCTATCTTGAGTAGAATATTCTTTTTCGGGTATTATTCCTGGGGAGTCAATTAGAACAATATTTTCAGATAGTTTTATTTTTTGTAGATTTTTTGTAAATCCAGCATCTGAACCGACTCCTGCAGAGCTTTTACCTATTAATGCGTTTATAAGAGAACTTTTTCCTGTGTTTGGATAACCTATAATTCCCACAGTTATTCTTTCATTTGTTGTTTTGTCCTTTTTGTTTACTTTCTTCGCTTCTATTTTTATTCTATCTCTTAACTCTTTTATCCCTTTTCTTTGAGTAGAAGATACAAATACATGGGGCATTAGTTCTTTTGATATTTTTATTTTGCTTTTATCTATTAAGTCCGTCTTATTAAAGACGTAAATGAGTCCCTTCTTTTTTTTCTTTATTTCTTCCTCGAAATCATCATTTCTAGTTTCTTTTATAAATCTTGAGTCAAGAACTTCTAAGACTATATCCGAATCTTCAATGATTTTTTTTGTTATTGTAGGATATTTTCCTCTTTGCTTTCTTATGTTTTTTACTTTTCTGTTGTGTCTTGAAGAAAAGCTGTGTCTTACTCTCATGAAATTGTTAGGAAATTTGGGTTTAAAGATTTTTAGAAAGAGATATATGAGGTATTTGTGAATAGATAATTGTAAAATATATATTTTTATTATTTTTTGGTTAAAAAACTATTGGATTTGTCATTTTTGAGGGAAAGATTTATATATTTGAACACTATCAAAAAGATGAAATGAAAATTTGAGCAAAAATTGCAATAATTTCTCATCTAGGAGGTGAATGAAATGAATGAAACGGAAAATGATTATAAAAGAAATGGAAGAAAGAAAGCACAATCAAGAAGGAATGAA
>Ga0180009_10002201_pt1 | contig 23079 bp, 25 predicted proteins | sample OS_PC_MetaG_FD_123537 | JGI IMG/M metagenome (GOLD analysis project Ga0180009, IMG submission 123537) | Groundwater microbial communities from the Aspo Hard Rock Laboratory (HRL) deep subsurface site, Sweden - OS_PC_MetaG | ecosystem: Environmental > Aquatic > Deep subsurface > Groundwater...
AGCCTATGACGACTGGAAGAGGGGTCACGAGGTGCTTCTCCGTGCGGGCCTGCTCGATTCGGCCCTCCATTCGGGGGGACCATAAGGCACCTCATGCGTGCGACGCAACCGCTGCATCCGGACGAGTTCATCCTGGACCTGTTGGATCTGGCTCACCGTGCACGAACCCACGCCAGCCGATCTCCTCGCCGCAGTTGGCCGTTCGCCCACGGCGAGGCGGTGGCACCGGCCTCGGCGCGATCCTGATCAAGGCGCGAGCCGTTGATGTGGACGACCTGCCCGACGCGCAGCGCGGAGACCTGGCGTTCCTCCTGAGCCTGGTCGAAGACCCCCGCGCGCTCGCAACCGAGCTGAGGGGCAAAGAGCGCTCCTGGTTGCGACGCCGGGCCGAGCTGCTCGAACGCGATCACCCGGCGTGGCGGGCGCTCACCGTGGAAGATGCCGCGAACGGCTACCTGGCCCTGCGCATCCTCGCCGGTCTGTGACACGCCCAAGTGCACCTGGCAGCCATGTGGCAGCACGGGGCTACCTGAATGGTAGCCAATTAGGACCATGTGAGAACTTCGTGGGCGCGCTCTACCTATTCTCGAACCGAAACAACCCTTTGATTTCTCAAGCCTTGCCTCACCGCAGCAAAGCCTCGCTTCGCTCGATCGGCTGATCATCCACCTTCACCCGCAGCGGACCAGGGTCACGCTGAACGGCACCAGCAGCCTGGTCTCCGAGAGGACGCCCGAGTTCTCCGGCCCGCTGGCCAGAGTGAAAAAGGCGGCCTACCAGGCAACCTCCCACGACTTCCTGGTGACGGCCTTCTACCTGGCCCGGGGGCGCAAGCGGAAGATCCGGGTCGAGGTCAAGGGGCCAAGGAGCAAGGGCCGGCTGGCGTGGAAGCGAACCCAGTCGTTCTTCACCGAGAAGGATGCCATCCAGTACATCCGCGAGCAGCGCCAGCTGTTCGATGAGGACAAGACCGGGCAGAAGGCCGGGAGGGACGAGCGATGAGTGGGCCCACCCGTGTCAGCCATGCCCTTCACCAGCGGTCGGGGCCGGAACGAGATGGCATCTGGAAGCGGTACAGGCAGGCCGTGCTCGACAGGATCGGGGACTTTGCACTCGTCTATATAGATCTCTCCAGGCGGAGGCCGTCTTCCAACGAGTGGGTGTCGGCCCTTTGCCCGTTCCACGAGGACCACAATCCGTCCTTCTCCTTCAACCGGGCCACGGGCCACTGGCGCTGCTTCGCTGGCTGCGGCGAAGGGGACGCCCTCGACTACCTCATGCGCATCACGAGGAGGAGCTTCAAGGAGGTGCCCCTCGAGCTTGGGGATCAGCTCGTGGTCCCACGCCCGCAATCGGAACGCTCACCGCCCCCACCTATCAGGGAGCAGCTCGTCAGCCGGTGGGCGGCCAGCCTCCAGGGCAACAAGTCCAGCGGCACGCAGGCATGGATTGCCGAGTGCCACCGGCTGGTGGACCACTGTGTCGCCGCCTCCGGCAAGGGCAGGCACGCCGCGGCGAGGGAAGCATTCGAGCTGATCTTCTCGCTCCTGCGGCACATCAACGAGGAGGACCAGAAGGTCCTGTTCTTTGCTGACGAGCCCGGGGTGTGGCAGGTCGGCGTCAACTGGGAGGAGGTGATGCCGCCCTGGTTCGAGTGCCTGGCGCAGACCGCCGGGCCGGACGACTTTGCGCAGGCCGCTCTTGTGATGATCACCGCTTTCTTTCGGGGCGACCGCGAGCGCTACCTCCGGATGGCGCGCAGAAGCGCAGACCCGGCGCAAAAGAAGGCGCTCAAAGACGCCGAGGGTGCAGCCCCTGCGCGCCGGAGACCTTTGAGCCGCAGAAGATGACGTCCAGGCGCAAGATGTCCAGATCCGCAAAGGTAGACCGGCGCGCAGCTGAGGAGGCTCCGCGGATCGCGATCAACGGAAGGCACCTCGACGAGGTCCAGACGCCCATGGAGCGCTCGCCAGGGTGGCCATCCCGTGCCTTCCTCCGGTTCCCGGCTCACCGCCACTCGGCACACCTCGAGGGCGATACGCTCACGCTGCGCATGCGGGCGCTGACTGCTCTCCAGCTCTACTTCGATGGCACGCTGCCGGTGGACCGCAACGTTCCCGTGGACGTACGCGTCGGCATCCAGAACCTCGGCCTGTTTCGAGTCGAGGCCCTCGAGTGCGCCGAGCGCTTCCCCGAGAACGAGCCCGTGATCGTGCGGTTCTCGAGGGTGAAGAGTGCCGGGTGCCCGCCCGCGACGGAGGCCTGAACGCAGCACCCAACCCGTGCCTGACCTGATCATGCCACACCATGAAGCGACAGGAGGTATCCCGTGCCCGCGTATCTGCTTCGGGAAGGGGTAGGAAAGGCTGTTGCGATCTACAGCCGGTGTGAAGACGAGCTGCTCTGCCGCGCCGAGCTTCTGGTGATGCTCGGGGAGGTTGACGCCAGGGTCCCGCCTGGCCTGGCGCAGGGGCCGGTCCACGGCTACTACGACGTGGATCCCAGTTGCACCCGCGAGGAGTTTCTCAGGTCGTACGAGAAGGACCCAGCCAGGCACGAGAAGCTCGTGGAAGCCAAGAGAGCCATCGCAAAGAACGGCTGGGCTTTCCCCGCACTGGACTGACGGGTTTGCCCCATCCTCGGGTGGCCACCACTGGAAGGGCCGCGATCTGCCGCCCTGTGTCCTCGAACCGGACGCGGATGCCGACGTAGGCGGTGACAAACCAGGCTCCGCTCCCGCCGTCAGGGGCCCGGTCGAGGCGTCCCTTTGCGGATGGACCAGGAAGCCGCGGTCGTCCGGCGTGGCCTCGGGGAAGGTCCTCGAACTCTCCACGGACAGGCACAGTGTGTGCAACCCGTTGGCCTGTCACGGGATTCTGGATCAAGATCCTAGCCGTGACTGTACTCCTGCAACCGACGTGTAACCTGCATTACTCGATCCTGCCTACAATGGCCGTGGCAGGACCTCCTGCCGCCCGCTACAATGGAGCGTTGTGCCAGTCGTCGACGTTGTTGGTGCCTGCCGATCAGGACTCATCCCGCCCCTGCCGGGCCCGGCGCCCCGGCGGCGCGGAGCCGTGGCCCACCGGCCACCGAGTCGCAAGGCCCCGCAGCGAGCACAGGTAGGCGTGCCCTCCCCCGACGCGGCCGCGCAGCACGCAGGAGCATGCCATGTCTGGTGTTAGCATCCGGGACTTCGTCAGCCGGTCCAGCCAGCTCACGATGCTCCTCATGGCTGACGAAAACGACTTCCGCGTCACGCTCGATATCCTCGGGGCCGCGCCCCCTCCCCCGCACGAGAAGGCCATGCTCGCCGCCATCCGGTTCGTCAGGAAAGCCTACGGCAACGACCGGCGCAAGATCCGAACCCTCAGCGTGCTCCACCCGTGTCGTGTCGCCTCGACCATCGCGCGGTGCGAGCTCGCGAACGGCCGCTTCTCAAGCGGGTCCTTCGACGTCCTCGACTTTCTCGTCGGCCTCTTGCACGACGTGGAGGAGGACATCTCGCCGGAGAGGCTGCAGGCGGCCGAGCCGGAGTTCGTCTCGCTGCTCTCGGAGCTCGACGAGCAGCAGCGCTGGTTCATGCGCGAGCGCATCCATGTCCTCACCCGGCGCCCCGGCCAGCAGTACTTCGACTACCTCTGCGGCCTGCTCAGCGTCGGGGATCGCTGCATCCACCCCGTCAGGGTGAAGACGGCAGACAAGCTTGACTCAGTCCTGGACCTGTACCTGATGGCGCCATCGGTTTCCAGTCTCGACTTTTATGTGACGATGTTCGAGATCCTGTGCGTGCCGAGCTACCGCGGGCTACCCAAGATGCCCGACCCGCCCGTTGGGCGCAAGCAGGTGGAGCTGTTCGTCTCGAACCTCACCAAGGCCCTGCTCTGGATCTCCCTGCTGAGGCAGACGGAGTCTGCGCAGCGGGACCCGGTGGTGCGGGAGCTGAACGAGCTGTTGATCGAGGGGTCGATTCGTCAGACCGAGGTGATTCTCCTCAGCTACCTGATGGAGCGTGTGCCTTTCGCGAACGAGCAGCACGGGGCGATCAAGGCCGGGCTCGAGTACTGCCAGGACCCCGTGGCGGTCACGACCGTGACACCGAGGGACAGGGGGCACCTCCTCGACGGCAGCTTGCTCGAGGGCCTCTCGCTGCAGTCTGATGATCAGACGAGGAAGCGGCGCATCTCCGAGCTGTACGACGATCCGCTCCGGTTCACCGCGCTGCTGTTTGTGATGATCGCCGTGTTCAGGTGCTGTGCCAGGGACGGGTCCTTCTTCGTCAAGGGGATATCAAGGGAGGGCGTTCGTGTGCCGTAGATCCCCCTCGTCTGCCACGTCCTGACCTGCATTTCATCCAGGCGGCATGGCGTCTTTCGACAGCCACCGAGGGGGCCGCCTGCGCTATCATGCCGCCACTGGAGGGTCAGGCTCATGCCACGGACAAGCAGGAACGCTCCCTGCCCGTGCGGCTCCGACGGGGACACGCGGCGCGGCTCACCGCAACATGTCAGCAGAACGCGGAGCAAGGGTATGCGTGCACATCGACGAGAGGCAGCTTCGCATGGTGCGTGAGAAGACGCTTGACCTGCTGGTGAAGCTCAAGGCCATGGCAGACGAGTCGCAGTCCACCACCTCGTAGGCGTCGACCCGTTTCGCTGTAGGCGCTGTCACACGGCATCACCCCCGGCGCCGCCCACGCTCAGCATCGTGGCCTCGGCCAACGTCACCTGGCTGGCATGACCGCTCGGGACACAGATGCCCTTGGCGGTGTACTCGCACCCGTCGTCGCAGTGGATGAGCAGCTTGTCGCCCAGGAGCCGGCCAAGCCTGACGAGCAGCCTCTTGACCTCGCCATCTTCCGGCTGGATGCGGTTGGTCGTGCAGCTGCCCGCGGCAATCCCCTTCCTTGTCCTGCTGATGGTGAAAGCCTCGACCGCTACCTCCCTTGCTGGCACAAGTGACACCATTCTGCCCGGCTGGTAGACCTCGAGCCTCAAGACGCGGTGATCGTAGTCGACGGACAGGTGCAGAAGCGCGGCGTTAACCTCCTCCGGGGCCAACGCGGCTCCTTCTTTCATCTCCCAGTGGATGGTGTAGCCCATCATGCACCACCCCCTGCCTGGGCCTCGAGCTGCACCTTGAGCCGCTCGATGTACATGCCCGCGGTGCACACGTCGAGCCTCTCGATCCCGACCGGCACCTCGGTCTTCATCCTGCGGTGCAAGGCGAAGATGCGCCGCTGCTGTCTCTCCGTAATGGGTTGCGTTGCCATGTTGGCTACCTCCGAGGCCCCCATCTCGCGTGGGGCACCTCACAACCACTGAGCCGGGGAGGTGCCTTGCAGCACCATCCCCCCCTGGGTCTACTGGGGACCGGCGAGGTCCCCTTCCTCGACCTCCACCCTGCCACTGCTCTGGCGCTGCGCGAGGATGTACCTGTAGGCCTCCTCCAACACGAACCTGGCCAAGCGGGATGTCGTTCGTGCGGAAGCTGCCGCTGCTCTTCCACTCGCCGGTGCCCTTGTCCCTGTACCGCCTCTCGACAGACACGCTCTTCACCTCGACATCCCGGCTGTTGAAGGCCCGGGTGTTGCTCCACACCGAGGCCTCGAACTCGCCAGCCCGGAACTTCCTCTCCGGTAGGTTCTTTCTTTCGCCGTTCATGTTCGGCTCCTCCGGGACACGCCATCTCCTCGTGGCGCACCTCCTCGCCGGGAGGTGGGAGGTGCGCGGGTACATCTGAGCCGGCCCGGAGACACCAAGTGTCCTCGATGTCCCCTTTTCAGGGGACAGACCGGAAGGAGGCCTCGGGCTATGATCCGTTCAAGACTCCAAGATTTCGAACAGCCATCTCACAGCCCGCCTCTGACGCGAGCGATCATCAGACGCGATGGAAGGAGAGCCGTCGCGCGACGATCTCGAACCCAGGAACGTGGCCGCTGAGAATACCCTCTGGTCTCGACATCTTGGTAACCCGCGAGCATCGGCACGACGGCTGCATTGCTTTGACGACAGAGAACAGGGGCAAGCGGCGGGAGTCTCGACCCGCTGAGGGGATGCAAGCATGGGCAGAACCTATCTTGGAGCGGGGCTGGATCTGTGGGGCTGGGCCGCGGTTCCGGCAAGAGCCAGGGGGCCTCCCCAGGCTCCCTGGATCCGCCGACATCGAGGGGGGTGAGCGTCACGGGAGGAAACCGGTCATGAAGACCCTGGAGTCTCACTGTCAATCGTGTCGAGCATTGCCATCTCCTTCGTGGATTCCGAAGCCCTTCCAGGATCTGGAGCCTTCTGGCCAGAAACTGAGTATGGTAGGATGCCTCCGGCACCGCAGACCCAGGGCAACCCTGGTGGGACAGGACGGATGGGCGAGGTAGGCCAGCTGATCGGCCAGGTTCTTCACGACACCTACCGCGTCGAGCGGCTGCTCGGCGAGGGTGGGATGGGGGCGGTCTACGAGGCCTCGCACCTGCGCCTGGCCCGGAGATTCGCGGTCAAGGTGCTCTTTCCCGCTGTGGCCTCCAACCCCGAGGCGCTGGCCCGGTTCAAGCGGGAGGCCACGATCACCAGCGAGCTGCATCATCCCCACATTGTCGAGGTGATCGACTTCTACCACATGTCCGACGGGACGCCGTACCTGGTGATGGAGCTTCTGGAGGGCCAGGACCTGGCAACGCGCATCCAGCGGACAGGACGGCTCGAGCTACTCGAGGTTGCATCAATCCTCAGGCAGGCCGCCTCCGGGCTCCAGGCGGCCCACCAGCACGGAATCGTCCACCGGGACCTGAAGCCGCAGAACATCTTCCTCTGCCGGCGCGGCGAGCGGGACAACTTCGTCAAGGTGGTGGACTTCGGCATCTCCAAGGTGCTGGGCTCCCAAAGCGCCATGACGCGGACAGGCGCGCTGATGGGGACGCCGTTCTACATGGCGCCGGAGCAGGCGGAGCAGCGGGCGTCCGAGGTGGACCTGCGGACGGACGTCTACGCCATGGGGGTCATCCTCCACGAGATGCTCGCCGGACAGGTTCCGTTTTCGGCGGACTCCATTCCATCGCTGCTCTATCTGATCGTGCACAAGGATCCTCCTGCCCTCCAGTCGCTGAGACCGGATGTCCCGGAGTCGATCGAGCGCGTCATACAGAAAGCGATGCGGAAGCGTCCCGATGACCGGTACCAGTCGATGGGGGTGCTTTCGCGGGAATTCATCAGCGCCCTGGAAGTGAGGGACTTCGACGAGCCGACCGAGGACCGCAAGACGCGCTGGACCAAGCCGGAGGTGCCGGTCGTCGGGGATGGAGCCAGGGACAGCGCGGTGGCACCCACGGTCGGGGCCGGCCTGGAGGCGGAACCCACAGAGGCCTGGAAGCCGGGCGGGGAACACCAACAGGAAGAGGAATTCCGCTGCTTCATCCCGGAGCGCCCCGCAGGGGCGCGAGGACCGGAATTCCCCACCGAGGAGCTCAAGGCGGACAAAGAACAACCGCTGGCCGGGCTGCTCGCCGGAAATCGGCCGGTTGACGTGCTGTCGACGACAGGGGCTCCCATCCCGCTGGTCCGCCGCAAGGACCCGACAGCACCAAAGCTGTCACCCGGACCGGTGGGTGGCATGAGCACCACGCTGTCGTCCAGCGTCGGAGAGGTCCGCAAGCCACGCCGGCCACGGCTCAGCGCAAGAGCCATCGTGGCGATCGCGGCTCTGGCATTCGCGGCAGCGGGCACCGGGGTGCTCGTCGGCGCGCTCGAAAAGAGCAAGCAGCCGAAGGGCGAACCGGTGACCGCGCCGAAGAGCCATGCCTCGAAGCCCTCGGCGGTGGCGAAAACTGCCAGGCCAGACGCCCGGACCAAGAACACCGAAGTGCCTCCGCCCGTGCCTGACAGCAGGGTTGCGCCGACCCGCCAGCTCTGGGTCACCACAACACCGCCTGGCGCCGAGGTGCTTCTCGATGGAGAGCGGGTGGGCAGGACGCCCCTTCTGGGCCACCCGATTCCGACGCACAAGGCGACGCTGGTCGTCAGAAAACAGGGCCACGCGGAGTTCCGCCAGCCCCTGGAACCGGGGACGAAGCGAGTAACGCTGAAAGTCGCGCTGAAGCGGCTGCGCCGGCCGGATCCAGCGCTGATCCAGGTGCACGACCCGGACGCGAAGAAGACGACGCCCCACAGAGAAAGCACCTGCGAGCTGGACGTGTTCACCCTGAGCGCCGGCGCGCCGATGTGGGCTGACATCTACGTTGATGGAAAGAAGATCGGACCGTCGCCGGTGTTCCTCAAGCAGCTCAAGCCGGGACCGCACACGGTGGAGGCTCGCCGGGAGGGACACCGATCGAGGCCCAGGCAGGTGATGCTGCAGCCGGGGCAGAAGCAGAAGATCCTCATGGAGCTGGAGACGCAATGATGCTGCGAGAGTGGACCGGAAGAGACCGTCTATCGACCGTCGTGCTCGGCCTGGGGCTGCTGCTCGTGCTCCGCGGCGAAGCTACGGCCAAGCCAGTCGCAGACAACCTGTATCAGGAGGGGGTCGTTCGCTTCACCACGGGTGATCTCAAGGGCTCCTTGCGGGCGCTGAGCCAGGCCAAGAAGCTGACCAAGGACCCCAGGCTGCTGGGGCGCATCTACCTCTACATCGGTCTCAATCACGCGGTGCTCAACAGACCAGCCCAGGCCAAGGAAGCCTTCAGGACCGCCCTGACCCACAACCTGACCCTGAGCCTGGACGAAAAACGCTTCCGCGGGTCCATCGTCGAGATGTTCAAGGAGGTCCGGCAGCTCTTTCGCGGCGAGCTCGTCATCACGGCGGACCGCGGCAACGCGGAGGTGCTGGTGGACGGCAAGCCAGTGGGGAAGGCGCCGTACAAGGGCCAGCACCCCATCGGAGCACACCAGGTGGAGGTGCGCACCAGGGACGGGAAGTTCGGGTGGAAGGGCGAGGTGGTGGTCGCCCTGGGCAAGCAGACCGAGGTCCCCGCCACCCTGACGAGGATCAAGGCGCCCGTCGAGCCCCAGCCCGAGCCGGGTGACGGTACGCCCGAGGTGGAGAGCAAGCCGGAGATCCGGGCCGCGATCGTCGCGGTGTTTGACATCCAGGACCGGATGGGCCAGCACCGGCCCGAGGCGCTGCAGCAGCTGACCGACTACCTGGGAGGCAAGATAGCCGAGGGAGGTATGTTCCAGGTGGTTCCCAGCAGCCAGGTCAGGCAGCGGCTGGTCGAGCAAAAGAAGGAGAGCTACAAGGGCTGCTTTGACCAGCAGTGCCAGATCGAGATCGGACGAGAGCTGGCCGCACAGAAGACCCTGGCCACCCAGATCCTGAAGGTCGGGAGCACCTGTGCGGTTGTCTCGACCATGTACGACCTCAAACGCGCAACGACCGAGAGCTCGGCTTCTGACAAGTGCGGCTGCGGCCAGGACGAGCTGGTCTCGGGCCTGGAGAAGGTGGTGGCCGCCATCAAGGGACAGGTCGCGATCCAGCTGCCACCGGTCGAAGGCGGCACATCGGGCGGACGTGGCGGCCTGGTGGTTGACAGCAAGCCCCCGGGCGCCGAGGTCTGGATCGACGGAGAGCGGCTGGGCGCCACTCCACTCCGCGTTCCCGGCCTCGCGGCCGGAAAGCACTTCCTTGAGCTGCGCAAGGGAGACTACCGGCACGCGCGAAAAGTCGCCGTCGTGGCAGGCCGGTTCACCAGCCTCTCGGCGTCGCTCGACAAGGTCGTGGGGCGGCTCGAGGTTCGCAGCTCGCCACCCGAGGCCGAGCTGTTGCTCGACGGCCGGGCGGTGGGCAAGACGCCCAGAGTGCTCGCCGACGTGCAGGCGGGTAGCCACATGGTCGAGGTTCGCAAGCCCGGCTTCGCACCGGCCCGCAAAGAGATCCATGTGGGCGCCGGTCCGGGCCGACAGAGCGTGAGCCTGACCCTCCAGCGGATGGGCGTCCTGGCGGTGCGCAGCCAGCCGTTCGGCGCCACCATCCTCGTCGACGGCCGAAAGGCCGGACAGACGCCAGCAGAGATCGAGGTCGCGCCGGGTGTGCACAGGGTCAAGCTGGAGATCAAGGGCCACGAGCCAGCCGTGGAGCAGGTCGATGCACGCGGCGGCAAAGTGACAGTGCTGGCGATCGACCTCCGGCAGGCCGGAGACCCAGAGGCCCAGATTGCCAAGAAGGATGAGGCGCCTGCTGGCCGGCGGCTGTGGACCTGGGTGGCAGCGGGAGCGGCCGTTGCCGCGGCCGGAGCGGCGATCGGGCTCACGGCGTCGGCGCTCTCCGATCACGACGAGTACGAGACCACGGATGACCCCAAGCGGTTCGACGAGCTGGAGGAGTCGATCCCGAAGCGCCTCAGGGTGGCCAACGCCATGTGGGGAGTCGCGGCCGGGCTGGCCGTGACGTCCGTGGTGCTGTTCTTCGTCGAGGGACGCCGGGGGAGCAGCGGGAAGAAGGAGCAGCCCAGCGAGGTGGCGGGGGGGAAGGTGCGGTTGATGCTGATGGTGGGCCAGACATCGGGGGCGATGCTGAGCACGAGCTTCTGACGGCACGGACGCTTGCGCAGGACGGACGGCAGGACGGCAGGGAGGCACGGTGAGAGTGCGGCGACAGGTGGGTGTTCGGGCGCGGGACGCGACGGAGGGTCGCTCAGCCCACGAGGGCGAGGCGCCTCACTCAGCAGACAGGACCACGTCCCGACCGGACGCCAGCCACGAGGCGTACCGCAGACACTCGCTGATATCCTCCAGCTCGAGCTCCGGTAACTCGCCCACGACCTGCTGCGGCGTCCTTCCAGCGGCCAGGTGCTTCAACACCAGCGACACCGGGATCCTGAGCCCTCGCACACAGGGCTGGCCCCGACAGACCCTGGCATCGACGGTGATGCGAGTGAGCGGGGCAACCATGCGATCCAGGCTAGCGCACCCAGTGCTCCTCGACAATGGCGGTTTGATCGTCAGGAGACCGCTTCGGACGGTCCCACCGAATACGCTATGGTCTGGAGACAGCCAGCGTGCGCAGCAAGAGGGCGAGGCCCTCCTTGTCCACCCGGTGTTCTGCCACATCAAGCATCGCTTGATACAGCCGTCCCTCCGGATCCGTTACGGCCACCCCGTTGAGATCGAGGAAGACAAGAGCGGCAACAAGCCCTGTTCGCTTGTTTCCGTCGACGAATGGCTGGTTCTGCGCGATGTGGAACGCGTAGGCCGCGGCCATCGCGAACAGATCGGCATGCAGGAACTTCCCATCAAAGGTCGCCCGTGCGGTTGCCACAGCCGACTCATGGGCTCCGGGGTCACGGATGCCCGCCCCGCCTCCGTATCGGGCGAGCTGTTCCTGATGGAGCAAAGCCACTTCCTCTACGGAGAGGAAGTCGGGGTTGGCGGTCACTTGGCGAGCTTCCGCAACGTGTCGTCGTGGGCATCCATGACACGCCGCGCCGCCTCAGCCACGCGCTTCCTTCTCCCCCGGCGTACTGGTTCCAGGATCAAGAGGTTGCCATCTGTCGTCATCTCGATCTCGGTATCCCGGTCGATGTCGAGGAGCTCCAAGATGGGTTTCTCGATGACGATGCCGAGGCTGTTGCCGATGGCTGTGAGTTTCTTCCTCATGGGTTGCCGCCTCCGGTGTTATAACCATTGTATAACACGTGTAAACCGCAGTATCAAGCACGCTGCCATGAACACGATGCGCGCTAGCCAGCCAATGCAGCCGGCCGGCCGCTGGTGTCGACGAGTGTCATCCGGAGGTTGGACGTGGATCGACCGGGGCTCGGTCGACGCGCGGGGCGAGGACCAGCGTCGGCGAGGCGCCGGTCCGGTCCAGGGGGCTGAGCACGCCGAGGGGACCACGGTTGACCACGTGGGTGTAGATCATCGTGGTGCGTACGTCCTTGTGCCCGAGGAGCTGCTGGATCGTCCGGATGTCGGTCCCGGCCTCCAGCAGGTGGGTCGCGAAGCTGTGACGAAGCGTATGAGTGGTCACGCGTTTGAGCAGACCCGCCCTGTTCGCCGCGGTCTTCACGGCCTTCTGCAACGCCGACTCGTGGATGTGGTGGCGAACCGTCCGTCCGGTGTGTGGATCGGTGCAGGTGCGCGAGGCCGGGAACAGGTACTGCCACCCCAGCTCGTGACTGGCACCGGGCAGCTTCCGCGCCAGGGCGAACGGCAGGTCCACCTCGCCGAGGCCCCGGGCCAGATCCTGCTGGTGGAGGCTGGCCACACGCCGGACCTGGCGCACGAGCGATTCGTGCACCGAGGCCGGGAGCAACGTGACCCGGTCCTGCATCCCCTTGCCATCGCGCACGATGACCTGGTGTCCCTCGAAGTCGATGTCCTTGACCCGCAGCGTGATGCACTCCTTGAGGCGCAGTCCGCTGCCGTAGAGCAGCTGGGCCATGAGGCGGTAGGGAGGTCTCATCTGCTCCAGCAAGAGCTGCACCTCCGCGATCGAAAGGACCGTGGGCAGGCGTTTGGGCCGCTTGGCGCGATCGAACGGGCCGAAGTCGCCGATCTCGATGTCGAGCACCTTACGGTAGAGGAACACGATCGCGTTCAGCGCCTGGTTCTGAGTGGACGCCGCCACCCGGCGCTCGCTGGCCAGGTGGCCGAGGAACGCCGCCACGTGGCTGCCAGACAGCTCGCGGGGGTGGGTGGTCCCGTTGAACTTGATGTACCTGACGATCCAGCCGACATAGGCCTCCTCGGTCCGCGGCGAGTAGTGCCGCCGCCGAATGGCCTGACGCACCTGGTCCAGCAGCTTCATCGTCTCCTCCCGTATTTGACAACCGAGTTGTCGGCACGGCGGGCCAGAGGTTGCGTGCTTCCTGCGGGCGGGGGCCGCAGCCACACCGGCCGGACACGTCGAAACCGGCCGCACCAGGCGCTTGTCGTTCCACATCGTGGTACTTTGCTGCCAGGAACGGCCGACTATCACACTCGATCGGCCAGGTCAGACCGCGTGCCTGTCGCGGAGCACGCCACAGGGAGACTACGGGATATCGAGTGCCAGCTTGAGGGCTCGGAGGTCCTCGACCTTCTCCGCGTCACACGATCCCATCAGCCGCTTGAGGCGATCACGCGGCATCGTCAAAATGTTGTCGAGGTTCGCGACGCATCGGACCGGCAGCCCCTGGCGTCGACCAAGCACGACCTCCGTGGGCAATCCGCGGACGGTTCGAGTAACCAAGACAACGACCACCCCAGCGATGCTGTGCAGGACAGAGTCGCGCGTCAAAATCAGGACGGGCCGGCTCCCCACCGGACGTGGAAGCTCGGCCCACCAGACCTCTCCGCGCCTCACCGGGGGTCCTTCCAGGCCGGCACGGCGGGCAACTCACCTGCCAGGGCGACCTGCGCGTCCGCGATGTCCGCCACGTCGAGGTCGGTGACGGCCACTGCTTCGAGGTACTGTCGAACGGCCTCCTCAACAAGAGCAGAGACGTTCCGCCCCTGCCTGTCGGCAAGATCCTGCAGTTCCTGCTCAACGCTCGCGGGAAGCTCGATCATCATGTCAGGCGGACGACGAGACCACGTAGTAGCGTACACGAGGCGGAATCAAGCGGCGTGCTCGCCCTCAGTTTGTGGCAGCGGCGCGAGGCTCAACCTCAGATCGAACGGCTTGAGCAGTCGGTTGAGGGTCTCCTGGGTCGGGTTGTGCCGAGGGTTGATCGCCCGCAGGACGTTGGGACTTGCCATGCCTGCTCTGGCCGCGAACTCCTTCACCCCCATCGCTCGGATGACCCTGCCGAGAGCGCGCTGCAAGGAGATCCCTTCCTCGATCGCCCCGATCAAGAACTCGCGAGCGAACGCCGGATCTTGGAGATCGCGTGCGAGGCCTTCGTTCCAGTTCCTACTGCGTCTTGCCATGTTTCGTAGCCTCCAGGAACTCGGCCCAGTACCGCTTCGCGAGTCGAATGTCCCTCTTCTGCGTGCTCTTGTCCCCGCCGAGGAGAAGCAGGATCAACTGTTGTCCGGCCTGTCCGAAGTAGATGCGGAAGCCAGGACCGAAAGCAAGCCGGGCCTCCCAGACTCCCGCCCCCACCGACCTGTGGTCACCGAGGTTTCCCAGTTCGAAGCGGAAGATCCTGGCCTGTACACGTGCGCGCACGGGCAACTCAAGGGTATCCAGCCACTCCCGGAAGGGACTTCTGCCCTCGGCAGTGAGGTACTCTCGAATGGCCAATGCCACGATGGAAAGTTATCACATGTGATAATTTTGTCAAGCTGGTCTGCTGGTTCATCGAGAGTGCCGCTCAACCAGCCCATGCAGCCGGCCGGCTGCAGGTGTCGACAGAGAAGAGTGGTGACACGCCGCGGCTGGCGGTTCGGAATCAACAGAGGCCGGCGGCTGATGGGCCAACCGTTCCCAGCTTACCGCCCGCGGAACCATGCCAAGCGGCTTCCCGAGGATGTGGTCATGCTGCCCCCAACGCGTGCCGTTGCCAGCGTGATAGGGCGAAACCGACCATGGCGACTGCCTATCACTACGCATCGTGATCCTACGCTGCCGGGAATGGCCGCCTATCCTACTCGATCGCGGGTCGGGCAAGACCGGCCACACTGGCGGCCTATCGCTACGCATCGTGATCCAACGCTGCCAGGAACGGCCACCTATCCCGTCAGCCACAACCGGCCGGGAAAGGCGCCAGAGCCGGGAGTCGACTCTCGTTGTCGGTCAGGCGACCGAAGCGTGCAAGATGACTGGGCTCCCACGAGCCAATCAACACCTAATAACCTAATCCAGATGTTAGCCACCCAGACAGCGCAGGAACTCTGCCATGAAAACACTCCGTAGACACAAGTTGATAGTGGCCATTGCCGCTCTCGGACTCACTGCGGCGATTCTCGCCGGCGTAGTTGGCGGGTATCTTGCGGGCATAGCGCGAGCCACGGGGATCCCCACGACGAACCCCCTCTACTACTCGGGGCTTCTGACGGATACGTCGGGCAAGCCACTCCCTTCGGCGGCTTCCGTGGTGGTAGAGCTGTGGGACGCCCAGACCGCTGGCAACCTGAAATGCACTACCACAGCGTCGTCGCCCACGTTGACGCAAGGGAGGTTCAGAGTCGCGCTGGACTCCACATGCCTGACGGCCATCCAGAGCAACCCAGATCTCTGGGCTGAGGTGGTTGTTGATGGAACCTCTATGGGACGGACGAAAACCGGCGCTGTTCCATACGCCGTTGAAGCGAAGGAGACCGACCCTCAGGTTGGTGCAAACACAACGAACTATGTGCCCGTATGGAACGGAACAGCTTTGGTCCAAAGTTCGATTTGCAACTATGCCAACAACATTGGAATCGGGACGTCAAATCCGATCCAGAAGTTACACGTCATAGGAAGGGCTATTCTGGCCCAAGATGGGACAGCAAATGGTTCAGATAACTTTGATGTAGCTCCAAACACATCAGCCAATGTAATTGAACTAATGGCTTCCTACTATGGAAGCGGAAGCTATCCGGACATGAGCCTTGTGGCGGGCGGTCCGTCGAGAGTGTTCATCCAGGCAAGCACAGGCAACGTCGGCATCGGCACGACGAGTCCCGCCGCCAAGCTTCATGTCGCTGGGGCCATAGCGGCCTCGGACCAACTTAGCGCACGATCCTACAGCACCGGGTCGGTGCAACCCGCAAGCGACTCGTGGGGACCGGCCGACTTTGATGCCGCCGCCGGGACTACGCAAGGCATGTATTTGGGTATCGTTACCAACCTGGGCTCGTACCCGGTTCCGTACGGGACGTTGATGGGATTCACACGCGGCGCATCGTCGAACTATGAGTACAGCTACCAAATCTACCGTGGCCATGGGGCTACGGACGACCTCTACTTCCGTTCCGGCCGGAGTGGGACTTCGTGGGGAACCTGGCAGAAGTTCAGCATGACGAGCATGAGCACGAAGAGATTCAAGGAGAATTTCGAGCGGATCGATAGGCCGTTAGACAAGGTTATGGCTTTGCATGGTTACTACTTCGACTGGAAAAAGGAGCACGGTGGAAAGCACGACGTCGGTTTGGTCGCGGAGGAGGTTCAGAAAGTCCTACCGGAGGTTGTGGAGAATGATCCGGTTGATCCAAGGCCGAAGTACTTGCGGTACGACAAGATCGTACCTGTCTTGGTTGAGGCCGTGAAGGAGCAACAACGGCGAATGGACAGCCTGAAGAAAGAGCTTGTTCTGGTGAAACAGTCAATACGGAACTCCAGACACCGGGAATAGCACGTCAACTGGGTGGCAATCAAAGCGATGGCGGCCAGGCTTCGACCATGAATAGAGCAAACTCAAGAGCAGATGCTCGTATCGGAAACAGGCAGGGGCGGCCGGCCCACACTGCACATCGCCAGCCGTTAGCCACCCTCACGAGGAGCAGTTGATGAATTCCACAAGGGCTTTCTTACCATCTGTGGTCCTACCAGTCCTTCTGTTGAGCCTGGGCTGCTCGGTTGACATGAACCGAGGCCGGCCTGGGGACTCGAAGGTCACCGAGGACGGGGCCAAGAGCGACCTCTCCAAGACTGATACTGGCCAGCCGGACGGCCCGCTTGGCGATGGCCCTGTCGCTGACCAGACGGCCGACATAACCGTCACCGATGGTCAGCCGGACCAGGTCGGCCCCACTGGCATCGTGCTCGTCCAGGGCGGTTTCGGCACCGGTGGGCCGGGGAGCGGAGGCGGCATGGTGCTTGTGGAGGGTGGCTTTGAGATGGGCGAGACACTCTGCAACTCCACCGCCAATATCTGCGTCACCGGAGGCATCGTGCCATGAAGACCATCAAGAGACACAGCCGACTGTTCGCCCTGCTTGGCACCGCCCTCGGAGGCGCCCTGGTGGCCATCGTGCTGGTCACCTACCTGGGTGCCGCAATGGCTCAGAGCTTCCCCGGCACCGATCCCCTGTGGTACGCCGGCACGCTCACCGACACGTCCGGGAAGCCCCTCACGAGCCCCCAAACGGTGGGTATCGACGTGTGGAAGAGCGCCACCAGCACCACATCAACCGACAACGTCTGCTCGGTGGCGGCAACCTCTACCACCCTCACCCAAGGCCACTTCCGTATCAAGCTGGGGAGCACGTGCGTCACAGCCATCCGGGACAACCCGGAACTCTGGGTCGAGATCACCGTAGGGTCCACCAAGATGGCGCGGACCAAGGTGGGCTCCGTGCCCTACGTGGCGTCGATGCCCGAGGAGATGAAGAAGTCCGGGGACGCCTCGTTCACGATTCACTCGAATACGGACACGCCGACCTCCGGGAAGAAGATGCTGTCGCTCAAGACCGGGAAGACTGGACCGAAGGAGGTCTTCAGTGTGAACAACAACGGAACCTGCGGCATTGGAACAACTCCCACGTCAAACTGGAACAGCGCCTATCCCGCGTTACAGGTTGGCGCCTCGGGGGTACTACAAGGTAGCGCCGCAGCCCAGGGATTTGTCTTGGGTAGTAACTACTACACTGACGCTTCCGACAAGTGGAAGTACTTGGGAACAGGCAAGGCCAGCGCGATCAACTTCGCTGACGACATTCACTTCTATGTTACTGACACAACTGGCGTAGCAAACGGAGCGTTGAGTTTTGCTACCGCAGCCACAATCACAACGACAGGCAACGTCGGCATCGGGACGACGAGCCCAGCCGGGAAGCTCCACGTGGTCGGAGACGTTCTTGCAGACGCATCTGGAAGTTGCGTCAAGGTCAAACAGGGGTCCTTTTGTGCAACGAACCTGGACACGGCACTGACGATAAGCACCGATTCTGCGGGAACGGACGGGATATATTTTAAGACATATTCTGGTGGCTACTATGACAGGATGGTAATCAAGAGCAACGGCAATGTTGGCATCGGCACGACGGGTCCAACGTCGGCGCTGAGCGTCGTCGGTAACATTTACGCAACCGGAACCATCACTCAGGGCTCCTCGCGGAAGCTGAAGGAACGCATCCGCGAGCTGGCAACCAGCGATGCACAGGCGGCGGTAAATAACCTCAAGCCAACGCGTTTCTACTACAAGGCCGACAAGAGCGACGAGCATCTTGGCTTCATCGCCGAGGACGTTCCTGCCCTGCTGGCGACCAAGGATCGCAAGGGGGTGGATCCAATGGATGTCGCAGCAGTGCTGACCAAGGTGGTGCAGCAGCAACAGCAACAGCTCGAGACCCAGAAGAAGGCATTCGCCGAACAGCGGCGGGAGATTGAGGAACTGAAGAAGCAGGTCCAACAGCTGAAGCGACCGGGTGGCTAACCAGCCCATGCAGCCGGCCGGCCTCATTTGTCGTCGGAGAAGAGAGAACATGATGGAGCGCCACTCAGCCCTCGGCCGACGCTCGCCGGTTGCTCACTGCCGGCGGCTGATGGGCCAACCGTTAGCCACCCGAAGAGAAGCAGGAGTTTCATCATGAAGACGTTGCGTAGGCACAGGTTGGTGGTCGCTCTTGCCACTCTTGGGCTGTTTGCGGCGATCTTGGCGGGCGCGGTCGGCGGCTATCTTGCAGGCATCGCACGGGCCACCGGCATCCCGTCAACCGAGCCCCTCTACTATTCAGGAGTTCTTGCAGATACCACGGGGAAGCTGATCTCCGGGACCAAGGGCATTGGAGTGAACCTTTGGACCGCCGCGACGGCCGGGAGCAAAGTCTGCTCCACTGCCGCAACCTGGCCGACCATAACACAGGGCCGCTTCCGAGTCGCGCTCGACAAAACCTGTGTTACAGCAGTGCAGCAGAACCCGGAACTCTGGGCCGAAGTCATAGTCGACGGAACGTCAATCGGCCGAAGCAAAATTGGGGCAGTGCCCTATGCTGTGGAGAGCAAGAGCGCGGCGGAGTGTCTCCCCAACAACAAGGCCGCGACTCTCGATGTCGCCGGCGATGCATCTCTCACCGTTCACTCCAATACCGACACACCGACGAGCTCGAGCAAAGTGCTCACGCTGAAGACGGGCAAGACGACTCCGAAGGAACTTTTCAGTGTAAACGCTGGCGGTGACCTGGTCGCCCAACCGACAGCCGAAGGCGGAATTACAGTTCACACCCACGGCAAGGGTATTACGACCACGTGGACTACGGTGTTTACTGTCTCGACAGCAACAAACAAAGGATTCTCGGCCGAGTTCACAGCTCCGTGGGTCAAAACGGGTATTGGTTATGGAAGTTCCATGATCAAATGCCTGGTGATGAACAATGGAAACACTACAGTAACTGTTACTACATATGAGACCCAGTACGCTAATGCTGACACCAATGTTCAATTGCAGGCAATTGGTAATGGAAACGACGTTCTGTTCCAGGCACGGATCAACCCGACCTATCCCGGCACTGGTGTCGTGTCAGCCACTCTCTTTGCAGTGGGAAATCACATAGGTGTCACTAAGAACTAGGCTCAATGGGGTAACTGTTGGCCACCATCACGAGGAGCGAAGGGTGTTGACCATGAGATCTGTGCTTGTTCCTCTGCTTCTAGCGATCCTTCTGGTGACCCTGGGCTGTTCGGTAGATATGGACAGGGACCGTCCGGGTGACTCAGCCGTTGCAGACGGCAAGACGATGCCCGATATCCCTCGGGATGATTCTGTGAATCCGGATGGTGGAGCGGGAGACATCGAGGCGAAGGATGCTGTCCCAGACCATGCTGGGGACCTGCCTGACCTGGGCATGGTTCTTGTCCATCGCAGCTTCAGCACTGCTGGGCCCGGGAGCGCATCCAATCTTGTGCTGCTTGAGGGTGGTTTCGAGATGGGAGAGACGGTTTGCAGTTCGTCCTACTGCCTTACTGGAGGGATAGTGCCGTGACATCACTCAAGAGACATCAAGGCAAGACGATTCTGGTGGCGGTGCTGGTTGTCCTCGCCGCCGCGGTGGTCAGCGTTGTTGGGACGTCGACCAGGACGGCTCGTGCCACGGGTATTCCTCCAACTGACACGCTGTTCTACTCAGGGCTGTTGCACGACGTGTCGACGGGCAAACCTGCGGTGGGTTCTCCTTCTGTGGCTGTGGACCTGTACGCGGCGCAGACTGGCGGTACGGCCGTGTGCTACACCGCGGCGAAGGCGGTGACGCTGACCGATGGGAGGTTCCGTGTTGCTCTTGATCCTCAGTGCGTTGCTGCGGTTCAGCAGAATCCGGATTTGTGGGTCGAGGTGGTGCTCAACGGCACTGCCCTGCCGCGGAGCAAGATTGGAGCCGTTCCGTATGCGGTAGAGCCGAAGGAAGCGGCGAAGTGGGACACCGCGTACGGTTGGGGGGACCACGCGTCTGCCGGGTACCTAACCAGTTCCAGCCCGGCAGGCAGCGTTACGTCTACGAAGATGAGCAACTGGGATGCCGCGTATGGTTGGGGCAGCCATGCGAGCGCTGGATACCTGAAGACCGAGACGGACCCAACCTATTCGGCCAGCGCTGCGGCTGGTGTCACCTCCACCAAGATGAACAACTGGGACGCCGCCTACGGATGGGGGAACCATGCGAGCGCTGGATACCTCACAACCTACTTGGAGACAGATCCGGAAGTCGGGTCAAATACGACAAACTACGTTTCCAAATGGAATGGAACAGCTTTGGTGTCTGGTTCCATCTTTGATAATGGCAAGGTTGGGATTGGTACGACGAATCCTCAAGGACATCTTGATGTCGAAGACGCAATAAGTGCACGGATTAGAGTGACCAACACTGGAGCAAGCTTTAGCTATTTCGATCAAAATGATAACGGCGGCGTTGTCGACCTAAATGATTCGACTGGAACAAGCAAGGCCCGGATTCTATCGTACGGCGATACGTATTTCAATGGAGGCAACGTCGGCATCGGGACGACGGGGCCGGCTGCGAGACTCCAAATCAACAACAAAGCAAGTTCAACCATTTCTGCTTTGCGGCTTCAGGAAGACTCTCCCGCAGCGCACGGCGATGTGCTCAAAGTCGAGTTCTATGGAGATGATCCTCTTTCTGGGGCAATGAGAGAGTTTGCGAGGATTCAAGCACACAATGACGGTAGCGGTTCATGGGCCGGTCAGATGTCCTTGTGGACTCAGACGTACGCAGGTTCGATAGCCGAGAGAATGAGGATTGACAGTGGTGGGTACGTTGGAATTGGAACTGCGAGTCCCTCCAGCACACTGCACGTCTCCGGCGGTTGCATCACCGGCACCATGTGCTCTGACAGGCGCCTCAAGAAGAACATCCGCCCGGTGGGCTCGGACACCACGATGCTCGAGAAAGTTTCCAAACTCGAAGCAGTCAAGTATCAGTGGCAGAACGGCGACGATGACAAAACCTACCTCGGCCTCGTCGCCCAAGATGTCGAGAGGGTGCTGCCGGAGGTCGTCAGCACGCCTGCCGACGGCTCGGCCGGCATGGGCCTGTCGTGCAACGGTCTGAACGCCGCAACTATCGAGGCGGTCAAGGAGCTAAAGCGGTTGGTTGAGACCCAGCAGCAGCAGATCGCGTCACTTCGTGAGCGAGTACGGCGGTTGGATCGACGATGAACGCAGGCAGAGACACTGGACGGGTGGCTAACCAGCCCATGCAGCCGTCCGGCCTCCTTTGTCGTCGGAGAAGAGAGAACATGATGGAGCGCCACTCAGATCATGGCCGACGTTTGTTGGCTGCTCACGGCCGGCGGCTGATGGGCCAACCGTTAGAGCGCTTGAGTAGATAGGAGAGAGTGTGGTGGACGGGGTCTTGGGAGCTTCGAGGGTTGCTGGCCACGACGACGGGCGTTGCCGCTACCGATCATCTGTTCGGGTGGCGCGCGGTTCGTGGGTTGATGGGCAGTGGTCCCGGAGATCTTCCCTGCCAGCGCCCGGGGCGGCGCGCTATGCCGCGAACGACGCTGTCCGAGATCGCGGGTTTGTTGGTGGGTGCTGCCTCGGCAGTGCCGAGGCGCACCCCGCCCACGCCGTGGATCTGAACAGCATCGAGGCAAACCGGAGCGGAGAGCAACCGGAGGCCGGGGCGGTCGAGAGGCTGGTGACCTGCGAGGCGGTGGGGCGCGAAGAGGTGCTGCCCATCTGTTCCAGGATCCAGGCTCTCCCAGCACAACTCGTACAGACCCTTTTCCTGCGATGGCCGGCGCGGAGCGTCGTTGGTGACGTCGGAGGAGATCCGCGAACCCGCGCAGGAGCCGTGCGAGGAGCGACGCGACGAGGGGGACGGGAGGACGAGGCGGCAGAAGCCTGCGGGGCGAGGCCGCGCGAAAAAGGCCAGCTCTCCGTCTCGCCGCTCGCCGATGGCGCGCGCAGCGAACGACGCTATGCCGCCTGGGCCGTCGGGCGCGGCGAGAGCCAGGGGGCCTGCGCAGTGCCGGGGTGCGCACCGACGGTGGACCGTGTGCCGGAGGCCGTGGCTCGACCGTTCTATCGACGGGGCAAGGCCTGCGAGCGTTGGACGTCTGGCGCCGTGCTGCCGTCGGACGACGGACGCGGAGAAGGCGCCCCCGGGTACTGCGGGCAGCTCCGCGCCGGACGCCGTGGAACGCGAGGCGGCAGGGGCCTGCGGTCAACGGGGCGAGAAGAGGCGCTGCGATCCGGCACGGAGGCTCTTGCACTTCCAGCTGTGCGCTCTAACCAGCCCATGCAGCCGGCCAGCCTCCGTTGTCGTCGGAGAAGAGAGAGCATGATGGGGGGCCACTCAGCCCATGAACGACGTTTGTTGGCTGCTCACGGCCGGCGGCTGATGGGCAAGCCGTTAGGCGCCCTCAGGAGGGCCAAGCGATGATACGCACAAGAGTTTTGTTGTTGCCTCTGGTCGTGCCGGTACTTGTGGTGAGCCTCGTAGGAAGAGCAGGAGTTGCATCATGAAGGCACTGCGCAGAAACAAGTTGATAGTGGCCATTGCGGCGCTTGGGCTGGTTGCAGCAATCCTGGCAGGGGCCGTTGGCGGCTATCTTGCAGGGACAGCACGGGCCACTGGAATCCCCTCGGTAGAGCCGCTGTACTATTCTGGGGTTCTCGCAGACACGACGGGGAAGCTGATCTCCGGGACCAAGGGCATTGGCGTGGACCCCGGCGGATCCATTCCTGAGCCAATAGGGGGCCCGCGCGACGGTGGGCTTGCGCTTGGTCGCCGTGAGGATCAGGCTGGTGATGGAGGCGACCGAGGCGACTATGCGAGCAAATCGGCG
>Ga0180009_10002202_pt1 | contig 23074 bp, 27 predicted proteins | sample OS_PC_MetaG_FD_123537 | JGI IMG/M metagenome (GOLD analysis project Ga0180009, IMG submission 123537) | Groundwater microbial communities from the Aspo Hard Rock Laboratory (HRL) deep subsurface site, Sweden - OS_PC_MetaG | ecosystem: Environmental > Aquatic > Deep subsurface > Groundwater...
CTCTTGATGGCATGCGGGTTATCAAGCATCGAGCATCCAGCATCCAGCATCGGCCCAGTAAAGGCAACTGTCTCAAGCATATCTACAATGGCAGTTTAATCGATTTTATGCATCGTTAGGGTTTATACTCATGGGGCGTGGGGATGCGTTTGAGGTTCCTCATGATTCAAAAAGTCTGTGGGTTGCCTGGACCCGAGAGACCATGTTCGCTCCATCATTTCAGGCAGTAAGGTATACCTTCATTGTCATTTTCTCTCTAAGAATGAACTACCCCGCCGCAGAGCAGCGGGGTATCTACAAAAACATTGTAACGCCGCAAGCGGCTGGGAATTAAACCCTTGTCCGCCTCCGGCGGATTAATCACATCCCTCTTTTCTTCATTATCATGCGAAGGAGTTTATGGCAAAAAATCACCAGCACATTGAATAAGACGATGATCGTAAAACACGCAGCTATAATGACTCCAAGCCAGAAACAGCTAACAAACGTTAAATCATAACCCAATAACCTTCCAAAGATTATGGCCAAAAAAAATAACACAAGTTCTATGAGGAACAGAACAAACAGGAGTAATCTGAAATATTCCCACGTTGGATTCCTCTCTTTTTCCAAGGTATCCCACCTTATTCCTGTTTTCCATGAGCCGAATCGTCTCATAATGGGACACGACTATTAATAGATACACGCAGGCTTACACCCGTGGCACATGAAAATGACACGCCGTCTTATGATTGGATTCACTATAAGGTATTCACCTGCGGACTTACGTCCCTGATCCTCTGCCGGTTTTTGATAGACTTGTTACTGGAAAAGGTTTTAGCTTCTAATCTTTCGAAAATAACTTTAGAAGTTCATTTTGCTATCTCTCTATGCCCCATTTTTTTGCCTCGCTATCACGAATGCTTTCTGTTCATGAAATATGTCCTCTAAATAACCAGAAACCTTTTCCTCAGAAATTGATAATGGAATCACTATATCTGGAAGGAATCGTTTTTCCCCTTCTTGACCCATTAAATAGGCCCACCATCCCCCGTCTTTACGTTTTACTTCATACATCCTTCCAAAAACCCTGCACTTCATTAAAAGGTACCCTTTTTTGAAGATTGATGGCCCTTATGCCAGATATTCTATCGTCCGAAAATGGATTTTTAATTATAGACCCAGTTCTTGTGCCACGATCTCACGATGAAAATCACCATCTCCAAAGGCCACTTCACAGGCCTTTGCCCGGCGAAAATAGAGCTGCATATCATGCTCCTCACTCACACCGGTACCACCGTGTATCTTGACCCCCAGCAGAGATACTCTTCGGGAGGCATCGCTTGCCCAAGCCTTTGCCATGGAGATCTCTTTTTTAGCAGGAAGATTTTGACTCAGCTTCCATGCTGCTTCATAGGTCAGAAACTTCACCTGATCAACGTCTGTTGCCATGTTGGTACAATGATGCTGTATGGCTTGAAAACTGCCAATCTTTCTTTCAAATTGCTCCCTCTCCTTGGCATACTCAACCGATAGTTTCAGTACCTGCTCAAGCATACCAAGCATAAAGGCACTCTCGGCCAGAGCACCCCTTTCTTCCATTTTGCTTACTATCTCATCACCTTTTTCTATGGTCCCTAAAATGTCACTTTCCTGCACCTTTACACCTTCCAGTTTAACCTCGCATGGTTTGTCAGCCCCTATGGAATCAAGAGCGACAGAGGTTACCCCTGAATTTTTCGCATCCACCAAAAAAAGCGTCGTACCCTTTTCCATATCAGCCCCGTAGATAAACATATCAGTCACATGACCAAAAGGGACAAACAATCTTGTTCCGCTCAACAGAAAATTTCCGTCTTCAACTCCCACTTCGTCTTCCAGCTTCATTTCAGCTATAGCAGGGTTTGGTTTGATATGGGCCGGGGACAGGAGGAGTTTCCCTTCTATCAACTTAGGCAAAAGATCATCTTTTTGTGATCCGGTTCCATGGTCCAGAATCGCCAATCCTGAAATGACGGCGGGGATAAAGGGACCTGGGAATAAAACCTTTCCCATCTCTTCTAAAATCAACACCAGGTCCAGAAAACTGCCTTCAATACCTCCATACTCCTCAGGAAAAACCACACCCAGCCAACCCAACTCGGCCATCTTTTGCCATATCTCCTTAGAATACCCTTCATCTGTTTTTTCTACTTCACGAAAAAGGTCTTTGGCCTCTTTTGCCAAAAAACTCTTTGCCGAGTTAAGTAATATGTTTTGTGTTTCTGTCAAATCAAAATCCATCGCATTCCTCCTTTGAATAATCTCTTCTAACCTCTGGGCAATCCTAATCCCCTCCCGGCAATAACATTTCGCATGATTTCAGAAGTGCCTCTGGTAATGAGACTCTCCAAGGAATCCCGGTAGATTCTTTCAAATTTACCATTGAGCTGTGCCCAACTGGAGCCCTCCTGAATCTGGCCATATGGTCCGAAGATCTGCATGGCAGTATTCACCAGTCTCTGTTCTGTTTCAGAAACCAGCATCTTCAGCATGGCCGCCTCATAATTGGGGACTTGCCTCTTATTCAACATCCAGGCAACCCTTAAGGCAAAAAGCTTCGCCGAGTTAATCTCTATGGCCAGATTGGCTAGTTTTTGTCTGATAATAGGATCTCTGCCTTTTCCTATTCTTTTTACATATTCCACAATCTCCTGAAAGTCCCTCTGAAGACCGGTGACTGTGGAGATTCTCTCATAGTCCAGCGCCTCCAATATATAGTAGAAACCCCGGTTTACCTCTCCAACAAGGGCTTTTTTCGGCACCTGGACATTATCGTAAAACACCTCGTTGGTCCTGGTGGCACCAACGGTCCATATGGGACGGATGGTGATGCCAGGGGTCTTTAAATCTACGACGAACAGAGAGATCCCCTTGTACTTTGGCTTCGTTACCGCCGTCCTCGCCCCAAGCCAGTGATATTGAGCATAATGGGCCCTGGTATTAAAGATCTTGGAACCATTCATCAAAAAATAATCCCCTTTATCTTCAGCCTTGATGGCCAGGGCGGCAAGGTCCGACCCGGCCTGAGGCTCCGTATATCCCAGCGCAAATTCTATCTCCCCCCTGGCTATGGGAATCAGAAACTCCTTCTTTTGCTCTTCGCTCCCGTGCTTCATTATGACAGGTCCAGCCATACCAGCACCAACGGTGGAATAGATGTTAAGAAAATACTGCATCTCTTCCATCATAATAAACCTGTACATGTAGGAAAGCTCCAATCCGCCGTATTCTTTAGGCCACGTAGGACAGAGCCATCCCTTACTCCCGATCTTCTTCAATATTTTCCAGCAATTCGGGCCGTAACCGAGACCGGAATCCCATTCTTTGTTGGCCTCAGCCACAATCTTCTCCTCTTGAATAAAAAAATCCCGAACCTCTTTCCTGAACTTCTCTTCCTCTGGTGTAAAATTTAAATCCATTTTCTACCTCCGTATAACTATTAGAATCAACGGGTCCCGTCATTAGATGAGACTTATATCTTAAAATGAGGTATAATCAAATCAATTCTTCACATCTCTTGACTGAATTCACAGGATTGTTTCTACCCCCGAAGGGAGCTAACCGTCTGAATATGGTGATCTGGATAACTCCCTCCTTGCATGATCTCTTACAAGCATACGGTATCGATTAAATCGATTTAATAGATTACGATGGGCAATGACCCTTGGAGCCGGGTTACCCTTTCTCTTTGCTTCTTCAAAGATTGGGGCTAAGGTTAAGGCGTGATCCAGGTGGCCATGGGTTAGAAAAATTGTGTGAATAGGTGCACTGAGATTATCCCTGAGCATCTCCATCATCCTATCAATCCATCTTACCCCCGGCACATCAATCAGAACATGTCCATCATCGGTTTCCACAACACCCGTATTCCCGAACCCTGGTAACATCCAGACACCCTCCACAGGAGATATGGGTGTTTGTGTCTCTATTCCGGTCCCAGTTTCCCTTAATCTAGCTTTTTTCATAGATTGCTCCTTTCTCCACCGCATATTCATTCAACGGGAGGCACGTCTCCCCCAGGTCAAGTATCGTCTGAAACCCCGTTCAGGCGCCACGATCAACGACGTTTCAAGCATGGCTTTTAGCCTAACTACCTGATTCAAAGTGTACTTTTTAAAACTATATACACGAACTCTAATTTATTTTTCTTAATTTTCCTAGATCTCTGACAAATCGTTCGGAAATAGGGTTTGAGATCGCTATCCCTCCAGCTTCCCCACTGTCCATGTCATGATTGATGCGGAGAATTGACAGGTTAAGGTCTTTCCCGTATAGTAGACTAACTTGATAAGTCATCTATTTTTTATCAGTTTTCCCACCCTTCCAGTGGCTCGATCTTGATATGGGAAGGTATTACACCTGAAAAAGAAACAGAGAATTATCCCGCCCGTAGGTGCCATATAGGTGGGTTAGATATAGAAACCAAGATCAAGGCTCTGGAGCTTTCTGGAGAAAAGGGCTTTAAAAGGCAATACAGAACACGATGAATACAGAACAGGATAAAAAACGCCCCAAAATCGCAATTCGTGAAATGGATCTCGATGATCTGGCTCCAGTATACCATTTGGGTGAAAAGCTCTTTACGGCCAGAGAGGTTCCTAACCTCTATCGGACATGGGATGAATACGAATTGGTGGAGCTCTTCAATTCGGATTCGGATCTCTGCCTGGTGGCCGAATCCGAACGAATACTCATTGGATTCGCCCTGGGAACCACCATCGAGAAAGAGCGCTCTGCATGGAAATACGGCCACCTTGTATGGTTGGGAGTTCTACCGGAATACCAGCGTTCGGGAGTTGCAGCCCGTCTTTTCAATCAGTTAAAGGATTTGATGATTAGACGAGGGGTCCGTATCATCATCGTGGACACGGAAGCGGACAACCTGTCTGCACTACATTTTTTTCGGAGGATGGGATTCGGCAAACCCGAGGAACATATCTATTTGAGCCTGAACCTCTCGGACCATAGGAAATCCAAGAACGGGAGGAACGCCAGCGATCATACTGAGGAGCCGAAATGAGTGCAACCTCTTCTTTAATCGATGCAAAGCGCCTTCTACAATTGTTGAAAAGGCTTTTGGATATATATAGCCCTTCCGGCAAGGAAGAGGAGGTGGTGGATTTTCTGTACCGTTATCTGAAACGCAGTCGGCTTCCCGTCATTCGGCAGGAAGTGGACGAGGGGCGGTATAATCTGATTGTTTCGCCCTCCGGAAGAGAGGCGGATTTTGCATTCATAGGTCACCTGGATACGGTGACTGCTTATGACCTCGAAGACTTGGGTTCCCAGCAAGACGGGGACATAATTCGAGGTCTGGGTGCAGCTGATATGAAGGGCTCATGCGCGGCTATGGTGGAGGCATTCACATGCTTGTGGGAGACAGGATATTGGGATATTCCACTGGCCATTGCCCTCGTGGTCGGGGAGGAAGAAGAAGGGGACGGGGCGGAGGAACTGGTTAAGGATTATCATTTCCCCTGGGTCATCATCGGTGAGCCCACGGACCTGAAGCCGTGCTTGAGTCATTACGGGTATCTCGAAATTCAGTTAACGACCCGAGGGGACCGTCTTCATGCGTCTCTGGCCCGGCAAGGTCGAAATGCGGTGCAGGATATGTTGCAAACCCTTCTGAAGGTTTCCAATTATCTAGAGAGGGACCGACCTGAGGTTGTATACAACGTTAGGGACCTGTACAGTTCCGGAGGCGGCTTTGTGGTGCCGGACGGGTGTGAGGCCTGGATCGACCTGCATCTGCCAGCAGCAGCACCGGTTGCCGAAATTACCATGGAATTGGAAGAGGTTGTAGCGCGCGAACAGCAGGAGAATCCCTCTCTAAATGCGACAATCCGCTTTACAACGATCCATTCTGGTTATGAGCTTCCCGAAAAAGGCCCCGTCATTGGAGCCCTGAAGGCCGTTTATCTGGAGCGCTTCCTCCCCTGGGAGTATCTAGCCTTTCCAAGCCATTCCGACGCAAACCATCTTTGGAGTGCGGGTGTTAAGCCCGTGATGCTTGGGTGCGGCCAGTTGGAAAAAGCCCATTCTCCAGAAGAAACCATATCCTTCCAACAGGTTGTCACGGTATCCGAAATCTATCTCCAATTAGCTCTAAAACTTCTCCCTTCCCATACTCACAGAGATGCTGACAAATGATGTGATCTAAGAAGTGTGCACACCTAATTTTTATCCTTTTATAAAATAGGAACTCTTTTAAGTAATTTACAAAAATATATTTTGTCGAAAGAGAACAACATAGGGAGTCCGGATCAAGAACTCAAGTCAATTAATTAATCCCAGTAAACCACGGCCTATGGCCGTGAGACTTGAAAAGGCTTTGCCGTTTCAGGTGGTTTTTCAAACGAATAAATCCGAACTCCGAATATCGAAATCGACTCGGCTGAGCTCGTCGCAGGCCGAAACAAATCCAAAATACGAATTTTCAAATGTTCAAAACAATAAAAGAAGACCGTAAGGACGCGGCAACTTGTTTTGGTCATTTAGGTTTTGGTCATTGGGTATTGTTTCGAGTTTCGTATTTCGATATTCGAGTTTTAGGTTCAAAGTGATCAATTTTTCGCTCCCTTTAAGGGGGCTTCCTCATACCACGTCCTTTGGGCGTGGTTACTGATTTTTTTTCGATTAGGGAGAGAACTTTATCGAAGATCCCGACCATTTCGTCAATCTGCTCTTTGGTAACGATGAAGGGAGGGCCGAACATCATCATGTCGCCCCCCTGCCCTCTTTCACACCCCCCCGAAGCCTCGATAAACAGACCCTGGTTTAAGGCCTCCTGGGCTAGCCGAGACCAAAACCTTAACCGGGGGTCCAGAGGCTCTTTGGTCTCCTTGTCTTTTACGAACTCGATGCCCCTCATAAGACCTTTTCCCCGGATATCGCCAACGGTGGGATGAGATCGCAACTCCTCCAGTTTATGGGCCAAGTATTTTCCCATTTCCGAACATCGATCAACTAAACGATGTCTCTTTTGGTAATCAATGGCTTTGGAGACCACTGCCGCAGCCAAAGGGTTGCCTGCCCAGGAAAAACCTGGGGGGAAAATGCCGGAGTTCTTGGCGATGGTCTCATACACCTTGGCTGTGACTGCCGCGGCTCCCACAGGAAAATAACCACCTCCAAGTGCCTTACCAAGCACCAGGATATCCGGTGTAGTGTCAAAATGCTCATATCCGAACCACTTGCCAGTCCGGCCGAAACCGGTCATAACCTCGTCCAGGATAAGTAATATTTCGTATCTATCACAGATCTCTCTGATCCGCTTGAAATAATCCTCCCTGGGGTGGGCTCCGCAAAGGGACATCCCTGATACGGGTTCAACAATAAAGGCAGCCACAGTCTCAGGCCCCTGACACATGACCTCATTCTCCAGTGCCTGGGCACATTCGAGATTACAGGCCTCTGGTTTCTGTTTGAACCAACACCGGTAGCAGTAGGCGGGAGCGATGTGACTGTGATCATTTAGCATGGGAACGTAGTCGGCACGCCTTGAGGTCATGCCGCTCCATGAAAGGGCACCCATGGTCATGCCATGGTAGCTTAACCACCGTGAGACGATCTTGAACTTGGAGGGGCTACCGTTATCAATGTGGTACTTTCGGGCCAACTTAACGGCAATTTCGGTGGCCTCTGAGCCGCCAGACACCATAAACACCTTGTCTATGGCCCCACCCGTGACCTCGCAGATCTTGGCTGTAGCCTCCTCAAGAGGTTCATTGGTGAAATCAAAACGATAAACAAAGGCCACTTTCTTTGCCTGGTCCCGGAGCACATCAGCCATTTCATCTAGGCCGTGACCAAGGTTACACAAGATGGGTCCACCGGCACTGTCAATATACCGTTTCCCTTTCTCATCATACAGGTAAATCCCCTCGGCTTTGACAATGCAGGGGTATTCCCGGTTCATGAATACCCTTAATACATGGCTCGTTTTTCTTGGCATAACCGATCTCCTTATTATTCATGGCACTCTTTGCCCGGCTCAATGAAGCTTCCCAGCAGCGAGATTTATCGACGAGCCCATCGGCAGTGAGACTTGTCGACGAGCTCAAGTCGAGTCGCTCAGGGCCGAACTGCTCAAGTCGAGTCGCCGTGGAGTATTCTAGGGAAGGGGAATAAAACTCCGAATTCATCAATTTATTATCCATTCAGGACATAAGATTGAAGTGATGAGGCTACTCATTATGGAAACGCATACCGTATCTATAAAGGTTAAACATGGCCTTAATCGATGCATCGAGGGTGGGATACACTGGAAATTGCTTTTCTTCAAACGCCTTCTTAACCATCAGATGGTACATTCTATCTGCTTCGTCTTCAGAGTAAGGGTCCAGTTCAACACAGACCACGACGGGTTTACCCACTTCGTTTCGCGCATATTCGCATCCATCGATCATAAGTTTAATCAGTCCCTTCAGATGATCTTCGAGTGCTTCACCAAAAACGCTCATCAAATAGCTCACTTCATCAAAATGCAAGATCAGCGAATGGATGTTCTTGTCTAAAGCTACCATCTTGATGGCATGATCGATAGTTCCAGACTTGTCTGATATATTGTAATATAGAGGCCAGGCGTCCAAAGGATTTCTGATGGCTGTACCTGCTGGTGGAACTATCCTTCTTAATTCCCTCAACGTCTCTTCGGTAAATTGAGGAACTTCCAGGCCTACCTTTGAGCATACGTCCGTTTCAATAACGCTAAAACCACCGGTACTGGTAATCATAGAGACTCCTTTTCCAGAAGGAAGTGGCGAACGAGTAATTGCCAAAACAGCGTTTACTAATTCATCGAAGGTCTCAACTTGAATGACACCAGTCTGCTTAAAAAGAGCGCTCCAGATCTCTGGCGAACCTGCTAATGACCCAGTGTGTGAGGATGCTGCCCTGCTGCCATGTTCGGTTACCCCCCCTTTTAGAACGATTACGGGTTTTTTTCTTGAAGCTTCGGCCATGGCTGATTTGAGACGCTGTCCATCCCTCGAGCCTTCCATGTACAGAGCTATGATCTCTGTTTCGGGGTCATCTGCAAAATATTCCAGGAAATCGGGGCAATCCAGGTCTATGGCGTTTCCAAAGCTGACCGCTTTGCTGACTTTGAGGTTTCTTAGATTTCCCCAGGTTGAGAAGAGGCCTGCAAAGGTGCCGCTTTGGGAAATAACCCCAACTGTTCCTTCCTCAAAGGTTGCATTCTGATTGAAAGACAGCCCGGATTTGGGGCAGTAGATTCCCATGCAATTGGGGCCAATCAGTCTGATCCTGCCTTTTATTATCTCCCTTACCTCGTTCTCCAGTTTTATCCTCTCTTCTATTCCCGTTTCACTGAAACCTGCGGTAAAGGCATGGGCTGTCTTTACCCCTTTCTCTATACACTCACTTAACACCTTTGGAAGTACTAACGCCGGTACTGCTATGACCGCATAGTCGATTGTGTTTTCGATATCTAAGATGCTGTCATAGCATCTCTTGCCAAAGATCTCTTTACGGCTTGGATTAACCAGGAACAGATTATCTTTTATCTTTGTTTTCATCATGGCCTTGGTAAAATCGTCTCTTTGGGTTGCCCCTATAATAGCGACAGCTCTTGGATTAAAAATACCGTCAAATTCTTTTAATTTCTCTGCATTCATTCCATATCTCCTATTTTCTATTCGTCTTAAATAAATGCCATTCTATAAATAAGGGGGGAAGTATAAATAAAAATACTGTTACATGTCAATTATGACTCATGCACGGGGTTTTAATGAAAACTCCAAAAAATAGAAAGAAGGGTGGTTGGCTTTTGGGGATATCTCTGTTGGTTATATAAGATTTTTTGGGGATGCAAGGCTCAGGACTTTATGCAGACCTTTGTTTTTTTTGAATTTTCAAGGGCATTTTTTCCCCGGATAGTAGCTTTTTTCACGAGTCATTCAGGATAATAAAACGACGGTTGCATTCAGAACACATCCAGATATCCATTGGAGAGTCTTCATCTTGATCAAATTCAAGAGGGCCGATCTCGATGAGGCCCTTATCCTTAACTTTACATACCTCATTGCAAGTGCAATAGGGACAGCACACTGGTTCTTGTTTTTTCATCATTTATGTCTTCCTTTTAAATATTTGAAGCTGCACTATTTATAGAAATTAGGGGGAGTTGAATTTTATCGAATTAGAAGATATTTTTCAATCTTTAAACATAAAAATTATTATCTGATAAGCTTTCTAACCTTTAATAGGGTTTTGAGGTTTTCATCTTTGATCTATTAATCATTTGACCTGAACCTTCAATATCTGATAATAGTAGAATTAACCTATTGAATCTTCAATGAAAAGCTATAAGAGACATGGGAATTGGGGTCCGAATCTTTCTGGTAACCGACGATGACACGTTGCGTCGGATTCCATTGACACGTTTTGAACGTTTACTCCGGCATACCCCCGTTGAATGCTTGCCCGAGTATGCTGGTAAATGGGTTAGGTATGTTTCGGCCATTGTGGAACTGGTAAAGAGAAAACCCATAGAGATTATTCAGATACAGTATTCATATCTATATTTTGATTCTGAAGGCAAGATTGATGAAAGGGAACAAGAAAAGGAGGCCAGGTTGGCCGTGGAGGCTCTCCCTCCCTTACTGAATATTCAGTCCTCCCAAAAAGTTATTGACGCTCAACACCATTTTGCCAAAAAGCGTTATGATGATCTATACAGATGGTCTCCTAGTAAGACAATGAAACAGGCCATATTTAAAGCGGTATTTGGAAAAACCGCCACTGACAAGAAATTACCTTAACAGGCATTTTTACAGATAAAAGGGGGATGGTTTTCATGAATCAATCGGTTGAAACTTCAGTTTGGGTAGAGGACATGATCAAAGACTTCATCGACAACTCACCTGAAAATACTTTGAAAAAATGGGACAATGAAAAGGCCTTTGATACGCCGCTGGTGGGTTTTTCGAGGGGCGACGATCCCCTCTACGAGGCTTACAAGGACCACGTGGGCCCTTTTTATTTGACACCCTGGGAGGCATTCATCGTCACATTTCGCGATTTCACCGTGAAACCTGAAGAACTCACTGTCATAAGCTGGATTCTGCCCCAGACAAAAGCCACGAAGGCAGATAACCGTAAAGAGACCTTTTATCCCGCAGAGCGCTGGGCCAGGGCTCGGATAATGGGTGAAGAGGTCAATCAGAAGCTTCGAAAACATGTGGAAGCGTCAATGGGGAAAGAAGGGTGCCAGGCCGTGGCTCCCGCCCTAACCCCCCAATTTAGTATGAGAATCTCTCCCAAGTATGGGTTCGCCTCCACCTGGTCAGAACGACATGCAGCTTACGCATCGGGTCTCGGAACCTTCGGTCTCTGCGATGGCCTCATCACTCCGGTGGGTAAGGCCATGCGAACGGGATCTGTCGTTGCCCGAATAGAAATTCCTCCCACTCCAAGGCCCTATACAGATCACCACGAGTACTGTCTCTTTTTCACGCAGGGTATCTGCAAAAAATGTATTCCCAGATGTCCGGTGGGTGCCATTACAGAAGCGGGTAAAGATAAACCCACATGCTTAAGTCACCTTTTCCCGGTTACGAGCGACTATGTAAAATCAGAATATGGTTTCGATGGATATGGCTGCGGTCTGTGCCAGACAGGGGTTCCGTGCGAATCTAAAATACCAACTAAGAGAGATGCTGAATCAGATAATCCTGAGACGAAATAATTATTAAAGATAGATTGATAAATTTCACATACAGTTATCTTTTCTTAATTAGTATTCCAAATAGACCAAAGGAGCTGAGTGATGAAACAAACTGAGAGAACCGAGGACCTTTTTAAACAAGGATATAGTTGAACCCAATCCATTCTGGCAGGTTTTGGTCAGAGATATGGATTGGATCAGAATATGGCCATTACCATAGCTCGAGCCTTTGGCTCTGGCATGGGACTGGGTAAAATATGTGGAGCGGTTAGTGGGGCATTTATGGTCTTGGGTTTTAAGTATCAGAATGAAGATGATGAACGTCAGGCCAGATACAAAACCTATGATCTGGTTAAAGAGTTCATTAAACGTTTCGAGGAACAACATGGTACCATTACCTGTAAAAAACTTTTAGGTGGGGTGGACGTGGGCACAGAGATGGGGAGACAACAGGCTGCAGATCGAAAGCTGTTTACCACACTCTGTCCCGAGTTCGTCAGAGATGCAGCGAAGATTCTTGATGATCTATTGAAATAATCCTATTCAGTGTGAAAACCAAAAGAAAGGCGAAGGGCTTAAGGCCCAAGGCGTAAGGTAAAGCACCTCTTCCCTGTGCCAAATGCCTTACGTCATGCGCCTGATTATTTCATCCCCGAGCCCCCACTTAATCAAACAGGCTTTCAAAACGTTCTTACTTTTTTGTAAAGAATAATGGGAGAATTGAGGTTGTCGAAATTTCAGAAATATGTGGATCTGGCAAAATCACTTAATATGGCCACTGTGAAGTTAATTTCGCCACAGGATATCTTTTTTGATATTCGAGCCATATTGAAGTGCAGATGGGGCTGTGAAGATTTCTCTGAAAACAATATCAGGTGCCAGACCAGAGATACCTCATATCAAGAACGGGTTAAGATGGTCAAAAGCTATAAAGATATTTTATTCATTCAATCCCACAATGCGAGAGAACTGAGTGAGGCGGTTTTTGAAATCGAAAGAGCGGCTTTCCTTGACGGCTACTATTTCGCTTTTGCCCTTCGAACCTGTAATCTATGTAAGGTTTGTGTGGTTCAACAAGGAAAAACCTGCCCAACCCCGGATAAAGTAAGGCCTTGCGACCAGAGTTTCGGTATCGACGTGTATAAAACGGCTAGAAATTTAGGGCTTCCATGTGAGGTCCTTCAAAATAAAGATGACACACAAAATCGATATGGTTTTGTATTGTTGGATTAAATGAAAGGAGGTATAACCATGTCAGTAGCTCACACAAGTCGCATTCGTATCGAAAAACATGAAGGACCGCACCGTACAGCCCACATAGAAAACTTTCCCATACCAATCAATTTCGGAATCCATGGTGGCATCAAACATTTTTACCAAAACAAGTACGGCAGGGAGATTCCCGGTCCTGAGTATCCTGCAACCCTGGATCATATCATTGCGGGCGTTGCAGGGTGACTGACAGGCACATTAGGCACCGCGCTGGATGCGCGGGGAATCAAGTCACCCGGGAATCTTACCGCTGAGGTGGAAGGGGATATTGAGGAAGTTGACGATGTTTTAAAGATCTCCAAGATCCGCTTAAAATACCATTTCAAGATTCCATCAGGAACGAAGGAAAAAGCGGAGCGGGCTTTAGAGATCTATTCCGATGCATGTCCGGCTTACCAGACGGTCAAAGACTGCATCGAGTGCTCATGGACAGCAGAGATGGAAGAGGCTTAGTCGAAGAAAGAGCCTTTCTGAAGCTGATACACCATATTGAAAGACAAAAAAATACTGGGCTAACAGGGGCCGCGATTAGCGGCCTCCTTGTTAGGCCAAGAATTAAATTTTTTATTCTAATTTGAGGACATATCACAAATTGACTTGCAGACCTTTTTCCCTCAGATATTCCTTTACCTGTCTGATACTGAGGATGCGATAGTGGAAAACCGAAGCGGCTAACAAAACCTGAGCACCTCCCTGAACCACACCCTCGTAGAAATGCTCCAGAGTCCCTGCCCCACCTGAAGCAATGACGGGTAGATCCACTGCATCTGAAACGGCTTTGGTGAATTCCAAATCATAGCCAGCTTGTGTGCCATCTCCATCCATGCTCGTTGGCAGGATTGTGCCGACTCCCAGTTCCTGGCATTGCTTTGCCCAAGCTATGGCGTCTTGGCCCACTGGTTTTGTACCCCCGGACACAACCAGTTCAAACCCCGAAGGCATATCCTTATTCCTTCTGGCATCAATGGCCACGGTCACCTTTTCGGGACCAAATTGGGCCGCTGCCTGTCTCACCAGATCCGGATCTTTGACTGCGGCGCTGTTCATGGAGATCTTATCGGCACCGGCTTCAAGAACCATTTCCATGTCTTCTATAGTGGAAATACCACCGCCCATTGTCAATGGAATCTCAATTACTGAGGAGACATTCTTGACCCATTCGAGTCTCGTCTTTCGGTTTTCCACGGTTGCCGCTATATCAAGCATGGCCAGTTCATCGGCCCCTTCTTTTTGATAAAACTTGGCATTCTCAACAGGGTCGCCTGCATCTTTCAGATCAACAAAATGGATCCCCTTCACCACACGTCCCTCTTTCATATCCAGGCATGGCATAATCTTTACTATACTCATCATATCTCCTTTCTGTAACTTGTAATGGAACCCTTACATAATCTCATATCTCTTTCCAAATTCCTTCGACAGTGTCTCTACCGGGTAAAGGATCATCAAATTGATGAAGGTGCTTGTAAAGTTCAAGCAGATCATCGAGTTCGGTTTGTTCTATCTCTCTTATTTCCATTTTTTACCTTCTGAACGAAAAGCTCACTGCAAGAATAACCGAAGCGCTTCTGCTGTCAGGTGAAGCGAGACGCGATGCATTTATTTAATTTTTACTATAACCTCGTTGGATGGTATCTCTCCTGTCCAGACTTTTATGAAACTCGTCTTATTTGTGCTTCGATCATAAATGGCTGCCTTTGGAAAAAAGTTGCGATATAGCAACCTTACTTTATACTGTCCCTTATTTAAAAATAGATTTGCAGCTTCACTGTCATTTTCCCATCTTCCCCTTGCATGTTGAAAGAACCAACCCACATAGAATTGTTTTGATTCACCTGGTTGAATTGTAAAGCGGTCGATCTTTTTAGGGTCAAAATAGTATGGTCCGTCACGCAAAATTAAAGTATTACCGTCTGGTTTTATGACGCTGAGAAGTATTTCTGATTTTCCGTAGTGGTCTTTGAAATGGTATGTCTTTCCCATTTGGTAATCCGCAGGCAGGCAAACAGTAGGGTGAGCAATTGTTATGGGGCTATTTCCATGATTCTTAATTGATGCATAAAATTTCACTGAACCTGAAGGAACATCACGCGCATCATATTCAGTTTTTTCAGGTATCAGTGTTATTGATGTGTTCTGATTGATCTTAATGGATGGCTGAGTTTTTGAAAGGCTCCCTTCACTTCCACACCCAGTGAAATATATCAATGTTAATAAGACGTATATGAGAACAATGGTTTTTGCGATTTTAATCATTTCAAACCCATAACGGTTTTCTCACCGGCGGCGAGAGCCGCCAGGCTCTTGCTGTCATGTGGTGCGCACAGTTAGCCGCAGCCATATTGAATCAAACTGATACCTCAGGCGTTTGACCAGCCAAGCGGCAGGCCAGAATGGACCCTGAGCTTTCCTCTATGTTTTCCATGATCTTTTGGCTCAGCATTTGTCCCATGGTGGTCTCTTCATCAACAACCACATCAGCACCTGCTTTTTCCAAATCAGCCAAATGGCGGTTGTATCGACAGCGAGCCACAATATTTAGTTCAGGTCTCAAACGCCGAATCATTTGAACAATTCCAATGGAGGTGGCCGGATCTGGAACCGTTACCACGGCCATGCAGACATCCGAAAGGCCGGCGTGCATCAGAATTTCCTCATGGCCAGCATCCCCCAGATGAATCTTGATCCCCACTTGTTGAGCATAATCCCGACTTCTGGGGTTCACGTCAATAACCACGGGTTCCAATTTCCTCTCTATGAAGGTTTGGACCACTTGACGACCGGCAGGACCCAGGCCCACAACCAGAACACGGTTGGTAGGGTACAGGTCCGCAGGCTGTCCATGAGTGTCAACCGCTGATGTGCGCCGTGAAAACAATGCTACTAAACGATCAGCCAGAGGAGCCGCCAACGATACCATGTAGGGGGTGGCAAGCATGAGAACAATGATCACCGATATGATTAAATCAATTGCATTGCTGTCCAGCACACCGCCTTCACGAGCAGATGCTGCCAAGACAAAGGAAAATTCTCCTATTTGACCCAGTGTAATCCCTGTGGCAATAGCTTGTCGGTTGTTAAGACCGAACAAGCGGGCTACTCCGTAAATAATGACTGTTTTCAAGATAAAAATCAGGACCGCCGCCTGCATGACCCAGTGCAAGTGGGTTAGGAACCAGAGGGGCTTGGCTAACATGCCCACCGAGGCAAAAAACAGCGTTACCATGATAATGCGCAGGGCACCAATATCGGATCGGATCTGAGTTGCAAAGGGCGATTCGCCCAGAAGCATGCCGGCTACAAAGGCCCCAAGAGCCGGAGAAATATGCACGGCATGGGCTGCCCAGGCCGCACCTAATCCAACGGAGATGGCGAGCAAAACGGTCAGATCACGATTGGCAAAGAGTGCTTGGTGGGAGAGAAGGATTGGCGCAACACGATACAATAGAAGATAGAAAATGGCTGCCAGACCCACAACAGCCGCGATGATTTTCAGCATGTGTAGGCCGAGGCTTGTATCCGGTGCAGCGGGTGCAAAGAGGCTGACCATGATGACCAGCGGTACGATGGCAATGTCTTGCAAGAGAAGGATTCCCAAACAGGTTCGCCCCCGCACCGAATCTATTTCTGCACGATCCACCAGCAAGCGCAACACCACAGTGGTGGAGCTCAAGGCCACAATAGCACCTATAGTGAGGGCTTTGGGGAGGGCTACATGAGCGATCATGAGCAAGGTAACAAGCATTATAGTGATGATTATCTGAACCGTACCCCCGCCAAATGCTATGCGACCCATCTTACGCAGATGTTGAAAAGAGAATTCTAGACCGATGGAGAACAATAACAGAGAAACACCCAGTTCGGCCGCCTGATTGACTGCAGTAGGGTTAAAAAGTAGTGGCCCAACAACTGTGCCGGCTAATAGATAACCCAGAATGGGGCTCTGACGCAGACGCTGAGCCAAAGCGCCTAAAATAAATGCGCCTCCCAATAGCATCACCACTTCCATTAAGAAGAACCAAAGATCCATATCCTATCCCTTTTATACAGTGGACCACCGGGAACACGATTTTGCCACGGAAGGCCCCATCCTAGCCATCGGGGTCATAAAGCAATGACCCTCCTTCATTCTAAGCCCTGCCATTCATCTAAAATCTTATGGACTTCACCTTCTACTTGCATTCGCGCATCCATCCTGTCAACACCTTGCGCAAGAAGAAGATCATAATCAGTTTCAGCATGACGAATGTGTGCAATTACGGCAAAACGGATTGCCTCTTCCTCCAGGCTTTTCTACCAAGTTCTTCGCCACACTCATCGCACTTAGATTCGCTGGTAGAAATGAATACTTTTAGTTCGTCTTTCATCATTTCCTCAAAGCTAAGATAATCATTTCCTCCCGTTTCATTCTTCTCCAAGCGGATTGTTATGTGGATAACTTGTTTATATAACAGCATGTTCAAATCAAAGCTAGTGGAAAAATTTCCGAAAATCTGATTGAAATTAAAACTTGACATATTAGTCATAATGGTCATAATAGTCATAAATGGAGGCTGGTTATGGAAAAGAGTGTATCTGTGGCTGAAGCAAAAGCCACATTTTCAGAATGTATCAGGAAAGTGGAAGCAGGTTCCTCCGTGTTAATCACAAGGCACGGTAAACCTGTCGCTGCGCTAGTCCCCCCAAATGATCTGGAACACCTTGAGCGTTTGAGAAAAGCAGGACCGGAAAGTGGACTTGCTAGTATTGCAGGCGGCTGGGAAGACTCTGAAGAACTGGTTAAAATCCTAGACGAATCTATTCGACGGGGGCAACGTAATGTGCCGGAACTGGGACACTGAATATGGCCTTTCTCTTTGATACCGATGCGATTTCAGAACTTTTGCGCAAGCGTCCCGCAATAGCCTATATCAAATGGCTTATGGAGATTCCTCGAGAAGAGCAATTCACCAGTGCCGTTGTAATCGGAGAACTATACAAAGGGGCCTACCGTTCCCAAGCCCGTGACAGACACTTAATCAACATAGAACAACGTATTCTACCTTCCGTCACCGTTTTGCCTTATGACCTTGGACCTGCAAAAGTCTTTGGCAAAATCCGTGCTCGCATTGAAGGAACAGGTACAATTCTTCCCGATGCGGATCTTCAGATCGCTGCCACAGCCGTATACCATGGCTTGGAACTTGTAACAGGCAATCTACGTCATTTCCATAGGATAAACGAGCTAAGACTTAATACAATCCTCTCAGATTCGCGTTAAGTCGCTGATCTCTCAATTCACATAACACGAAGTTCACCGGCAGCGATATCGATCCGGTGGAACGACTCGTTGGGCATGTTTCGTTCCTGGAAGCCAAGTCCATCAGCTGAGCTTTTCCACTGTTGATATTCCACCGACGCCCCAAACGGCTCTTCACCATCTTTGCATGTTCCCTCACCCGAGGGAAGTAGACTGCCCGTTCCTCAGATTGCGGACAATTTCTTTGAAGCTCGGTCTTTTCCCATGCATGAGCAAATGGGCGCGAAAAACCTTGATCGCCAACAACAACCCCCCGATGATGGACAAGCCCAGCACCGCTAAGCTGGCAATCAGTTGCCAGGCTGGAATATCCACAACGCCCAACCTTAGCATTGTCTGCACAGGAGCTGTAACAGGGAATATCGTCAATACTATCCAAATTGGACTGGTCGGGAAAAACATAAGCAAAGATAGGAACCAGATTGGTGCAAAGCCGAAAAGGGTATATATCAATGCCAGCTGTTGTCCTTCCCGGGCATTGGGACTGATGGCGCCAATACCGATCGAAAACACCGCAAATAAAAGATAACCAAGGACAAAATAGATAATTCCCAGAACAATGAAGTTGGGGGGTATGTGTACACTGCTTATCAAGCCACGCAGAGATGATGAGGCCAGGTTTAATAATAGCGGTGCTGAGATAAGCCAGACCAGGACTTGCACCAGTCCGGCCGCACCCAGTCCAATAACCTTTCCGGTGATTAGCTGCCGAACAGAAACCGAGGATAACAATATCTCGATGAGGCGGCTCTCTTTCTCCTCTTCCAGTCCCTGAAGCAAGTAGTTGGAACTGAACATTAGGGAAAGGGCCAGTAAAAAGGCAAACATACTGGGGACGATAATATTTCCGATTCCACTCTGTTCAGGAGCCACAGCCCCGGTTTCGCTGAGTCGGGTGACCTTCAGGTTCAAGGGGGATTCTACAAGGTTTACAATGTCTGGAGATACTTTCCCCCCTAAGAGATTGCTTGTGAGGAAATTCTTGATAACTGTTTTTGTAAAAAGGGGTGTCTCTATCTCTTTCCGAAGAGTATATCGATGAATCATCACGGTTGAAATATAATGGGACGGAATGACAAAGTACTCTGAAATATCGTTTTTGATAAGGGCGTGAGTGGCATCGTCCGTCGAACTATAGCGGACCAGCTTTGTGTGTCCCTGGGTGGTGTAGTGGTCGAAGTTGCCGACCTCGTCTACATATCCAATGGTCCTTATTTTTATGGTCGGCGGCTTGGTAACGGTTGATATGAGGTGGCCGATTCCAATACCCAAAAGGGCCAATAAAGGCACGCTTAAGGTCATAATGATAAACCCAAGTCTCTTTATCGTGTGTAGAAATTCGTGCTTGAATATCAGAAATGTTTTATTCATTGTGATCACCCACCGTTTTTAGGAATATCTCATTCAGTGAAGGAGTCGCCACCTCGAAGCGGTTGACTATCATTCCTTGATTCAACAATTGCCCTAGAACGTGTTGAGGGGTTGTAATGTTATCTAAAACCAATTCAACCGAGTCTTTATAAGATCGTCTGTCTAGGATACCCGGCAGTTCTCCAATTTCCCCCTCGACATCTATAAGAACTGAATGTCCTCTATGTTTTGACTTGATTTCTTTTAGACCACCGTAAAGGACTGAACATCCCTTGTGTATCATGAGTATGCGATCACAAAGCTCCTCAACTTCATTCATCTGGTGCGTACTCAGGATTACGGCCTTGCCCCGATCCCTCAAGTTGCCGAGTATTTTCTTCAATAGATCAGTATTTACCGGATCAAGACCGGAGAAGGGCTCATCCAGAATAATCAGTTTCGGGTCATGGATAATGGTAACAATTAATTGGATCATCTGCCCCATTCCCTTGCTCATTTCCTCAATCTTCATCTTCTTGTTTAATAGCATGCCTGTTTGTTCGAGTAACTCATCGGCTTTTTCTTCGGCTGAATGGCTGTCCATACCCTTGAGGGAGGCAAGGTAGATTATAAGTTCAATTGCCGACATTTTTTTGTATAGCCCCCTTTCTTCCGGCAGGTAGCCAAGCTGATTCTTACTGCTATCATTCAATATGTCGCCGAATATTGTCACATCACCTGAATCGGGTCTGATGAAATCGAGTATTGTCTTGATGGTGGTACTTTTGCCTGCACCATTTGGACCAATGAGCCCCAGTATTTCTCCAGGAATGACAGAAAAGGATAGGTCGCAGACCGCGGTCTTGCCTGAGTATGACTTGAATAGGTGATTGACTTCCACTGCTTTCATGTTGTTACCCCTTTTTTTAATAATATTCGACAATATCCTCTATCTGCCCAACGTTAAGCATAAGCAGCAGGAAAAGCGTTAGCTTTTACTGTCTGCCTTCAGGCGGATGTTATGCGGTTATAGATGAAATAGCTTTTGTCTTTCCAACAAAACACTAGTCCAGATCCAGCTTCAATTTACACTGATTACATATTACAACGCCCCGGAAAACTTTATTGCCGCATTCAGGACAAATATAGCGGGCTTCTTCATCTTGAATCCATTTTTCAGTACCAACCTCTCGCCAATACGGAATAGCCCGCAAAATAACCTTTTTGCCAACAGTCATGGAAAAACTTTCAATATACTGACAAGGAAATTCATCGCATTGATGACATCCGGTGTAACCTTTCTCTCTTGTGCATTCCCTGATCTCACACTGTCGGCAATGCATAAACAGTTCATCAGATAAGCAGCCACGGCATTTAATATCTTCTATCGAAAGGTTTTCACTATTAGGAAGAATACCTTTGCCGGGAACTTCTCCCTTGTAAAGATTCACTAACCGCTCCTTGAATTTGTGATTATTATCACGGTGTGCGATATAAATGGCACAGACTCCGCAATAAAGACCACAAGGTGAAATAAAATCCGGATTTATCATTATAATTCTAATTCCCCCTGTTTTATCATCTTCATATATTACGAATGCATAACGTCGCGTCTGACCAACCAGCGGGTGCGGTTTTTAGCCCATCTGCGTCCAGGCGCATGTTAGGTATCAGCTCAATGGAGGTCCCCAAAAAAGCAGATACATGCTAAGTGATAGACACCCAAAATTGACCAATAGACTTGTGAAACCTGAAGCTATTTTGTCGCCTTCAGGAACTGAAATCAAATACAGGGCTGATACAAAGATTGCCAATGTAAACGTGACTGGCGCGATAATGATGGTGGAAAGTATAGGCTTGCCTGCGTCATAGTAGAGGAACTGGTTGATGAACATAGCGAGGAGTATAATGACAAAAGGTAACCCCGGCAATATAAAGCTCCAAACCAGAAGCCGTTTCCAGCCGTAAAAGCCTCTCCCCCCACTGATACGTTTAGCGAGAAAATAAGATAGAATGCCTATAGGTAGCACTACAAGAGGAAATAAGATCACAATAAAAAACGCCAACATAAATATTCCCCAGCGGACTAATTCCTATTTATAACCCTTGCGGTTCTTTACAGTGCAAGTACCGTTCCAATCCAATATCTTCCAATAGACACCTAAAGACTTGTTATGTCATCTACGCATATCAATAGAGTTATTTATTTAGTATCAATAAAAAGCAGCCGTCGTTAAATATTTACAAGTGATTTAAAATAATCAGGAACCTTTGTCTCAAAGGTCATCTTCTCCTTTGTATCGGGATGTAATATGGTTATGGACGCCGCATGAAGTGTAAGTCTCTTAATATCCTTGTCCTTTTCCCCATACATTTTATCTCCAGCTACAGGAAAACCTTTTTCCGAAAAATGGACCCGGATCTGATTTTTCCTACCTGTAAGCAGATTGATTTCAAGCAGACTGTACTTTCTTGATTCTCTCAGAACTTTATACCCGGTCTTAGCAAGCTTACCTTTTTCAGGATCATCAACAGAATACATTTTATGAGCACGGTTTTCTGCAAGATATGAAGTAATTACGCCCTCCTTCTTCGGTAACGTTCCATGAACTACGGCATAGTACTTTTTTTTAAATCCATGCCACTCTTCCTGAAGATAACGCTTGGCATTTTCATTTTTAGCAAAAACGATAATACCGGAAGTATCCCTATCCAAACGGTGCACGATAAATACCCGGTGTCTTGATTTCTGATTCCCTTTTCTTACGTACGTATTTAAGAGATAATAAGCTGTTTTTTCTCTGACTTTCTCAGTACTTACTGTTAAAAGACCACTCATTTTATCCACAACCAGAATATCATGATCTTCATAGAGAATAGAAAGCCCCCTGGGCTGATATCTTTTGGGGGGGCTTTTAAAGTTTTTCTGACTTTTCCGCATAATGTTTACTTAAGAATACTGAATAGTGAAATAGCTCTTCTGCCTTTCTGTTCAAAAACCACCATATATACACCATTGATATGTCTTCTGAAATTTTTAAGCTGCAAGAGCGTTTTGATTCTCCTTTTTTCCTCTCACTCATAACGACCAAGCTCAGCCGACGCGAAACCGCGCAGCGGTTGAGCGGTCGGCTGGAGCGTCGTGTTATGCATTAATAGCCTCAACATGCCGACATTTCGGATAAGAGCTACACGCCCAAAACTTCTTACCTGCATTGCTTCCCTTTTGTGCAATTCGCACCACCATAGATGCGGAGCACTTTGGGCACACTTTTTCGCCTTTCTCAGGCTCTTGTGGTGCAACTGTTTCTTTCTGGCTAGTATCGCGTTTCATAAATTCTGTCCTCAATAATGGCAAAATAACATTATAATTTATTGCTTGACATTTAACCCACTATAGAGTATAAATACACCGTAATAAAAAGCCATAACGGTAAAAA
>Ga0180009_10002203_pt1 | contig 23074 bp, 21 predicted proteins | sample OS_PC_MetaG_FD_123537 | JGI IMG/M metagenome (GOLD analysis project Ga0180009, IMG submission 123537) | Groundwater microbial communities from the Aspo Hard Rock Laboratory (HRL) deep subsurface site, Sweden - OS_PC_MetaG | ecosystem: Environmental > Aquatic > Deep subsurface > Groundwater...
GGTCATCGTCAACGCGGCGTCGCGTGCGGGTTTGTTGAGCAACATCGCCATGAACGGCTTGCCGCCTTCGCAATACAGGCTGAGAGATTCGATGTTTGGCGATCCCGCCGCGCTCACATAAGCAATCGGCGCGCGCCCTTGCACCGGAACGACTTCCCAAGGCGTTCCGGGCAGCGCCACTGCCGTTTCCGACGGGCTGTTGTCCAACATCGTTTTGATCTCTGGCGCGACCAGCATTCGCCTGCCCGTGGCAGGGGGATAGACAGTCAGCTTGCCCCGCTCCCAAAGGCCTACCTGCACTTCCCGGCGGGCCGGGTCGATCATAACATAGGCCTGTTCTTCGCCGCCTTGATGCGGCGCGTTGCCTGACAGGTAAAAATAGTTCCCGGCGCGCTGCAATGGCGAAACGACTGACAGGTTTTTCCGCAGTGCAGCCATTTTCGGGCCCATCCGCGATTTCAAGGCGGCGGCCACGGCACCCTTTTCAAACAGGTCGATATTATCCTTAGCGTAGCTGCCCGGATATTTGCCGACAAGGCTGACGAGGTTGTTCCATTCCGCAGGGATGCCTTGCACCGCAACCGCCACTTCCGGCTGCGGCGGCGCTGGCGTGCCCGCAGGAGCGCTGCCCTGACACAGAGTGAACAATCCGCCGCCAGTGAATGACGCATGGAACGGATCGGGGCGCTGGCCCGGCGCAAGGTCGGGCTCAAAACGGATGACCCCCGGCCTCTCGTCATCGTTGACGAACATCAGCACGCGGCCAAAATCATTATTGCTTACCGGAAAAGGGAAGAAAACGGACATGATGCCGTCATAGCGCTGACCCATATAGGTAAGCGCATATTCCACCCGAGAGGGCTTTACCTCGTGGCCATTGGCGTGGAACGTCATGCCCTTTTCATCAATGGTCACGCGCGGTTCTTTTGCGCAGTCACCGCGCGGGGCGTAGCTTCCAAAAATATGGTCGATGCCCTGATCTTTGAAACTCGTCAGCGGAAGCGCCTGAACACTTGCGGCTGCAAATGCGCCCACCGCACAAACGCCAAGGGCCGCGCTGACCCGACCAATCGTGGATGGTTTGAAAGGATGCCAATCCATGTCAAATTCCCCCCGGAACAGACGTTTCCAAGAGCCTGCTGACTCGCAACCGGATCAGAGACTGCGCATACGAGATAACGCAAGCGCCCCATTTTGTCGCGCCTGTTATGGGCATTGGCGCTCACCGTGCCCGCACTCGCGCGGAGCCGGTGGTTTGGGTGCGCGGGCGATCTGAGCGGGATTGGGTGGATTGTCGACCAATCCACGCACATCGTCACCCCAGCGAAAGCTGGGGCCTAGGGCTTACAAGCGCCGTGTTTGCCGCCAGAGATCCCAGCTTCCGCTGGGATGACGATATGGGGAGGTCAGATCCAAGGTCGCAACCCAATCGACAGCCTTCGGCGGCGCGTGACGTAAAGCAGCCATCCCGCAGCGCGGAACGGCAGCCTTTACCGCAAGCTCACCACGTTATCGCTGGCTTCGCGCACGCGGGTGCCGTTGAACAGGCTCATCATCGGCTCGTCGGCCACGGTCACCACCTGCGCCGCGCCATAGCCGTTGAAGCCGGTTTTCATCGCCGCGCCGTAAGCTCCGATCATGCCGACTTCGATGTAATCGCCCGCCTGAATGTCGGCCGGCAGCGCGAAGGGGCCCTTCATGTAATCGGCATCGTCGCAGGTCGGGCCGTAGAAGGCGAAATCCGCGTCGGCTTCGATCAGATCATCCTCAAGCGCACGCACCGGGAAGCGCCACGCGACGTGCGCGGCGTCATACAGCGCGCCGTAGGCACCGTCGTTGATGTAAAGTTCATCGCCGCGCCGCTTGTTCACCTGCACGATCATCGAACTGTATTCCGCGCTCAGCGCCCGCCCGGGTTCGCACCACAGTTCGGCGTTGTAGGCGATCGGCAGCGCCTCGAAATGCTTGGCGATGATCGCGAAGTAATCTTCCATCGGCGGCGGCTCGAGGCCGGGATAGGCGCTGGGAAAGCCCCCGCCCACGTCGATCATGTCGATCACCACCGATGCTTCCGCAATCGCGGCGCGGGTGCGGTCGAGCGCCTGCACGAAGGCGAACGGCGTCATCGCCTGGCTGCCGACATGGAAACACACGCCCAGCCAATCGCAATGCTGGCGGGCCCGCTGGAGCAGCACCGGCGCTTCGATCAGGTCGCAGCCGAACTTGGAAGCCAGCGAAAGCTCCGAATACTCAGACGACACCCGCAGCCGCACGCACAGGCGCAGGTCGCGCGGCGCTGCGCCGGTTTCGGGATGGCGGCAGGCGTCGACGATCTTTTCCAGTTCCTCGACCGAATCGAGGCTGAAGGTGCGCACACCATGCTGGAAATAGGCTTCGCTGATCGCCGCCGGGGTTTTCACCGGATGCATGAAGCACAGCACCGCCTGCGGCAAAATCCCGCGCACCAGTCGCACTTCGGCAATCGAAGCGACATCATAATGGGTCACGCCCGCATCCCAGAGCACGCTGATCAGATCAGGCGCGGGGTTGGCCTTCACCGCATAGAGCACCTTGCCCGGAAACTTCTCGACGAAGAAACGGGCGGCGCGCCGCGCGGCGTGCGGGCGGTTGAGAATTACGGGTTCGTCCGGCGAAAGCGCGCGAACTACAGCCTGAGCGTCGGGATAGATGTGCAACTCAAGGGACCCCCGAAACGGTTTGTGAAAACCATAAAACGACAAGCTGCCTTGCGGTTAGGAAGTCCCCTTGGGGCAGCGGGAACGGGGCAAATAGGGCTTGCGGGCCGAATTGCAATCGAAAAATGGGCCGCACCGGGGCGGAATGTTGCTTTTTCAAGACAGCCATCGAAATGCGACTGGCGTATGACGGAACCCTGCGCATTTGCGGGTTTCCGCGTCTTCAGAACGAAACGCGCGGCACCTGATCGACGCTGCCTTGTTCGCTGTCATCGAGCCGGTGGAAATCCGCCTCGGCGAAACCAAGCGCGCCGGCAAACAGCACCGCCGGGAACGATTCGCGCGCACTGTTGAACCGCGCCACGGCAGCATTCAGCGCCCGGCGTGCAGCCGCGAGCTTATCCTCGACATCGCCGAGTTCGGCCTGGAGCGACTGGAAATTCGCGCTCGCCTTGAGATCGGGATAGGCCTCCCCCAAAGCCAGCAGATTATCGAGCGCGACCCGCAGCTTTTGCTCGCTGCCCGAAGAAGGCTCGCTATTTGCCGCCGCATTGCGCGCCGCGATCACCGCTTCGAGCGTTGACGCCTCATGCCCGGCATAGCCTTTGACCGCCTCAACCAGATTGGGGATCAGATCATGCCGCTGGCGCAGCTGCGCGTCGATATCGCCGATGCCTTGCCGCACACTCTGCCGCAGGCCGACGAGATTGTTGTAAATCCCGATCACCACCACCGCGACCGCCACCGCGACCGACAGCATGACCCAGAACATGATATCCATTGTCACCCCCTTTACCCGAAACCACTATTGTGAGGTACACTGGTTAAAGATTCGCGCCGGAGACGCAATGCGCACCAACATTAATACACTGATGCAAGGTCAGCTGGGCGAATGGCTTGCGTCGCAGGCAGAGATGCGCGCTTCGGCAAAGGCAAAGGCCAGCGCGCGCTGGGTGTGGGGCGCGGTGATCCTGCTGCCCGCGCTCGCGTTCCTGTGGTTTGCCCCCGTCCTTTCGGGCGGATTCAAGGCAATGCTGAGTTTCGGCGGGATCATGGTGGTTTCGGTCTGGGGCTATCAGCCGATTGTCGAAGCGAAAAAGGCGATCAAGATCGGGATCAATTCGGCCATCGCGGAAAGCTTCGGCGTTTCCTACGCTCACGAGGTTGAACCGGGCGCGGAGTTTGAGTCGGCCAAGACCTATGGCTTGGTTCCTGATTTTGACCGTTCCGGTTTCGAGGACCGCTGGCATGGCATTCTCGAAGGGCACAGCTTCAACCTTTACGAAGCGCACCTCGAAGAGCGACGGGGATCGGGCAAGAACCGCCGCTGGGTAACAGTGTTTCGCGGGGTGATCATCCAGATGGGGTTTGGCCGCCCGTTCCGTTCAACCACCCTGCTGCAACGCGCAGGCAAGCATCGCAAATGGTTCGGGCTTGGCGGCGCGAGTGACCATGTGTCCTTTGATGGCCACCGGCTGGACAAGGTGGATCAGGTGCACCCGGCCTTTGGCGAGGTGTTCGCGCAGTTCAGCGATGATCAGGTTGAAGCGCGCGTGCTGGTGCACCCCGGCTATGTCGAACACCTGTTGCGGCTGGAAAGCGCATTCGGCGCGAAGGAGCTGCGCGCCTTGTTTCGTGCAGGCGAGGTGATCATCGCGGTTGAAGGGCGCAACCTGTTCGAAAGCGGCGCGATTGACGCCAGCGGCGATCATGCCCGCGCCGAAGAAGCCGCGCGCCAGTTCAGCGCGCTGGCGGGGCTGGCGCTGGCAATCAACCAGAACTTGCGCGGACGGGCGCTGAAACCCGGCTCTAGCTGAGGCGATCCCTGAAATCGGCGTAATCGAACCGCTTTATGCAATCGAGCGCGTCGCTTTCGCTGTCCCACATCCAGATACTCGGCAATTGCACCCCGTTGAAGGTGTTGGTCTTCACCATCGAATAATGCGCCTGATCGAGAAACGCGAAACGCGCGCCGGGTTCGGCAGGCACTGGCAGACGGTAATCCCCGATCACGTCACCTGCGAGGCAGGATGGCCCGCCCAGCCGGATCGGGATCAGGTCAGGGTCAGCGGTTTCGCCCAGCATGGCGGGGCGATAGGGTGCTTCGAGCACATCGGGCATATGGCAGGTGGCCGAAATATCGGTGATGCCGACGGGGACTTCGTTGAACATCGTATCGAGCAGCGTGCCGACAAGAATCCCTGCATCGAGCGCCACCGCCTCACCCGGTTCGAGGATAATCTGGCAGCCGGTATCTTCGGCCGCGTCTTTCAGGAACTCCACCAACTCCTCGCGCTGGTAATCGGCCCGCGTGATGTGGTGGCCGCCGCCCATATTGATCCATTTAAGCTGGCCGAAGAACGGCTCGATCACGTCGAACACCCGGTCCCAGGTGGCTTTGAGCGGTTCAAAATCCTGTTCGCACAGGTTGTGGAAGTGGATGCCTTCGACACCCTCCATATGCTCCTCGGTCAGCTGGTCGAGCGGGAAGCCAAGGCGCGATCCCGGCGCGCTGGGATCATATTTGGCGACCTCGCCAGTGGGCACCTGCGGGTTGATGCGCAGGCCGATGCTGACGCCTGCTCCGTTGGCCGCGGCGTGGTCAAGGATCAGCCGCGCGCGATCATGCTGGCCGGGGGAGTTGAAGATCACGTGATCCGACAGGCGGCAGATTTCCTCCAGCTCTTCGGGCTTGAAGGCGGCGGAATAGGTGGCGATTTCACCGTCGTAAAATTCGGACGCGAGCCGCGCTTCCCACAGGCCTGAGGTGGACACGCCGTCGAGATATTCGCCGATGATCGGGGCTGCCGACCACATCGAAAACGCCTTCAGCGCGGCAAACACCTTGATATCCGCGCCATCAGCCGCCGCCGCATCGCGCACCTCGGCGAGCACGCGGCAATTGGCGCGCACCTTGGCCGCGTCCACGATGAAAGCGGGGCTGTCGACGCGGGACAAGTCGAAATGGGTAAAGGCGCCCGGATCACCGGCTTTGGTTTGCATATTCACTCACTCTCGTTCGTCATTGCGAGTAGCCGAAGGCTACGCGGCAATCCATCTTCCCGCGTTGCAATCAAGCGGAAGGCCCCAAGCTGGATTGCTTCGCTACGCTCGCAATGACGAGTTGCCCGGGATCGCCACCTTGAATTTTCATACCAATCAGGTTCCGAACAGAATGTTGCCATCATTGTCGATGGCGAAGCCCGGATTGTAGGCAATCTCCCACGCGTGTTCGTCGGGATCGGCGACATAGCCGCGCAAGCCGCCAATCGGCGGCGCATCAGCGCGGCGCAGTATCCGCCCACCGGCGGCAGCCAGGTCGGTCATCAGTGCCTCTACTTCACCCTCTTCGCGGACATTATGTGCGATTGCGAATGCACCGGGGCGATACAGCTCGCCCGCGACCATGTCTTCCTTGAGCGCCGCATCGGCAAACGTCGCCAAAATCACGCCATTAAGCTGGTAGAAGATTATCTCTTCGTTCTCGAAGACCGGCTCCCAACCGAAACCATCAACATAGAAGCGCCGGGATTTCGCAAGGTTGCGTGACCCCAATGTAATCAGCGAAATTCTCGGCTCGGCCATTTTTAAAACCCGACCGGCCCGTCCATTTCCTCAACCGTCCACGGCAGACCATGCGCGTTCAGCATCGCCATGAAGGGATCGGGGTCCATTTCTTCCATGTTGAACACGCCCTCGCCCTGCCAATCGCCGCGCACCATCATCGCTGCGCCGATCATCGCAGGCACGCCGGTGGTGTAGCTCACTGCTTGATTGCCGGTTTCCTCATAGGCTGCTTCGTGCGAGCAGATATTCTTGATGTAGAACGTCTTTTCGCCGCTGCCGTCCAGCGCCTCACCGGTCGCGATCACGCCGATATTGGTGTTGCCCTTGGTGGTTTCGCCCAGCGATTCGGGCTTGGGCAGCACCGCGGCGAGGAATTGCAGCGGGATGATGTCCTTGCCCTGATACTTCACCGGCTCGATGCTGGTCATGCCGACATTCTGCAGCACTGTAAGGTGGGTGATATACTGATCGCCAAAGGTCATCCAGAACCGCGCGCGCTCCAGTTCGGGGACGAACCTGGCGAGGCTTTCCAGCTCCTCGTGATACATCAGATAGGCGTTTTTCTTGCCCACCGCTTCGAAATCGAACTCGGTCCTGACCTGCATCGCCGGGGTTTCCACCCACTCGCCATTTTCCCAATGCCGCGCGGGAGCGGTCACTTCGCGGATGTTGATTTCCGGGTTGAAGTTGGTGGCGAAATGCTGGCCGTGATCGCCGCCGTTGCAGTCGAGAATATCAAGCTGGCGGATGGTCTTGAGCTTGTGCTTCTTGAGCCACATGGTGAACACGGATGTGACGCCCGGATCGAAGCCCGATCCCAGCAGCGCCATCAGCCCCGCATCTTTGTAACGGTCATGATAGGCCCACTGCCAGTGGTATTCGAACTTTGCCTCGTCCTTGGGTTCGTAATTGGCGGTGTCCATATAATCGACCCCTGCTTCAAGGCAGGCGTCCATGATCGGCAGATCCTGATAGGGCAGTGCGAGGTTGACGACTAACCCTGCGCCAGTCTTGCGGATCAGGTTGACCATCGCGGGCACTTCTTCCGCGTCGATTTCATAGGTGGCGATATCACGCCCGCAGCGTTCCTTGACGCTGGCCGCAATCGCATCGCATTTCGATTTGGTGCGGCTGGCGAGGTGAATTTCGGGAAAAATATCGGTGTTGAACGCCATCTTGTGGACGCAGACCGAACTGACCCCGCCCGCTCCGATGACGAGAACCGTGGTGGACTTTGCTGCCGACATGATAGGAACCTTTCGTAATGCGAATCTTGCGCTGCGCTTACGCGAATGAATGGATGGGGACAAATGATCCAGGCTGATGTCAGAATACCGACCCACGAAGGAGTGGTCGCCGCCGCCGATGCGATTGCGGCGATCCTGCCGCCAACGCCGCTGTTGCCGGTGGATATCAATGGCGTGCACGCCTGGGCCAAGGCAGAAGTGCTGCAACCCGTCGGCGCATTCAAGATCAGGGGCGCGTGGTGGCGGTTGATCAACCTCTCCCCCGAAGAACGCGCCGCAGGCGTGGTCGCGGTATCATCGGGCAATCATGCGCAGGGCGTGGCGTGGGCGGCCCGGCGGTTGGGTATCCGCGCGGCCATCGTGATGCCGCATGATGCCCCGCAGGTGAAGCTCGACAATACGAAGGCGCTTGGAGCAGAGGTGGTGCTGTATCAGCGCGCTCCCAAGGAACAGGGGGGCGAAGATCGCGATGAAGTGGCCGCCAATTTGATCGAACAACGTGGCGGCACACTGGTTCACGCATTCGGCGATCCGTGGGTGATCGAAGGGCAGGGCAGCGCCGCGATTGAGGCCGCCGCGCAGCTTGGCCGCGCGCCCAGCCGTATCATTACCTGCTGCGGCGGAGGCGGGCTGGCAGCAGGTCTCGCTTTGGGTGCGCCGACAAGCGCGATTCACCCGGTCGAACCCGTTGGCTGGGACATGGTGGGTCAGTCGATGGCGGCGGGCGCAATCGTCCACGCCGCACCCGATGCGCCCAAAACCATCTGCGACGCGCTGCAACCCAATGCCACTAAACTGCTCAACCTCAGCTTGCTGCAAGGTCGGGCCGAACCGGGGGTGGCCGTGACCGATGCCGAAGTCCGCGATGCGCAGCGCTTTGCCTTTGCCCATCTGCGGCTGGTGGTTGAACCCGGCGGCGCGGCAGCGTTGGCAGCGGCGCTGGCGGGCAAGGTGCCGGTGGACAATAGCACCGTCATCATGCTGACCGGCGGCAATGCCGATCCGGCGGCGTTCGCCCGCACCCTTTCCGGGGCTGGCTAGCTGTGGATACCGTCACATTGCCGACACGCGAGCAAAATATGGCAGGGGTCTGACGTGACACAGGAACCAGACCACATGGCCACACAGGCAAAGCGCATCATCGAAGACGCGGTGATCCGCAAGGATGCGGGGATCGGCGACAAACTGCTCGACAAGGCTTTTGCGCTGGCGTTCAAAGGTCTGGTCTATGCCCAGATCTGGGAGGACCCGGTGGTCGACATGGAAGGCCTCGCCATTCAACCTGACAGCCGCCTGATGTGCATTGCCAGCGGCAGTTGCAATGCGCTGTCCTATCTCACCGCCAACCCCGAAAGCGTAACTGCGGTCGATCTCAACCACGCGCACGTAGCTCTGGGGCAGCTCAAGATCGCGGCGATCAGGCATCTGCCCAATTACGAACGCTTCCACCGTTTCTTCGCCCATGCCGATCACAAGGAAAACAGCGCGGTCTATAAATCCATGATCGCCCCGCACCTGGACGCGGAAAGCCGCGCCTATTGGGAAAAGCGCGACATTCGCGGGCAAAGGCGCATTTCGTATTTCACCAAGGGCATCTACAAAAAGGGCTTGCTCGGCAATTTTATCGGCCTCGCCCATGTGTTTGCCAAGCTCTACAAGATTGATCTGGGCAAGGTGCTCGAGGCGCAAACGCTGGAAGAACAGCGCGACGTGTTTGAACGCGAGTTGGCCCCGTTGTTCGAAAAGAAGTTCATCCGCTGGCTGACCGATCAGCCCGCCTCGCTGTTCGGGCTGGGCATTCCGCCCGCGCAATTCGAGCATCTCGCAGGCGATCAACGCATGGCCGAAGTGCTGCGGCGGCGGCTGGAAAAGCTCGCCTGCGATTTCGAGGTGAAGGATAATTACTTCGCCTGGCAGGCGTTCGGGCGCGGATATAGCCGGGCCGAGGGCGCGCCGCTGCCGCCCTATCTCCAGCGCGCCAATTGGGAAGCGATGCGCGAAAGGATCGGGCAGATCGACGTGGTGCGCGCCAATATGGTCGACTGGATCGGCGCCCGCGATGAAGCGAGCATGGATCGCTTTGTGCTGCTTGATGCGCAGGACTGGATGAACACCGCGCAGCTCGATGATCTGTGGGCCCGGATCACCCGCGCCAGCCGCCCCGGCGCGCGGGTATTGTTCCGCACCGCTGCCGAACCCAGCCTGCTGCCGGGGCGGCTGGATGATGCGATCCTGTCGCGGTGGCACTATCTTGAAGAAACCTCTGCCGATCTCACCCGCCGCGATCGTTCGTCGATCTATGGCGGCGTGCACGTTTACGAGCTGGCCTGATGGTGAACGCGAGCGCGCCTTCGGGTCATGCGGCATTGATGGACGAGGTTTATCGCGGGCAGCGGCATATTTATGATTTCACGCGCAAATATTACCTGTTCGGGCGTGATACGCTGATCAAAGGTCTGGCGGCGCAGCCGGGGATGCGCGTGCTGGAAATCGCCTGCGGCACCGGGCGCAACCTTGCGACGATCGGCAAAGTGTGGCCGGGCGTGCGGCTCTACGGCCTCGATATTTCGGCGGAAATGCTCAAGAGCGCGCGCGCCGCCGTGGGGGCAGAGGCGCGGTTGGGCCAAGGCGATGCCTGTTCGTTTGACGCAGCGGCGTTGCTGGGCGAACCCCAGTTTGACCGGATCGTGCTGTCCTATTCGCTGTCGATGATCCCCGATTGGCAGGGCGCACTGGATCACGCCGCAAGCCTGCTGGCACCGGGCGGCACGTTGCACGTGGTGGATTTTGGCGACCTTGCCGGCCTGCCGCGTCCCCTCGCCGGATTGCTGAGGGCATGGCTCGCCAAGTTCCACGTGGCACCGCGCGATGACATGAGTACGGTTGCAGGGCGCATCGCCGCCGCACACGATCTACTGCTCACCAGCACGCGCGGCCCGCTCGGCTATTTCCAGCTGCACGTCCTGGCCGCGAAATAGGTGCAATTGACAATCCATCGCCGCGCTCGCAGGTAGCGGCTTGGAACTTTTGAGAGGGGATCCGACGATGCAAGCGCAAATGCTCGCGCCCGCTGCCGTGCTGGTGGTGTGGACTTTGATAGTATTGTTGTGGATCATTCCCGCGCGGTTCGGGGCGATTGCCAAGATTAAGGATAAATCACTGCTCGCCGCCAAACCCGGCGCGCGCGGCAGTGATCTGGAAGGCGTCATCCCCGACAAGGCCAACTGGCCCGCGCACAATCACACCCACCTGCACGAACAGCCGACCTTGTTTTATGCGACGGTTCTGATCCTTGCGGTGATGGGGCCGGGCGCGCTCGATGTGACACTGGCGTGGGTCTATGTCGCCCTGCGGATCGTGCATTCGCTGTGGCAGAACCTCGTCAACGCGGTGCCGGTGCGGTTTGCGCTGTTCCTTGCCAGCACCATCGCGCTGATCGTTCTGGCAGTGCGTGCGGTGATGGCGACGTTGCTGGCCGACCCTTCCGCATTGCCGGTTTAAGGAAAACACCATGATCGGAATGGATATCTTGCAGCCCGTCGTCGCGCTGCTGGCGTGGACGATGGTGATGTGGCTGTGGATGTACGCCACCCGCATCCCGGCGATGAACAAGGCCGGGATCGACTCCAAGAACCTGATCGGCGGCGACGGGGGAAGCCTGCGCACCAAATTGCCCGATACGGTCAGCTGGAAGGCGGACAATTACAACCACCTGCACGAAGCGCCAACGCTGTTTTACGCGGTGGCAATCGTGCTGGCGATCATCGGACAGGGCGACGGGTTCAACACCACGCTCGCCTGGGCCTATGTTGGCTTGCGTGTGGCACACAGCATCGTGCAGGCAACCGTGAACCGCGTGATTATCCGTTTCGCGTTGTTCGCACTGTCAAGTCTGGTGCTGATGGCACTCGTCCTGCATGCCGCGATGGCGGTGTTCTAGCCTCGGAGGCCCCATTCCGACCATCCGGAGAATGAGTTTGGCCCCGGCTGGTCGCAGCAAGGAACAGATCAACATGGTCCAACAAAAATTACGTTATGGCGCACTGCTTTGTGCTTTGGCGCTTTTCGGGTGCGGCGAAAGCGATTTCACGCCCGGTGTCTGGACATGGCAGGCGGGTGGTGATCCTGAATTCAGTTGCCGCGGCAACCTGAAAATCCTGGTGATCGAAAACGACCGGATTCGCGACGTTTCTCTGGGGCGGGTGATGGAGGATTGGCAAGGTCTCAAGACCCAATTTCGCGAAGACGGCGCGGTCGTCGTAAAGGGCCGTTCGGGAGAGGTGTTCAGGTTTCGCAACGAAGGTGACGGCGTAATCACGCTGGAGGATGCGCCGAGCGAAATTGGCCTCAACTGGTCTCTGCCGGTCGAACTGGTCCGCTGCGCCCAACCCAGCTGACCGCCGCAGAACTCCCCAACACTCTGATTTTGCAGCGATCCGGTTACTCGGCGGCCTCGACCTCTTGCACTGCATGTGCGCGCGCGGCGAGGAACCGTTCGCCATCGAGCGCCGCCATGCAGCCCATCCCCGCTGCGGTGACCGCCTGGCGATAGACATGATCAGTCACGTCGCCCGCCGCAAACACGCCGGGGATCACGGTTTTCGGGGTGCCGGGTTCGGTCAGCAGATAGCCCCCGTCATCCATCGGCAGTTTGCCCTTGAACAGTTCTGTTGCAGGGGCGTGGCCGATGGCGACGAATGCGCCGTCCACTTCAATGGTGGACGCCTCACCCGTCGCCGTATCTTTGAGCGCGAGGTGGTGAAGCATGCCATTATCGTCCGCCACGAAGCTTTCTACCGCCTTGTTCCACAACACTTTAATCTTGGGGTTGGCGAACAGGCGTTCCTGCAGGATCTTTTCCGACCGCAGGCTGTCGCGGCGGTGGATCAGGGTCACATCGTCGGAATGGTTGGTGAGATAAAGCGCTTCTTCAACCGCCGTATTCCCCCCGCCGATCACCGCGACCTTCTTGCCGCGATAGAAGAACCCGTCGCAAGTGGCGCAGGCCGATACGCCCTTGCCGCCCAGCTCCACTTCGCCCGGAATGCCGAGCCATTTGGCCTGCGCGCCGGTGCAGATCACCAGAGTTTCGCCAATATATTCATCGCCGCTGTCGCCAATGGCGCGGAATGGGGGGCCATTTTCCAGATCGACCGAGACAATCGTATCCCACATCATCCGCGTGCCGACATGTTCGGCCTGCGCCTTCATTTCCTCCATCAGCCACGGGCCTTGCACCACCTCGCGAAAACCGGGATAATTTTCGACATCGGTGGTGATGGTAAGCTGACCGCCGGGTTGAAGTCCTTGAACAACAATGGGTTCCAGCATCGCGCGCGCGGCATAGATCGCAGCGGAATAGCCTGCCGGGCCGGAACCGATGATCAGCATTTTGGTGTGGTGGGTGGCCATTATGATTTGCCTTCCAGTTAATAACAGACCCGCGATATGGGAGCACGCGGCGCGATTGTCACGCCACCAGCTTTGCTCTGAGGCTCTGTTTCCGCGCCTCATCCACACCTAATTTTTGCGCGAGATAGGTGTCGAGCGAACCGTGATCGCGCGTTATCTCTGCAATATAAGTGTCTATATACTCAGGTAAAACACCCATCAGATTGTGCAACGCCTCAGGCTCGATGGCGCCATAATGCGCCTCCATCCGGGGGAGCGACTGGCGTTCGAGCACATCGCGGGTGGGGGCATCATTGGTGCGCAGAAATTCGGCCACAACATCATCGCGGTGGACGCCGAGCGCGTGGAGCAGCAGGCTGGCGGCGATCCCGGTGCGGTCTTTTCCGGCGAAGCAATTCACCAAAGATCCGCCATCACGTTCATCCAAAGCATTGAAATAGCGAGTAAACATTGCAATCATCGCGGGGTTGACCGGCATCCGCCTATAGACCGCCAGCATCCGTTGCCGCGCCTTTTCGGGGGTCATCACCACCTGCCCGCCGCCGCCTTCGTGGGGTGGAGAATTGCTGGTTTCACCATCATATGCAATCACTTGCGCGGCGAAGCTGGGATGACGCCGGCACGGGAATCCCTCCCGCTCGCTCACCCCGCGCAGGTCGATCACCGTGCGGATATCCAGCGCGTGGATCAGCGCAAGATCGGCGTCGCTCGCCTCCATATGCTGGCCCGACCGGAACAGCACCCCGCTGCGCACCCGCCCCCCACCGGGCACTGCATAGCCGCCATAATCCCTAAGGTTATGAATACCTTGTGTGATAAAAAACGGGCCAGAGCGGGCAATGTTGGGCGGATCGCCAAGGTTTTCACGAATCATCACCCCGACACTGACAGGGTGCCTGGACGGGGGCAAGGCCGGTCTAGGCAGGGTCTAGGTGGGGTCAAGCCAGGGTCTAGGGAACTCTACGAGGGGTCAAACCAAGCCCGCCGGAACCCGCCATGGTTAATGGTGCATTTCCCAACACACCCACTTCACAAAAGCCCCCACCTATGGCCCGAATCCTGATTGCCGATGATGATGAACTGATCGCCGAATTCGCCAGCGAAGTGCTGATCGATTCCGGCCATGCCTGCGGCTGGGTGACTAGCGCCGAGGCAGCGTGGGACTGCGTGCATCGCAAGCGGCCCGACATCCTGCTGCTCGATCAGGCGATGCCGGGCGAATCCGGCCTGTCGCTGCTGCGCCGTTTGCGCATTTCGCCGTTGCTGTATGATTTGCCGGTGGTGATGTTCACCACCATCAGCGGCGAGGAGGATGAGGCGCAGGCGATTTATGCCGGCGCGCAGGATTTCCTGACCAAGCCATTTGATCCGGTCGTGCTGGTCACGCGGATCAACCGGCTGCTGAAACGCCGTGGGGATCGCCCGCGCCATGTTGATCTTGTCCATGCGGTGCTGTCCCAGCCGGTCACCCTCCAGCCGTTACGGCGCGCGCTTTAGTGCCAGCGCCACCCGCTATTGCTGGCCGCCCAACAGGCCCCGCCCGATCACCTGCGCCTGAATCTCGGCCGCGCCTTCAAAGATGTTGAGTATCCGCGCATCGCACAGCACCCGGCTGATCGGGTATTCCAGCGCATAGCCATTGCCGCCGTGGATCTGCACCGCGTTATCCGCCGCGCTCCATGCCACTCGCGCGGCGAGCAATTTGGCCATCCCCGCCTCGATATCGCAGCGCGCGCCGCGATCCTTGGCCCGCGCGGCAAAATAAGTCAGTTCGCGCGCCATCACGATTTCCGCCGCCATCAACGCCAGCTTGTCCGACACGCGCGGAAACTGCGTCAGCGCCTGCCCGAATTGCTTGCGCCCCTGCGCATAATCGAGCGCCAGATCAAACGCGTTCCACGCCACGCCGATGGCGCGCGCGGCGGTTTGGATACGCGCGCCTTCAAAGGTGCGCATCAGCTGTTTGAAGCCCTGCCCTTCCGCCCCTCCCAGCAGGCCATCCGCCGCGACCGCAAAACCATCAAACCCCAGCGCATATTCCTTCATCCCGCGATAGCCGAGCACTGCAATTTCGCTGCCGTCGATCCCGGCATCGGGGAACGGCGCGGAGGCACTACCACGTGCCTTTTCCGCCAGCAGCATCGAAAGGCCCGCATAGCCGGGGCGCGAGGGGTCACTGCGCACCAGCATCGTCATCAAATCGGCGCGCGCGGCGTGGGTGATCCAGGTTTTCGCCCCCGTAACCCGCCAGCTGCCATCGGCCTGCCGTTCGGCGCGGGTGCGAACGCTGGCAAGATCGCTGCCGGTATCGGGTTCGGTGAACACGGCGGTGGGCAGGCACGATCCATCGGCGATACGCGGCAGAAACCGCGCCTTTTGCTGCGGCGTGCCGTTGGCCGCGATAAGCTCGCCCGCGATTTCCGAACGCGTGCCCAAAGAGCCTGCGCAAATCCACCCGCGCGACAATTCTTCGGACACCACCGCCATCGCCAGCTTACCCAGCCCCAGCCCGCCATGTTCTACCGGAATGCAGATGCCGAACACGCCAAGCGCCGCCATCTCGGCAATCACGTGATCGGGGATCAGCGCATCGGCAAGGTGCCACTGATGCGCGAAGGGCGTGATTTGCTGCGCGGTAAAGGCTCGAAATTGCTGACGAATCAGATCGAGCGTTTCATCCGCCAATCCCTCATCCGGGCGCACGCCATCGGCCAGCAATGCGGTGAGCGCGGCGCGGGTATCGGGCGTACTGCCATCGGCCAGCAGGCGCGCGACTGCCGGATGCGCTGCCAGCGCGCGCGCCTCAGTCCCGGTACCGAACGCCGACGGGCGCACCACCTCGCTCGCGCTCATCGGCAATCCGCCGGCGATCTGCGCGAGGTATTCGCCAAACCCGATCCGCAGCGTCAGTTCTTCGGCCCCGCCAAACTGCCCAGCCGCATCGGCCCGCACGGCCCAATCGAGTGTCGCCTCCAGCGCGGCGATGCTTGCCGCGATCCACGCAAAGCCGTGCACGCTGTGCTGTTCGCGCGCGATCAGCGCGGGTTGCGGCGCGCCGTCAGGGGCAACCGCGCGCAACACCGCCGCCCGCACCGCCTCGGCATAATCGCGCGCCGCGCCAAGGCTGGCGCGGGCCGTATCAATCCATTCGCTCATGCCCGGATCATTCCCGCGTGCCCAGCAATTGCCGCGCCACCACCCAGTTATGAACCTCGCTCGGCCCGTCATAAATGCGCATGGTGCGCAGTTTGTTGGACATGAGGTAAAGCGGCAATTCGCGGGTCATCCCCATCGCGCCGAACATCTGCATCGCGTGATCGACTATCTCGTAAGCGCTTTCGATGCAGAAGCTCTTGATCATCGAGATTTCGCTGCGGGTATCGCGGCCCTCGTCGATCTTCCACGCGCAGTCATAGGTCATCAGCCGCATCGCGTGGATTTTGGTCGCGGCGTCGCTGATCCAGTTCTGCACTGTCTGACGCGCCGATAATGGCTTGCCAAAGGTGGTGCGCTGCGGGGCGTAATCCACCATCATGTCGAGCGCGCGGCTGGCCATGCCGATCGCCCATGATGCCATCTCGATCCGCCGCGTGCCCAGCCGCACCTGCATCGGCGCAAAGCCCTGTCCGCGCTGGCCGAGCATTTTCCAGCCAGGAACGCGGCAATCCTCCAGCGCGATTTCATAGGTCGCGGTGCCATCGATCATCGGGATTTTGCGCAGCACGTTGAAGCCGGGGGTGTCGCGGTCCACCAGAAAGGCCGACATCGCGTTGCGCCCCGCCGGATTGCGATCAGTCACCGCCATCAGGATGGTGAAATCCGCCTCTGCCGCGCGGGTAATCCAGATCTTGCGGCCATTGATGATCCAGTCATCGCCGTCCTCAACCGCCAAGGTGGTCATGCCCGCCGGATCGGCCCCCGCGCCGGGTTCGGAAATGCCGATGGCAGAGATCGTCTCGCCGCGCACATAGGGTTCCAGATAGGCGGCGCGCTGGCGTTCATCGGCGGCGACCATCAGCATCCTAAGGTTGGGGGAATCGGGCGGCAGGGTATAGGGCACAGCGGTGCGGCCCAATTCCTCGTTCACGCCGACCATCGCCACCATCGGCAGGTTCATCCCGCCGACTTCTTCGGGCGCGTCCAGCCCCCACAAGCCGAGTTCGCGCGACACCGCATCAACCGCCGCGGTTTCATCGGGGTTGAGATAGCTGCCCTGCCCGGCAGATTCGCGCGCCAGCACGCTGGATTCGAGCGGTATCAACTGGTCGCGCACAAACTTGCCGACCAGATCTTTCAACATGGTGTGTTCGTGGCTCAGTTCGAAATGCATTGGCGGTATGTCCCCAGTTGTGGCTGGATGCTCTGCCCCAGACAACACACAATCCGGCGCGTGTCACCCGCAGGTTTGCCCGGCGATGAAAAAAGCCGGCGGCGCAGGAAGGGGGTTTGGGCGGCGGGGCGGCCCTTGGGCATTTGGCGATCATCATGGGCCGCACAAACTTGGCCCGCGCCCGCGCAATGCTTGTGCAATCACCGGGGCAAAGCTATCGGCGCTGCAAACGGGCAAGGCGAACAACGTGAACACCAATCCGCTGGAAATCTATGGCGCATGGATTGCGGACGTGCCGGATCGCTGGCCTGACGACGCGCGCGACTGGGCGCACCGCGAATTTGTCGATACGCTGGCGGTGATGGTGCCGGGCGCGGTTGAACCGGCCGCGCACAAATTGTTCGCCGCGCTTGCCCCGTGGGGCAGCGGGCCGTGCAGCGTGATCGGTCAGCCGCAGATGCTGGCTGCGCCGTGGGCCGCGATGGTCAATGGCACGATCGCCCATGTGCTCGATTTCGATGACAATTTCGATCCGCCCAAGGCCCACCCCACCACCGTGCTGCTGCCCGCGATCATGGCGATTGCCGAGCAGGAACGGCTTTCGGGCGCGGCCTGCATTGATGCCTATATTGTCGGGCTGCAAATCCTTGGGCGGATCGGCCAAGGACTGAACCCCACCCACCGCAATCGGGGCTGGCACGCCACGGCGACCGTCGGGGTGATGGGGGCGACGGCGGCGGTTTGCCGCCTGCTGAAACTTGACGCCGCCGCCTGCGCGCGCGCGCTGTCCATCGCCACCAGCATGTCATCGGGCTTCATGAGCCAGTTCGGCACCGAGATGAAGCCGGTTCACGCCGGGCTGGCGGCCAAGGGCGGGATCATGGCGGCCAGCATGGCGCGCGCCGGGATCACCGCCGGGCGCGATACGCTGGACGGGCAAACCGGCATGAACCGGCTGATGGTAGGGCCGGATTACGAAGAATTGCGCGATTCCATCACCCATATCGAACATGGCCAGAACCTGCGGTTTGAACTGGACAGCGTGGGCGATCCGCTGCTGATCACCGCGCACAAGTTCCGGGTGAAACGCTTCCCCACCTGCGGCGCGATCCACCGCGCGATGGATGGGGTGCAGCAATTGATGCAGGCGCATGGCTTCGGCGGCGGCGACGTGGCCAGCGTGGATCTGCATATGCCGCGCGTGCATTTCAACAATGTGTTCTACACCGATCCGCAAACCCCGCTGGAAGCGAAGTTTTCCGCGGAATATGCGGTCGGCTGCATCCTTGCGCGGGGGGATTGCACGTTGGCGGATTTCACGCCCGAACGGGTGATGGGCGCGGATGTGCGCCGCCTGTTCCCGATCATCCACCGCCACCCGGTCGATAAGCTGGAGGGCGAATTCCCCACCGAGGTTCACATTACCCTCAAGGATGGGCGGCGCTTTGCCTCGGTCCATGAATGGCCGCTGGGCAGCAAGGCCGCGCCGTTCGACTGGGCGCAATACTGGGCCAAGTTTGACGCCTGCTGCACCGGGGTCATCAGCCCGCAGGCCCGCGATCATCTGCGCGCGGCGCTGGAACATTTCCCCGAACTTGCCGACGCAGGCGAATTGATGCGCCGTGCCGCGCTGGCCTTTGCCCCGCCCGCCGCCAGAAGTTGACACAGGACAGATCATGACAAGCCAAGCAAACACGCATCCCCAGACCGCCGGGCAGAAACCAGCCGTGCTGGTGATGGCAGCCAGCCGCCGGGGGGTGGACGATCCGGTCGCCAGATTGCAGGGCAAAGCGCACAAATGCCTGGTTGAAATCGATGGGCAGGTGATGCTGGAACGGGTGCTTGAAGCGCTGATCGACAGCGATTGTTTCGACCGCGTCCACGTCTCGCTCGACACGCCCGATGTGCTGGAGGCGACCCCGCGAATGCAGGCATGGGCGGCGGCCGGCACCACCATTTTCGTGGCCGCGCGCGGCAATCTGGCGGACAGCGTGATCGCGGCGGTGGAGGAGATCGAACAACCGCTGCCGCTGGTCATCACCACCGGCGACAATGCGCTGCACACGCCTGATCTGGTGCGCGATTTTGTCGCAGGGTTTCTTGCTGGCGACGAAGACGTGGCGCTGGGCCTGTCGAGCGAGGAAGTGGTGCTGCGCGAATTTGCGGATTCGGGGCTGGCGTTTCACCAGCTCAAGGACGGGGGATCATCATCCTGCAACCTTTACGGCCTGCGCAATGCCCGCGCGCTGACGGCGGTGAAGGTGTTCGAAGGCGGCGGCCAGTTCGGCAAGCGGCACATGCGCATCCTGAAAGCCTTCGGGGTGTGGCCGTTCGTGCTCTACAAGCTGAAACTGACCACGATGCGCGGGCTGATTGGTGCGATCGGGCGGCGGCTGGGGGTGACAATGGCCCCGGTGATGCTGGATTATCCGTTCGGCCCGATCGATGTCGATCACAAGCACAGCTTCGACATTACCGAGGCCGCGCTGATCCGCCGCCGTGAGGCAGCCGATCAGAGCCGCTGATCGGCCGCGCCTTTGGGCAGCGCGGATTTGACATCATACAGCGCCGCCCCCGGCTTACCCAGCGCGCGGATCGCCTCTGCCCCCATCGCGACAATATCGCCGTGGGCGACGGCAAGGATGATCCCGTCATATTTGCCGTTTTCAAGCGCGGTCAGCGGGCGGATGCCATATTCACGCTCGCATTCATCGCCATCAACCCAGGTGTCATAGACATCGGCTGCAATGTCGAATTCGCGCAGGTGTTCCACGATACTCGCCACTTTGGTGTTGCGGTGATCGGGGCAGTCTTCCTTGAACGCAAAGCCCAGCACCAGCACCCGCAGATTATCGCGCAGCAAGCCCTTGCGCCCCATCAGACGGACGAACTGGTTGACCACATATTTGCCCACCCGGTCATTGATCCGGCGTCCGGCCAGGATCACTTCGGGATGGTGGCCGATTTCTTCGGCCTTGTGGGTCAGGTAATAGGGATCAACCCCGATGCAGTGGCCGCCGACCAGGCCGGGGCGCACCGCCATGAAGTTCCACTTCGTGCCCGCCGCCTCCAGCACTTCGGTGGTGTCGATGTCGAGCAGGTTGCAGATCATCGCCAGTTCGTTGGCGAGCGCGATGTTGAGATCGCGCTGGGTGTTTTCCATCACCTTGGCCGCTTCGGCAACGCGGATGGAGCTGGCCCGGTGGGTGCCCGCCGTCACCACGCTGCGATACAGCGCATCGACGAAATCGGCCGCCTGCGGGGTGGAACCGCTGGTGATTTTAAGGATGTCGGGCAGCTTGCGCAATTTGTCGCCGGGGTTGATCCGTTCCGGGCTGTAGCCGCAATAAAAGTCGCGGTTATAGGTCAGGCCTGACAGTTCTTCCAGAATCGGCACGCAAAACTCATCGGTGCAGCCGGGATAGACCGTGCTTTCGTAAATCACCACGTCGCCGCGTTTCAGCACCTTTCCGATCGCGCGCGTGGCGCTTTCCAGCGGGCCGAGATCGGGGTGATTGTGATCGTTCAGCGGGGTCGGAACGGTGACGATGAACACGTTGCACGCGGCCATGCTGGCCCAGTCGAGCGTGAATTCCAGCTGCGACGCGGCGGCCAGTTCTTCGGCAGTGGCTTCGCGGGTTTCATCATGCCCGGCGCGCAGATTTTCAATCCGCCCGGCGCGGATATCGATCCCGACAGAAGGGTATTTCTGCCCGAAGGCAACAGCCACGGGCAGGCCGACATAGCCCAGCCCGACCACCCCGATCCGCGCCGCATCCAGCGTCAGCGGAAACCCTTGCGATTCGTGCTGGCTCATCGGCGTGTCAGCGTTCCGTGGTTTGCAGCGGCCAATAGCCGGACAGGATGCGTTCACCACCCTCCCCGCGCTCAACCTCGGCGATTACGCGCTTGCCGATGCCCGACAGATTGCCGTCGTGCATCCGGTATGAAAACAGCGGTTCGGGGATATGCAGCCCCTTCCAGCCATTGGCGATGATGCGTTTCCACTTGTGGTGTTTCGTCCCCTTGCGGATGGTTTCATCATAGGGGGCGGTTTCCATCACCGGGGCGGCCAGACACATCGCCGGTTCGGGAATGAAGGAATAGCGTTCAATCAGCGCCGGATCGAAGGTTGCCGATTTGCCCCGGTCGATCACTTCGCCGGTCTGCGAAATCAGCATGCAATCGGAATAGACGATGGCGATGGCCGGGTCATTGGCCCGCGCCGCTTCGAGTTCGGCGATGGTGCGTTCGGCATAGCCGGGGCTGAGCAGGTCATCCGAATCATGGATCACGAAATAATGCCCGCGCGCATGCGGCATCGCGCGGTTGAGCGCGCCCAGCTTGCCGACATTGTCGGGCAGCGCGATCAGCTTGGTCGAAAACAGCCGGTCTGCCGCCGCATCAAGCGCGGCGCGGATCACCTCCACCGAATTATCGGTGCTGGCATCGTCAACCACGATCAGTTCGATCGGGCCATAGGTCTGATCGGCGATGCTGGCGATCGATTCGCTCACAAAGCGGGCGTAATTGTAGTTCGGGATGACGACGCTCAGCAGGCCGTCCGGGATAATTTCGGTCAATTGGTGTTCCACTTGTCGACTGGGCCGCGTGGCGCGATGGCGCGCTTTAGCCCGATTACGGCGATTATGCCAAGGCCTGCGCGCGCGGAAAGAGATTTGCGGGCGATGAATCGAGCTGCGCCAGCGCATCGCCGCAGATTTCCGCCACGTGCCGCCGGTCTGCCTCGGAAATGGACGCACGCTTTTGCGCGCTGTCCGATGTGAACTGCTGCTGGTTGTTATCGTCTTTGGAATGGAAGTTGAACTGTTCGAGCATCAGCGCGAGCTGGTCTGCATCGGGCCTGAAATTCAACCCGCGCGCCAGAATATCAGCGAATTTTTCGGGCTTGATATCGGTGTAATTCACCAGCGCCGCCCGCCCTTCCATCTGCGCGGCAAACCGCAAGTAGCGAGCAAAGCAATGCGCCAGATATTCGATTTCATCCATCGCTGCGGTGCTGCGCCAATCCTGCCCTGAAAGGAACCCGGCCTGCGGGCGCCCCTTGGCCCACACCACGGCAGAGGTTTCGCGCAGCACCGAGGCGATGACTTCCACCGGATCGCGATAGAGAAACAGCGCCGGAACCTGCGGGAACGCCGCCAGCGCGAAATCCATATACAGCGTGTTCCACGAAATGAACTTGATGAACGCGCGTTCTTCCTGCGCGAACCGGCGGCGGGTCATCGCCAGAACCAGATTGCGGAACGCTTTCAGATTTTCGGCGCTGGGCACGGCATCTTCGGCCCAGTCGCGCGTGATCGTGGCCCAGAACCCGCGCTGCAACGGCGCGCCCTGATTGATTACCAGATGGCGCGGACTGCGGGCCAGCGCCTTGCCGGTCAAGGTCGAACCACAGCGCGAAATATGGAACATGAAACCGCTCGGCTCGATCGGATCGGCAAGGATGCGGTCGTCCTGCAAAATTGCAAAATCGGTGACGAAAGACGCACCCAAAGCGCGCTGCTCGGCCAGCGTGCTGATGGTGAAAATGTGCTGCCATTCGCGATAGGGATAATCGCCAATGTCGGCCCAGAACACCTTGCCGCCACCGCTTTCGATTTCGGGATCAATCGCAACCGGGATCATCCCCGGCGCGGCGCGGATCGCCGCGACCGCATCATCCGCGCCAAGGTAGCGACTGGCGATCCCCGGAATCAGCCCGGACACCACTTCGTGATCCGGCAAGGCATAAAGTGCGGTCAAAGGAAATCCGTCGGCTGGGCCATGATATCCGCTTGCGTGCGGCTGCATGGCCCTAA
>Ga0180009_10002204_pt1 | contig 23070 bp, 20 predicted proteins | sample OS_PC_MetaG_FD_123537 | JGI IMG/M metagenome (GOLD analysis project Ga0180009, IMG submission 123537) | Groundwater microbial communities from the Aspo Hard Rock Laboratory (HRL) deep subsurface site, Sweden - OS_PC_MetaG | ecosystem: Environmental > Aquatic > Deep subsurface > Groundwater...
AATTCTTTCCGATCCACCCAACCTCTGCTCCGTGCTTCCGTGTCTCCGTGGTGAATTCTTTCCGATCCACCCAACCTCTGCTCCGTGCTTCCGTGTCTCCGTGGTGAATTCTTTCCGATCCACTCCCGAAATTTGCGGTCAATCAGCGCAGCGAAATCACCGTTCCTGCCACCGAAACCACAAACCGCGCATCCTCGGTGGCCCGCTGTGCAATGAGACGTTCGTCATAACTCAAAAACCTCCCCGGGCTTGTAATCGGGTTTCAGGTCCCAAATCCAGGCATTGCCCCGCCAGATACGGCGAGCACCCAACCGATCCAAGCGGGCTTTGAAACTGGATAATGCCTGGCGCATAAAATTCGCCCGGTCGTACAACAAGCGCGCGTCCTCAACCATGTCCAGAAATAACAGACTGCCTTGCAAAACTTCAGCTGGTGTCTCGATGACGGGCGAAAGATCCGCCGTGAGGCCTGACGCGCGAGCCTGGGCCAAGGCAAAGGCCATCGTCATTTCCACGTCGCGAAATTCGGCCACGCGCGGCAGCCGTCCACGCGGCAACTCATCTGCCACAATCAACAGATCAACATCCGAGTCGATGCGAGGTGTCCCCCGCCCCACGGAGCCAAAGACTGCCAGTGAGACCAGGCGAGCGCCATAGCGCTCCTGGCTGGCAGTCAACAGCCGCGCCAGCAAAAGCTCGAAACGAGCCTGGATGGTGTCACTTGTGGTCATGGCCTGCCCCGGTCGTTGGTTGTTAAGTCGTTGTTCGTTGATCGTTTTTCGTTGATCGCAAGAAATCGCCCTTTCTCGATAAACGAAGGCTCGTTGGCTGTTCTCGATGAACGATTCACGATACACGATGAACGATACACGATTCACGATTCACGAAATGATTTGATTTCCTTTTTGTTGCGCTGCCACCAATGCAGAACCAGAGTAAAAACAATGAAAAAGAAAAAGGAAAGGAAAAAGGCGATAATAACAATTACGCTTTTTCGCGGTTTGATATGCCGGGTAGGGAGAGTGGGGCCAGAAATGAAGCGACAATTGGTGAAAAAAGCCAGGTCAAATGCCTGCAGGTCAATGCTCAAATTGTTAAAAACCTCTTTTACTGGACCCTTTTGGAAATCCTTGTTTTTAAAAACATCGGACTTGATGGCTTTGAGCTGCGAAAAAATCATTTCGCCGCGTTTGCCAAATTTATTCAATGCATCATTACACTTTGAAAAATATTTTCTTTGAATAATCAATTTTTCCTTATCGCGCTCCAATTTGGCAAGATTGCGACGCTGGTCGGCCAGGGCCGATTCGATGCCGACCAACTGCGTGACCGGCGGCAGAAAACGAAATCCTCCCTCCTGGACCGAAACCAACTGCCCCCTGTCAATTTTTGCCGCTTCAGGATACTTGGTTAAAATGGCCTTGATATCCAGCATTTTTTTGGTATTCTGCAGCAAATTGAACTGCAGGTTAATAATGTTGTTCTCATTTCCGCTCAATCCCGAAATAACCTTGCTATATTCATCTTTGATGTAATTGTACAACGACACATACAATAGGCAATCGCGGACATATTCGCCGAAAAAGCGCACATAGTTATAAACTTTTTGCGGAGAATCGGCTTCATAACTCAAGTTTAATCCCAGCACCGAGTTGGATTCCTCCTTGGGCATCTGGGCCAATTCACGCATGTCCCCTTTGGAATAAGCATACACTGGCTGGATCCATTCGCTGATGTCAGCCTCTGTCAGGAAACTGGTTTTGATGTTTTTCAGGTCTTTTTCGCTAAAAGATTTCCACTCACTGGCAGACAGATAAAAGCGGTTGGGGTTGACAAACTGCGGGGCGCTTTTTTTATATAAGGGAATTGGAATGCCGATGAAGTTCTCTTTCTCTTTCTCTTTCTCTTTCTCTTTCTCTACAAAAATTTTCTCTTCCGGGTTTCCCAGTTGATAAAATCCCTCGCTGCGATAGGTCTTGGGAATGAAAAAGCTGAGCGCCGCAGCAAGCAAAGTTGCCGCCACGGTACCGAAAAGAATCAGTTTGCGCTTCTGCCAAATAATGGAGAAGATCGCAGTAAAATCAATTTCATCAACGCTCGATCTTTGATTTACCTCACTTGTCATGGTTCACTCCTCTACTTTTTCCCAGTATTTGACCAAAACATGTCACATTTCTTCATTATTTTATTATCAATTGAAAAATTAAGCTGCCGCCGTTGACCACTTTCGTAGGCTCAATTTTACTATTAAAAATGAAAAACATCTCTCCATAAATTAAGTAATTTTAATAGCATAATTTGCTTTTTTTGTCAAATATTGTTTGCTATTGCAAAATTCCGCCATTATGGTTTTTTGCTGACGTGAAGCAAATCTAAAAAATATATTTCACTTGACCTGGAGGTTCTTGAACAGGGTGAGCAGCTGGGCGCGGTTCTTGACGCCGATCTTCTGATAGATGTTGTAGACATGGTTCTTCACCGTGCCCATGGCGATGAAGAGGAAATCTTCGATCTCCTTGTTGCTCTTGCCTTTCAACAGCAGCAAAACGATCTCCTTTTCCCGCTGGGAAATGTTGCATTTGCTCAAATACTGTTCCATGGCCGCTTCGGTCTGGATGCGTGCCACAATACGCCTGGTGCGGCTGCGGTTCAACATTATTGCGGATTCAGCACCTGAATTCAACATTCTATTCTATTTTAAAGCCGGCTCTAAACACAGTTTCCTGTACCAATCGATCATCCGGCACAAACCTTCTTTAAATGATTTTTTAGCCATAAAACCGAATTCTCTTTCCGCCTGTGAAGTATCAAGCATGCGCCGCGGTTGGCCGTCGGGTTTGCTGGCATCCCAGACGATTTTCCCGGTAAAGCCGGTGAGTTTGGCGATGAGCTCCACCAGGTCGCGGATGGTTATTTCAAAGCCGGCACCGAGATTGACCGGGTCCGGCTTGTCATAGCGTTCGCAAGCCAGCATAATCCCTTCGGCCGCGTCCTCCACATAGATGAATTCCCGCGAGGCTTTTCCCGTCCCCCAGACCACGATGCTGTCCTGCTTCGCGGCCACAGCATCCAGGCATTTCTTTATCAGGGCCGGGATGACATGGGAACTCTGGGGAGAAAAATTGTCCCCGGGACCATAGAGGTTCACCGGCATGAGGAAAATGGAATTGAAACCATACTGCTGGCGGTAGGCTTGCGACTGGACCAACAACATTTTTTTTGCCAGTCCGTAGGGAGCGTTGGTTTCTTCCGGATAGCCATTCCACAGATCCTCTTCCCGGAACGGCACGGGGGTGAACTTGGGATAACAGCAGATCGTGCCCAATGCGACGAATTTCTCCACCTTTCTTAAATAGGCTTCGTGCAACAGCTGGATACCCATGATGGCGTTGTCATAAAAGAATTTCCCGGGGTTTTCGCTGTTGGCCCCAATCCCGCCCACGACAGCCGCCAAATGGATAACGATCTCAGGCTGCTGATCCGCGAACATTTTTTCGATGCCGGCCAAGGTCCGCAAATCGTACTCCGGAAGATCGGCAACTGATATTTTCCGGCATTGCCTTTCCTTTTCGAGTTTCTCCACGAGCACACGGCCCAGAAAGCCTTTGCCTCCGGTCACAGTGATCCGTTTCTCTTTAAGATCAATCATTTCCGCCTCATTTAATATACAGATAAAATAAGCTATCCCAACGTTCTTTTTCTTCACTCTGATGACCGTGCTCATGGGGCAAGCACCTCCCAATGCCCGCCCTTATCCGGGCCAACACGTTTTAATAATCCTTTTGCCTTTAGGGCTGAAATATTTTTATCTATTGCCGTGGTGCTTATTCCCACAGTAGCGGCTAAATCTTTTTTTGATATATTTGGCTTGGCTTGCACAAGGACAAGTATTTTCTTTTGGCTTTCCACCAACCTTTCTACCAACCTTTCTGCCAACCCTTTCTGAATGGTGTTTGGATGAAAGCCGGAGAGACGCGTTTTGGAGACCGTCACTAAAAAGCTTTCCCCTACCTCTTTAAACTCCGGGGCTGCCAGTCCATAGGCTTTAAAGTCGTCCACTATGCGGCGTATGCCGGAGCCATACCTTTCTATTATGCCGGCTTCTTTAAACATGTCGGCAACCTGAACATTGCGGGGAGTGGAAGTGTAGTCCCCCCGTAAAAGCATCGGGATGGTCAAACCCGGCGAAGGTACTCAGTTTTGATAACGATGTCGGTCATAAATGCGTGAGGGGTGAGGAGTAAGGAGTTAAGAACCTTTCAGTAACAGACGTCATGACTGCCAACTTCAATGAAATATATTGAATTGTCTTCAATTATTTTGAAAACAATCCTGTCAGAATAGCTTATCGAGAACGCGTAATACTCTTTAAGATTCCCCTTCAATCGATGGGTTTTGAGTCGTTTATCGAAGACATCTTCCTTAAAGATAGCAAGGCGCTCCCTCAACTGCTCTTTCTGTTTCTCCGTAAGCCCCGTCAAATACTTATACCAGCGCTTTTCGAAGACACTGTCAAAACGAATTGATTTCGGTTTCATACCGTTTAAACGGCGTTAATCACGGGCATAAACCCTCCGCTTCGCGGGATAATTCGACCTGCAAGCTTCAGTGCACTCTGTTTCTGAAACTTGGGTCTCATTACAACTTGCCAATTCCGATGCGCTTCGCTTTCGGAATTTGAGTTTCACGAATAAAATCGTCAACGGAAATTGCTTTAGTCTTGCGCGCAGCAAGGTTCCGCTCAGATTCATCAAGTCGTACGAGAAATGCCTGACGCTTGACAGTGCGGTAGACTTCCTTGAGCAGGGCATATTCCTGTTTCGGTATCTTGACATAATCTTTTACAGCAGCGTGTTCCATAGCGACACCTCCTTGTTAAAACCTTAAAATAAATTATCTACGCTGTTTGCATATATAATTTATTTTTAAAGGTTCTTATCTAGCTTTGCTGGGTTCTTTGTATATCGTTTTCCAAGCCATGCCCTCGTAAAACATTTTATCCCAATCTGCCGTCATTTGCAAACATTAATTGATGACAAGGATGGGTTAAAGGATTAAGTTTTAAGGGTTAAGGGATTTGATTAAGCCGTGAAGCATGGAAGATATTTCCTTCAGTTCAGTAACGAGTTCTGTGGCTTTGGTATTTTGGTAAATGCCGATTTGTTGGGCAATGTAAACTTGCGTGCGCAATTCGGCGGCTGATCCCTTGGCAATGTGCAAAAAACGAATATATTCGGCCTTGCTATTTCTTTCGGCCCCCTCAGCAATATTGGAAGCTATGGATACTGCCGATCGGGTCATCTGGTCCTTCAATCCATAGTCACGACAATTCCGCAAACTTTCATATATCCCTACTGTCAAACAGCAAGCCCGCTTCCAAACATCCAAATCCTCAAAAGAATTATATCCCATTTTCAACTTTTTACCTTAAAACTTCTACCCTGAACCTTAACCCTTAACACTTAATGCTTAACACTTAACCCTTAACACTTAACCCTTAATACTTCTATATCAGATCCGCAAATGTTTTTTCCCGAAATTAAAAACTTCTCCGGAAAACACTCCCTGCGGATCGTCAATTCCTGTTTTTTTTTAACGTTTTTCGTTCCATAAAGACAGGATCCTGCTCTATAAAATAAGCTGCCGCCGTTGGCTACTTGCGTAGACTCAACCTTACTTTTAAAAATGAAAAACATCTCTCCATCAATTAAGTAATTTTAATAACATAAAGTCTTTTTTTTGTCAATTTTTGTTTGTTATTGCCGAATCCCGCCGTTGTGGTTTTCGGCTGAATCGAACCAAATCTGAATATTTAACTCTATTTGACCTGGAGGTTCTTGAACAGGGTGATCGGCCGGGCACGGTTCCTAAGGCCGATCTTTTGCTCACTTTGGTTATGCACGAATCGCCCTGGGAATTTAAACAAAAAAACCAAGTACTGCTTTTTTTCGTATGTATCTTCTAAATAAACTTAAGGAGACATTTTCATGACCAAAAATACCCCCTTGGTTTTTTTATCGCTATGCGCTATCCTGCTGCTGCCGTTGCTGCTAATAGGCCAGAAAGATAAAGTGGAAAAAAAGATCCCCGATTATTCGCTGAACAACCGCCAGGATGTCCCGGCTGAGTACACCTGGAAGATCGAAGACCTCTTTGTTTCGGTCGCCGACTGGCAGGCCGAAAAAGAAAGCATGGTCAAACTGATCGCAGGGCTCGATGCAGCGGCCAAGAACTGGACCGCGGCGCCGGCCTCCATGCTGGCCCTGCTCAACCTGATCAACAATATCGAACTAAAGGGCAGTCGCTTGATGTCCTACGCCAGCCACCAGGGCAATACCGACCTGGGCAACACGCAATTCCAGGCCATGGAAGGCGAGATCCGCACCATTTTCGTGCAAATGAGTTCCAAACTTGCTTTCCTGCAGCCCGATGTCCTGGCCCTGGGCGGCGAAAAATTCGCCGTCTATCTCCAGGCCGAGCCCAAGCTAACCGAATACCGCTTCGGCATCGAAAGCATCCTGCGCGAGAAAGAGCACGTCCTGCCCGGGGACCAGCAACGCATCGCCTCGCTCACCGGACTTTTCGCCGGAGTTCCCGGCCGCGCCTCCGGCATGCTTAACGATGTGGAAGCCCCGAACACCGAGGTCACCCTGAGCGACGGCAAGAAAGTGATACTGAACCAGGCGGCCTACGTGCGCCTGCGCGCTTCCAAAAACGCCGCCGACCGCACCCTGGTCATGAAATCCTTCTGGGAGAACCAGAAAAAATTCCAGAATACGCTGGCCATCCTCCAGGACGGCGCCATCAAGCGGCATTTCTTCAACACCAGGATCCGCAATTATCCCGACTGTCTGGCCGCCCGCCTGTTCGGCGAGGATATTTCGCCCGAGGTCTACCAGCAGTTGATCCGCTCGGTTCATGAATACCTGCCGGCCCTGCAGCGCTACCTGGCCCTGAAGCAGAAGATGCTCGGCCTGCCAAGGTTCCGCTATGAAGACGTCTACGCCTCGGCGGTCCAGGCCGTGGACAAGAGCTTCAGCTTTGCCGAAGCCAGAAAGATCATCGAAGCGGCGCTCAAACCCCTGGGCAAGGATTATGCCGCCGCACTGCAGCAGGCCTTTGACAACCGCTGGATGGATATCTATCCCAACAAAGGCAAGGAGAGCGGCGCCTATTCGGGCGGCGTCTATGGCGTCCACCCCTACATCAAGCTCAACTACAACGGCAACTACGATGCGGTTTCCACCCTGGCCCACGAACTTGGTCATGCCGTGCATTCGCATTTTTCCGACCGCAGCCAACCTTACGCCACATCCAACTATGCCACATTCCTGGCCGAGATCGCTTCTACCTTCAACGAGCACCTGCTAATGCATTACCTGTTAAAAAACGAAAAAGACGACCTGTTCAAACTGTATATCCTGGACAACTATCTGGATGGTTTCCGCGGCACCTTGTTCCGCCAGACCCTTTTCGCCGAATTCGAACTGGCCATGCATGCCAGGGTGGAAGCAGGGCAGACCTTGACCGCTGACTGGCTGAACCAGAAATACCTGGAATTGACCCGCCAGTATTACGGCCATGAAAAAGGCGTCTGCCAGGTGGACGACTACATCCAGGTCGAATGGAGCCGTATCCCCCACTTCTACCTGAACTATTACGTTTTCCAATACAGTACCGGCCTCATCGCCTCCATGGCCCTGAGCGACACCGTACTCAAAGGGGACAAGAAGGTGCAGGCCGGCTACCTGGATGTCTTGAAGGCCGGCGGCAGCGATTATCCGCTGGCGATCCTGAAAAAAGCCGGCGTGGACATGACCCGTCCCGAACCTTACACCGCGGCTCTTAAACGCTTCGACCAGCTGGTCGGTGAAATGGAAAAGATCGTGGCCAAGCTAAAAAAACAGAAAAAATTCTAATCCCTCCCCCCATAGGCGGCGGGGAAGAGCATTTGCGATTCCCCGCCGCCGCTTTTGATCTGAATCCAAAAAATCCGTAGAACTTAACCCGCATTGCTCACGGATATTTGCTGCAATTGCAGATATGGGAATGTCTATGATGTCAGCGGTCCAGCAGCGACTGGCAATAGATCTTCAGTTCGTCGGCGTTGAACGGCTCGGCCACACGCAGCACAAAGGATCGGAAGCGCCCATGCTGCAACTGGGCGAGGATGTTGCGCGCTTCACGGCAGGCGGCATCGACATCGCCATTGGAGTTCAGCAGATGCAGCATCCGACCACGGGCCTGAACGAAATCGGCGCTGATGAACAGCACCTTGCGGTATTCACGGATGGCCTCGTGTTTCCGGCCCTGGGACTCGTGGAAGCGGCCCAGAAGGTAATGCATCTCGGGAAAGATCGGTGCCCGCCGTGCAAGCAAATCGGCCAGCTGCAACAGTTCCTGGCCGCGGTTGAGGTTGGCCAGCTGGATCATTTTCAGCACCATGGCCGCCCGGTTCTCGGGCTCCAGGAAAAGGACTTCGTCCACCAGTTCCCGGGCGCGCTCATAATCGCCCAGGTCGGTCATCAGCTCCGCCTCCTCCAGCAAGACGCGTCCCTTGCTAATGGGGGCGTTGTCGACGCCAGCATCGGGCATGGACAGCGGGCGGGGCATGGGCGCCGGAGTAGCTACCAGCAGCTCCAAACTCGCGGAGGGGGCACAGCCGGCGATCTCGCTGGGAGCGCCGGACGCCTGTTTCTTGCGGTAGATGAAAGTGTTTTCGAACATCAGGCAATCGAAATCGGTTGATATCTCCCACAACGTTTCGGCCGGCCCCAGGAAAAGGAAACCGCCGGGGTTGAGGCGGCGGTGGAGTTCGGCGATGATGCGCCGCGTCGTATCACGACTGAAATAGATCAGCACGTTGCGGAAGAAGATTATGTCCAGGTCATTGGGCAGTTCCTGTGCCGGCAGCTCGAGCAAGTTGAGGTAGCGGAATTCGGCCAGGTCGCGCAGCGTCTTCCGGACCTGCTGGCGGCCCAAAGCTGGCTCGAAGTGCCGCTGCAACAGGTCAGCCGACACATTGTTAAGGGTGCGGCCGCTGTACATTCCGCGTCGGGCCACATAGAGCATGTCATCGTTGATGTCAGTGCCCAGTGCACTGATACGGAAGTCCGCCAGTTCGGGGATATCCAGCAGGGTAATAAGGATGCTGTAAATCTCTTCACCTGACGAGCACCCGGCCGACCAGAACTGAATACGCTTCTCTTTTTTGGTTTGCAGGGCCGGGGCAGCCACCCGGCGCAGCAGATCGAATTGCTCCGGCACGCGGAAGAAATAGGTCTCGTTGACAGTGATCAGGTTGATCAACCGCCTCAACTCACTGGCTCCATCTTCGCCGGCCAGCCGTTCCAGATAACCACTAAAAGAGGGCTCGGCGAGTTCTTCCATGCGCAGTTGCAAATCCTGTTTGAGATCCTGGCGCTTGACCGGGTCGAAGGTGATGCCGCTAGCGTCTTCGATCAGGCGGACAAAACGCTCCTCAATGAGCGGCAAAAAGTCATCGCTGAAAGCCCTTCGGCCAGGTCGCCCGCTCATTTGCCGCCGACTACCCTGTTCTTGCCGCTGCGCTTGGCCTGGTACAGCCTGGAATCGGCGATCTTGATCAGTTCTAGCTCGTTGACCTGGGCAGACGATTCCTTCAGCGCCGGCTGCAGGCTGGCTAAACCGACGCTAATGGAGACCTGCAGCGGCTCGCCACTAACCGTTTTGAACGGGTGCTTTTCGACCCGGACGCGGATGCGCTCGGCCACGACGCGGGCGTTCTCACGGCTAGTCTCGGGCAGGAGTAGAATGAACTCCTCGCCGCCGTAACGCCCCGGCAGGTCGATGTTGCGGATGCTGTTCATGATGATACCGGCCAGCGCTTGCAGCACCAGGTCGCCGCTTAGGTGGCCAAAGGTGTCGTTGATGTGCTTGAAGTTATCGATGTCCATCATTAATACGCTGAACTCGGCGCTGTAGCGCATCGACTTGTTGAATTCCTGTTTGAAGATCTCCATGACGTGGCGGCGGTTGTGGAGTTTGGTCAGGCCGTCGATGATGCTGAGGCTCTTGATGCGGTTGTACATGGAGATGGCACTGATGGCCGAGGAAATGTGGTCGCTCAGCTTCCCCAGCAGCTGCTTGCCGCCGGCCGGCAACCGCGCCATGTCGGGATGATAGACGTTCAGGATACCGAGGTTCTCCTCCTTGGCCCTTAGCGGCAGGCTGAAGACGCACTCCGGCGTAATGAGCAGTTCGTCCGCAGCTTCGCCGGCAGCGCCCTCCAGGACCTCAACCGCGATTTGGTAACCGGCGATGTCCTCATTGGCCATTAGCCCCAGGTCCTCGAGGATGTGGTACTCGAAGAGTTCCAGTGTTCGGGCCGACACCGCCCGCCCCAGTTTCATGTTGAGCAGCACTTGTTTCTCGCCGCTGAAAACGGCGAAACCGAGAATAATGCTGTCGATCGCCTTGTCCAGGACCGACAGCAGGTGGCAAAGCGTTTCCGACAACGACATCAGCGAAACCGAGGCACGGTTGATTTCATTGATGAGCGTCATCTCGAATAGCCGCCTGTCGATCAGCTGATTCAGCTTTTCCAGCACCTGCTGGGCGTCGATGCTTTTGCCGGCGGGGCGCTGGTGAGTATCTCCATCGGGGCGCCGGCCGGCGTACTTGGCGAGCAGGTCGTCGACGGCGGCAGTAAGCTCTTCCGCTTTGAAGTCCTTGAACAGGTACAGGTCAGCGCCTGTCTGATACCCCCAGAAGACCGAGCCGCTACTTTCGAGCGAAGTGAGAATGATAATCGGAGTGTTGACCAGCGTCTGGTCGCTCTTAAGTAAGCGACACACCTGATAGCCGTCCATCTTGGGCATCTCGATGTCAGAAATGATCAAGTCGGGGTCGTGCTCGAATGCCAGCGCAACGGCCTGCAATCCGTCTTCGGCCACAAGCACCTCATGACCGGCCGCGGTCAGGATTTCCTGCACCATGGCGCGCATGGTCGGACTGTCATCGGCGATCAGGATACGCTTTTTCCTGACAGGGCGGCTTTCCGTGATCGGGCTGTCGGCTGTGATCGGAATGCGCTTTTTTCTGGCGGGGCGGCTTTTCATGTTTTTACTCCTTTAATACGCGCATGAGCTCGTCGGCGATACGTTCGAGTGGCAGCACGAGCGCTGCGGCTCCGGATTCCACCGCTACCCGCGGCATGCCATAGATGAGCGAAGAGACCTGGTCCTGGGCGATGGTCAGGGCTCCTCGATCGCGCATCGCCTTCAGCCCGGTAACGCCGTCGTCGCCCATGCCGGTCAGGATGATGCCGACGGCGCGTTCACCGTAACTCTCGCCGGCGGACTGCAGCAGGTGGTTGGCCGACGGCCGGTGCTTGCCCCACGGCGGCAGGTCTGCACGCAGGCGGATGCGGTGGTCGGCTGACACCTGCATCTGCAAGTCGTCGGGGGCGAAATAGACCGTACCGGGGCGGATGACTTCACCGTCCTCGGCCACGCACACGCGCAAGCGGATGCTTAAGCCCAGCCAATCGACGAAACCGCCGATAAAGCCGTATGTGATATGTTGAACGATCGCGATGCCGGCGGGGAACTGCACCGGCAGGGGCAACAGCAGTTTTTTCAGCGCCAGTGGTCCTCCGGTAGAGGCGCCAATGACCACCAGCCGGGCGGCGGCGCCCTGGCCATTGTCCGGCGGCTTTAGCTCTGCGGCCACGGCTGCGGCAGGCAGCGGGCGGTCCCGGCCGCGCATCCTGCCGCGGACGTGCGGGACGACCTTGATGCGGGCCAGCATGCGGATCTTGTCGGTCATTTGGGCGGCGAGTTTCTGGAAGCCAGCGACGGTGATGTCCGGTTTGCTCATGACATCAAGCGCACCCAGGGCAAGGGCGTTGAAGCTGGAATGTTTTTCGCTCTTGTCGATGGCGCTGGAAAAGATCAGGATCGGCGTCGGCGTATAGGCCATGATTTGTTCTGTGGCGGCGAAGCCGTCCATGTGCGGCATCTGTATGTCCATGGTAATCAGGTCGGGGCGCAGCCGCTCCGTTTGCTCCACCGCCTCGTGCCCGTCGCGGGCCTCGCCGATCACCACGATGCCCGGGTCCTGGCTCAGCATGTCGCGCAGGATGCCACGCACCAAATCGGAATCGTCCACGATCAGCACCCGGGTCAGGTTGTCTTTGGCCATGTTTTCTCCTACCCGATGAAGCTGCGGACGACGCGCAGGAACTCGCGATCGTCGAAATCCTGCTTCGACAGCCAGGCGCTGGCACCGACATGGATGCCGCGCACCTTGTCTTGCTCCCGATCGCGAATACTGAGGACGATCACCGGCACCTCGGCGTAATCGCGGATTTTGCGGACGTTCTCGATCAATTCGAACCCGTCCATCTCCGGCATTTCGATGTCGGCCAAAATGAGGTCGAAGCGGTCGGAGATCGCCTTGTTGTAGCCGTCCAGGCCGTTGATGGCGGTGACCACCTCGTAGCCGGCCATCTCCAGGACATTCTTCTCCATCTCGCGCACCAACAGCGAGTCGTCCACCACCAGCACCTTGCGCCGGACGCGCGCCGGCGCGTGCGTCGCCGCTTTGTCCGCCGGCAACCGCCGTGAAAACGAGGCCAATGAAGCCACGTCGTGCAGGTCGAGGACAGTGAACAGTTCGCCGCGTTCGCCGATCAGCACGCCGGAGACGTAGCGGCGCTTGCCCAGGAAAGGCCCCAGTTCCTTGATGATGACCTCGTTCTCGTGCAGGATGTCATCCACCAGGATGCCGATGCGGCGTTCGCCGGCCTTGGGCAGGATCATGAACATCGTACCCAGCGCGGACAGTTGCCCCTCGCCCCCCAGCACCTGGCCCAGCCGGGCCACGGTGTAGATTTCGTCGCCGTGGACGACGGTGGCATAGTCGTGCTCCTGGCGCACGGCGGCGCTGTCCAGCCGCACGATCTGGCGGATCAGGTTGCTGGGCAGGGCGTAGGTCACTCCCGCGTCGCAAACGAACATCACCTGGGTCGTGAAGATGGCGATCGGGAACTCCAGGATGAACGTGGTGCCCTGGCCTTTCCGGGTCACGATGGCCAAGCTGCCGTTCAGGGTGCTGACGGTACGCTTGACGATGTCCATGCCGATGCCGCGGCCGCTGCTATCGGAGACTGCGCGGGCGGTGGAAAAGCCGGGCTCGAATATGAAATCGAACACGTCGGAGTCCTCCAGCCCGGCGGCCAGCTTCTCATCGATCAGGCCGCGGCGGATGGCCGTCTTCAGGATGGCGTCGCGGTCTAGGCCGCAGCCGTCGTCCTGGATGCGGATCTCGACGCGGTTGCCCTTCTTGTTGGACTCGACGACGATTGTGCCGACCGAATCCTTGCCTAGCCGCTCGCGCTCCGCCGGCGCTTCGATGCCGTGGTCGCAGGCGTTGCGCAGCAGGTGGACCAGTGGTTCACTGATCTTTTCGATGATCGTCTTGTCGAGCTGGCTGTCGCCGCCGCGTACGAACAGGCGGATCTTCTTGCCGCTGCGCTGGGCGTAGTCGCGGACATATCTCGGGTAGACAGAGAAGATGGACGAGATGGGCGTCAACTTGATATCGAGCAAATTGTCGTAGATGTCGCGCAGCGTGCCTTCAAAATCGGTCAGGTTGGCCTGGAAGCCGCGCTCGAACTCGACAACGTTCCTGGCCAGCAGGTCAAGCATGGTCTCGATGTTGTCGGCCGCCTCGGAGTTGCCGAGACGGCTTTTCAATGGCTGCCATTCGCGCCGGAATCCTTCGGCCACCTGCTGCAGCCCCTTGAAAGTGTGCAGCACATTGCTGAAGAAGTAACGCTTGGACAGCAGGTCGGTTAACTGGTTGATGATGTTTTCGATGTTTTCACTGTCCACCTTGAGAAACTGGCGTTCGCGGACGCGCGGCACGGCGGGGGCAGCAGTGGCGGCGCTGGGGCCGGACGGCGGAGCCTGCGGCGGCGGGGGCTCGGGTTTTCCCGCCGCAGCGGGAGTTACGGCTTCCGCTTCTGCAGGCATGGCAGCCACTGCAGCGGAAACTGCCGGCTCCCGGGTGGCGTGCCGCTGCGGCCGCCGGTGTTCCGGCGGCGACTGGCCGGCCTGCACGGAGCGGCGCAGCGCGGCCAGGTCGAGGCTGAAATGGCGCTTGCCGGCATCGGCCGCCGGCGTCGGTGAAGCCGCTGGACGCACCTTCAGTACGGCCTGTAGTTTGTTCAGCAGCGCGGCGGCTGGCGGCGGGGGCTGGCCGGCCTGGGCGGCACGGACCATCTCGCCCAAGGCGTCGATGGCCTCGTAGAGGGCCTCCATCACGGTCGCGCCGACCTCCGTTTGACGGCCGTGCAGCTGGGCGAAGACATCCTCCATGCGGTGCGACAGTTCGCTGATCTCCTTCAACCCCACCATGCGCGCGCTGCCTTTGATGGTGTGCATGTCGCGCTGGATGCCCAGCAGGGCGTCGGCGTCGCGCGGGTTCTGCTCCAGCTGGACCAGAAAATTCTGGACGAACGTCAACTTTTCCTTGGCTTCGAGGAAAAACTGCTCCAGGAACTTCGCGACGTCCAGGGCCATGGTCAGGCGACGATGCGGTTCCACTCCCGGGCATTGACGTCCAGGCCCAGCACGCCGACGCATGCCCCATCCGCGTTGAAAATGCCGATGGAGACGGTGAAGCAGTCTTCGCTGGTAAGCAGCGACTTGTACACCTCGGAGATGTAGGGGCGGCGCGAGTCGACCGCGTGAACGAACCAGGGACGCTTCGAAAAGTCGCCGCCGATGTACAGCATCTCCTGGTTATCGACGCCCTGCTTGGCGATGTTGAAGGAGAACATCTTGCCGTCGTGGTCGACGATGTAGATCAGCTCGATATAGGCGTGCTCTTCGACGATGCGCGCCAGCGACTGCTGATGCAGGCGGCGGTCCATGCTGGAGATCTCGGGCTGACCGGCAAAGGTCTTGCCCTGGTAGCCGAGGTTGGACGACGAGTCGATGATCGTCTGTTGCGTCATCAGCTGCAGGGAAAGCGCCAGCGCGTTCAGCTTCTCTATCTCCTTAAAGGAGCGTTTCAGCTCCTGGGCCTGCTGGCGGGTGACCTGCGAGATATCCTTCAGCGTCAGCACGATCTGGTCGCTGGCGCTGCGCTGCTGCTGGGTGGCGATCGAGATCTCGCCGATGCTCTGCGAAGTAGAGGCGGTGGCCTGGACAATCTTTTCCAGATGGCGGATGATGGCCTGCGCCGTCTCGTTGACGTTGGAGGTCATCTTGGTGCCCTCCTCGATGGCCATGACCGTGCCGTTGATGGCGTTCTGGAACTGCTCGATGATGGCGCGGATCGACTCGGCGTTCTCATGGGAGATCTCGGCCAAGCGACGCACTTCCGCCGCAATCACGCTGAAACGCTTGCCGAACTCGCCGGCGGCCACCGACTCGATGGCCGCGTTCAGCGCCAGCAGGTGGGTCTCGCTGGAGATGTCGGAGATAATGTCCAGCACCTTGCTGATCTGCTTGGATTGCTGGCCGAGAGCGTGGATCTTCTCGGACATCTGGTGCATCTTGCCGTCGATGCTCTCGATGGAGCGAATGACGCTGTTGATCAGTTCGGAACCTTCCTTGGACGCGTGGTCGGAGTTTTCGGCCAGCTTGGCCACCTTGTTGGAGTTGTCGGCGATCTGCGCGGCCGTGCGCGCCAGTTCTTCCATGGTGGCGGTGATCTCAGCGATGCTGCTGGCCTGCTCGGACGACCCGCTGGCCTGGGCGTTGCCGACTTCCATCAGCGCCCGCACCGACTTGACCAGCTCGAAGGAGATGCGCTGGCTATGCACGTTTTCACCCTTGATCTTGTCGATGGCTTCACGCAGGGTATAAAACAGCCGGTCGTATTCGGGCACTTGCGAGTTGGCCTCTACGGGCAGCCCCAGCGGCACAGAAAAATCGCCGTCGCGCAGTGTGTGCAGGGCGCCGGAGAAGCGCGATTGAAACTCCAGCAGGCAATCCAGCAGGCGGGTAATGGCGCGGAACACATCGCGGCGGCGGGCCGCGGCACGTTCCAACCGCCGCAGCGCCCAAATGAAGGCGGCGGCACCCAGCAGTACCCCCGGCGCCGCCGGCCAGGCCCGTCCAGCCAGAAGCGCCGCCACGCCGCCTAGCGCCGGCAACGCGAAGGCCAGGCCGAAGCCCATGACCAAGGCGAACTGGTCGTCATTGCCCGCTCGTTTCATCAGATCGTGTACATCGCTAAACTGGCTCATGTTCACCTCTCTTCAGTTCTTCGGTCAGGAATTGATCGCTCAGCACCCCATAGACGCGCTCGCCCACGATGGCGAATCCGCCCACCATGGGCGAACGGCTGCAGCCGCGGAAAAATGGGTTCGCTTCTGCCAGCGGCTCGAGGTAATCGGTCGTAGTTTCAATCTCGCTGGCGGGCAAGATGCGCCCGTTGGTCAGCAGTACCGTGAGGCGCGCCGGCCCCAGGTCCAGCAGCCAGCGCGGGTCGCGACGCGCACCGGCAGCGAGCGGCTGCACCCGTGCCACCCGGCGCATATCCAGGGCCAGACGGTAGCGGGCGTAACGCAGCAGCATCAGGTTCATGCCGGCGCCTGGTGGGTGGTGATGATCTTGGCTACGTCGATTATCCCGATCACGTTATGCTCGCGGATGAATTCACCGGAAATGAACTCGCTCTCGCGCACCTTGGCGGTGTCGGCCTTGATCTGTCCGCGGTCGACCTCGCAGGCGTCGATGGCGTCATCGACGAGGAAGCCGACCTTGACGTGGAGGTGGCGGCAGACGATCAGCTTCAAGCCCGTTTCGCCGCCCAGGTCCGGGATGCTCAACACCTTCTTCAGGTCGACCACCGGCAGCACATCGCCGGAGTAGTTGGCCACGCCCAGCACGAATTCCGGGGTATCGGGCATGGGGAAAACCTCCAGCGGTTTGACAATGCAGCTGACGATTTCCAGCGGAATGAAGAACCTGTCGTCGTTCAGACGGATGAGCAGAAAGGGGGAAAGAACGGTCCCCGCGGCAACCGCGGGGCTGGCGGGCGACTCTTCGCTGCTCATGATCCCCTGCGCCGGGTGGACACCTTGTCCGCCCCGAAAACCGCACCAATGTCTTGTTTCATGCCGTCCCTGTCAAGGCGGGAGCGGTGCGAGCTGTCCTTTCCTGGTCCTGCCTGCAGTCCTGATTCCGGCGTACTTTTACAGGATTGCAAAAAGGCACAGAACTCGTTTAGGTCACCATCGCGGTGGTCACAGGGATAGGTATTGTCAGGAATACCAATTTTCCTCATGATGGGATTTTAGGGGGAATACATTGAAATTGCAATAGGCGGTTGCGAATTAATAATGAAAATAAAGTGAAAAACGGTTATAAGGTGCAAAAATGGCGCACTTTTTGAAATTTAGTCGGCCCCAGCGGCGCCAAGCGGATAATGCCTTATTGCGATCCATTGGCTATTGATCAGAAACAGAGGCATTTCAATCGATGAATTCCGGAACTTAATAAAAAATAGAATTTACACTGAATATTAAGTTGCAACTTAATATTGAAGTTGCGACCAAACATTCTCGTAATCCCAACCCGTAAACCGCAATTCAATTTTCTTTTTATTTATAAGTTGTCATGTTGACATTTTTTGAAATCTATATTATCATTTATTCGGAGGAGGAAAATGGAGAACGAAATCATTGCCGGGAATTTACTGCGTTTGCGTAAGGTGAAAAAACTGTCCCAGCAGCAAGTGGCTGCAACCGCCGGCATTTCCCGTGTCGGTTATCGCAAGATTGAAAATAGGGAATCCAAGCCCCGGGTTTCCACCCTGAAAGTGATCGCCGCCGCCCTCTCGGTGAACATCCGCGAGCTTGTCTCCCCGGTCAGGCAGTTGTCCCATGTCCGCTTCCGCTCGCAAAAAACCTTCAACAATCGCGAACAGATCCTGGCCGAGATCGGCGAACAGCTTGAAAACTATTCCGAACTAGAAAGCATCTTAAAGCTTAAAAATAATAACAAGCTGATCAAGATTAAATCTCTTTATAGTAAGGAAAAGAATCCGCAGCAATTCGCGAAACAGGCTCGGAAACTATTTCACTTAGCCCCAGATGAACCCATTGTCAATATCTGTGGTCTTTTAGAAGCCAACGGTATAAAAGTGCTCTCGATCCGCAGAACTTCAAACAATTTCTTCGGCCTTTCGGTCTCGGCTCTGGACGGGGGGCCGGCCGTAATCGTCAACACCTGGGAGCGCATTCCGGTAGAACGCTGGATCTTTACTGCGGTCCACGAGCTTGGTCATCTTATCCTCCACCTTTCATCCTATGACGTAAGTGAAATAGACGAAAATAAGGTAGAGGAAAAAGAAGCGGACCGTTTTGCCTCCTATTTTTTAATGCCTCAGGAAGCGTTTCAAAGGGAGTGGCAAAACACCTACGGCCTGCCCTTGTCCGAGCGTGTTTTAAAGATCAAGCGGATATTCAAGGTTAGTTACAAGACCGTTTTGTACCGATTGCATGAGAACAATCCTGGGAAAAACATTTGGAAATTGTTTCAAAACGATTATTGGCTGCGCAGCCAAAAAACTCTATCAGCAAAAGAAGAACCGTACGCCCTTGAGGCAGCCGATTATTCTGGAAGTGTATCCGAAGGAAGCAAATCCCAGGAACCCGATGACCTGTCCCCACTCGACTTCCAATGCGAACGCTTATGGCTTTTAGTCAGGAAAGGGATCGAAGCAGGCAAGATCACCCTTTCTCGGGGAGCCGAGATACTTGGGCTCCCACTGATCAAAATGCGTGAGCTTACTCAAAGCTGGGAAGCAGGAATCTGAGTATTAAGTAACATTTTTATCCCCGGTCATATTCAGTCAAAAATAGCAATCAAATACTTGCTGGAAGTATTGACAATTGGCAAAATGAATAATATTGTTATTATGCGTCTGGGAGGAGTCGCCAAGCGTCTCTGTGAGGGGATTTATCCCCATCTCCAGTCGCAAAACAATCATTTCCCCTCCAAAAAAACGATCATTTTAAAATCAAAGCTCATTGCTTCAGTACTTGCTGAACTTCTTCGACAACAAAAACTATTAAACGCTCCCCTGTTTCTTTCAATTGTTCCGCAGAGATATTTCGTCCAGAAAGCAAACCAGTTGTGCAATTTTCAACTGCTTGCCGAAGATCTGAAGGGCTGTTCAACATTTCCCTTAGTCCATCCCCAAGAGTTGAGACTAACTCGTGCCAGCGATTAGGAAAACACTGCTGGAGGCAATCACTCCACACTTGAGGCCAGGGCTCCCATAATCTGGATGGAGTAAGTCGGGCAATGGCCAGTACCCTGCCAAGATCCTTGTTGCTTCTTTTTGTTTTTTTATCACTTGTCAGATCTGGCTTGATTCTCGTATGTTCCAAAAGATTGGCAAGCATCATCATTTCTGGAAGAGCACAGCGCAGACCGAAATCAGACTTTCCTGCGTTAAAAATTGCCACCTTAATAAAAGGAAAACTGGGCAGGCCATAATGTTCTCCTGAAGTTAGCTTCAATCGTGTCCACTTTAGTCCATTTTGACTGTTGGTTTTAGGTTCGGCAAGAAGTTCAAGAAACCATGCATGCAAACCGGGGGGATACAAACGAACCGCAGGCAATTGATCGGTTTTGGTTTTCGCATTCCCGGGCTTGGCGAAATCACCTTCCGTTTTCGGCATCCAACCATTGGCGATAAGATTTTCGGCTACGGTTTTTCCAGATTCTACGGCATGAATGAAAGGCGAAAGGACACAGTCAATATCTTTGGTACGCACTGCGTAATCAGATTCGTCTTTGAATAACCAATAAGCAGCCGCAAGACTTCCGACTATAATTATGTTTTCTTTAACTTCTTGGGGAACAGCCGCGGCGACCTGTTTAAGGACTTGCCTGGGGGAAACTTCCTGGATCTTCATCTTTTTGACTCCGATTGACGGCGGGATTGAAGTTCATTCAAGAACTCTGTCGCCTGTGCTTCAAGATGAAGCTCATGGAGATCGAGAAGGCATTCTACAGGATCGGCCCAGGATAGTCCATCTTCTCGAGGTTCAAAGAAACTTTCTTTATGCTGAACGAAATGGATCACAACATTGGCCGGCTTATATGGATCATCCACTGGCTTGAGCGCCGGGTCGAGTTTTTTGATAAAATCCAGGTCTTTTCGCTTGTTAAATGGACTGTGCTCAGACAGATCGAGACGAGGCGAACCAACAAGATCCAATCCGGGATAGTAATGCCTGGCTCCCAAAACCCCACCGATGGCAAGATCCGGCGGTTTAAGTTTTTCCAAGCGACGAACGTACGATTCGGGAGAGAATGGTTGGCCGGAATAATCGGCATAACGAACCGTCGAACGATCTTTGTCCGAATTTATTAGCAACCGTGCGAAAGCTTCATTGGGAAATTGGCTCAATCCGGTACTCCTATAAGATTTACGCTCAATCTGGATACCAAGGCCTCGAAGAATTTTTGCGACGGTAGGATAGGAACACCCGGCATTATTCGCAAGCCATGTTACAGTCATCGGCCCCTTGTTCAGCAGCCATTGATGAATGAGAATTTTAATGATCAGAAAATAGCTTAGACCCCGGTTGATCTGGGTTACAACATTTTCTGGTTTATTTTTGATTTGCTGTTCTAATTCCGAATAAAAGACAGAATCAAGATCATCAGGAAAACTATAAAACTTACTTTCCTCAGAAACAATCAAGTGCATGCGATTAAATATTTTGGACTGCAGCGTTTTCCCAATGGATTCCCATTCTTTCGTAAGTGTTTCTTTAGTAATTCTTGGTTCAATAAGTAAAAGGCTTTTTCGTTCATCCAAGGGTGCTTCAACCAGATAAAAAGCCAATTGCATCAAACCTGCCCTTAAATTGCGGACAGAACTCATCCCTGCTTTCATTTCGATCAGATTATTCCCGATTTTTATATCGGGGGCCGCATTCTTTTTCATCAGTATAATTATAGCATCAAATATTAAAATTGCAACTAAATATTAAAGTTGCAACTAAATGTTGATTATCGTCGCCATGCCCAATTCGGTCAAGTTTTAAATGGAATTCCTTGATACTTCTTCTAGCCATGAACGATTCCAAGCAAAATGGTATTTCCCAAGCGTTTCGGTCTCTGATTTATAAATATCCAGACATCGAATGCGTTTTATTTTTTTTATTTGAATGACACAAACTAAATCTGATTCTAATCCAAAATTCGATAGACGTCTTCGTCGATAGTCTTTTTTAAAAACCGAAATATGGGCATATCCAAGAGGCAGATATCGATAGAAATTGATAATTGAACATTGACCTCGAGCATGTTGAAGAGATTTGCGAACAATTTTTTTACACAATCTTTTAGTGTAATCCTTTGTGATTTCACCATTGGGATTTTCAATAAAAACCTTACTATTCAATACAAGGCCCCAACTATTTCTATGAATTTTCGAGATCCTTATTGAAATAGATGGAATGCCAAATTGCCGCTTCATTTCAGTCTTACAAATTTCCCAATGTAGTTTAAAACTCATTAATAGTGTAGCGATTCGATTTAATGATTTAGAGAATATATTTTGTTTCTTAATAATTAAATAATCTTCAAGTGCAGTTAAATAATCCTCAATTTTTGAATCAAGTTTTTTATGAATATCCTTAAGTTTCTTTCCATCAAAAATAAACCATCCGATAGTTGATTTCTCTGAATTTATTAACAAAAAATAGCGATCATATTCAGGAGCAAACATTCCAACAAGCAAACAAGATTGAACGGCAAAATACTTAATCTTTAGGGAATCCGTTGTTTTTGATTTAGCAAATATGTTCAATTGCCTTATTTTTGTTATTTCCTGAGGGATACAACCTACAATTTCCCACCAAGGATTTTTTGTTTCTTCGATGAGCTCAATTAAAAGAAACTGCTGTGGGAGTATGTAACCATAAGGCTGATGATTTAACAGGAAAACCGACAATGCAATAATTAATGCATTGCAGGCATCAACGAGATCATCAAAAATCCTAATGATTTCGTGGCCATCTTTTTTTTCTTCATTACCCTTAGCGTCTCTATATCGTATTTTATCCTGCAAATAAGTTATCCCTCCATGAGCTATTCCATTGCGCATAATATGACTGTAGGGTTTGGTCGCTTCATTCAAATCTGTGTTTTTGAGTTCTTCAATTATTAGGAATGTAGTTAATCCATCTGTACCAGATCCTTTATCAATTCGAGAAAAATAAGCGGCAATATGTAGAATTGGGCAGAGAACTGACTCAATCATCCTCAAATAGGCTGGATGAATCCTTTGGTCAATAAACCTGAAGAGTACATAGTTTTTATCATTAACAACAATATCATTCCATTCGAATCTATTAATTTCCTCTAAATTTGAAAATGCATTATTTAATTCTTGCTTATGACAAAAAAGGTATTCCTTAAGAGCTTCCCTCATTCCTTGATCCCTTTTCTCTAGACTATCAAGAAAAATCTGATAGACAGATTCCAAAAAAAATCGTTGGGGAGATTGAATTAAGTATTTATTAAGTATCAAAAAATTGTTATGTGGGCAATTTTTAAGGTTGAGGAAAATCTCAAGTATTTTTTCTCTTTGCCGTTTATGTGTGGATCGTAAAAGAGCATATTCGAAAATATTTTTTAATGTATCATCCATTTTTTAAATAATTTTATTTGATGTACTTCCTTCCTAAAATTCTCATGATCTTGGGTATGGAATATTTTCTGGCCAAGTACCCCGATCGTGAATTACCTCCTCGCACAACTTGATGAAAACAACTAGATTTTCACTTAATAATTCAACAGCTGAAGTTGTTTGCTCCATTCCAGCAGCAAAAGCTTTTAATGGGATGTCTAATGTTTCAGATTCTTGAGAAAATGGTCGATCAATATAATGGTTTTCGTAAGTTTTCTTATCAAATCTAGAATACTGCTTGATGTCAACTATAATTTCCCTCTGACGACAATTATAATTCCCTTTTTTTAATAGTAAATGTTTTTGTGTGAAATGTGGGAAAGACGAAGTCTTTTCCAAAGGATTGTGGGAAAC
>Ga0180009_10002206_pt1 | contig 23068 bp, 19 predicted proteins | sample OS_PC_MetaG_FD_123537 | JGI IMG/M metagenome (GOLD analysis project Ga0180009, IMG submission 123537) | Groundwater microbial communities from the Aspo Hard Rock Laboratory (HRL) deep subsurface site, Sweden - OS_PC_MetaG | ecosystem: Environmental > Aquatic > Deep subsurface > Groundwater...
ATGTTCATCGTTTCGAATTTGTGGTAACATAATCTGCCTCCTTTTCTGAATTTTGGCAGATTATAGTTCGTAGTATCAAAAAAGTCAACTTAATTTATTGCTAAGTATCGTTGTAGGGTTAAAAATCCTCTTCTATTTTTTTAATCCAATCTCTTACATCTCCACAGTGAACTTGTCTGTTTTTTTCATTCTACGTGGCAGACAGATAAGAGGCAGTAAAGAATATGGCTATTACTATGTAAGGCTCCATAGCGATCCAGTCAAGTCCTTTATCTTTTGTTTTCTCAAATTCTCCACCAGTTGCTCCAGCATGAAATTGTTCCAGTTCCCATTATAGATATCAAATTCTATGGAGGGCTCTTGTCAATAAAGCATAATCTATTATTTTTACTGATTATATCTAATAAAAATTTTTAATTTGCACCAAAGAGTGTTAAATAGTATTTAAAAAATGATGGTTCGACTATGGATATTTATGACGTAATAATCGTAGGGGCTGGCCCGGCAGGGTTAATGGCAGCCAGGGAATTTACGAGAAGCAACCTGAAGTACTTAATCGTAGATTCAAAAAGTAGGATCGGTTATCCATTAAGATGTGGCGAGGTGACGAGAGAGGATACCTTTCTCGAATTATTTGAGCATACTGATTATCCATTCATCACGAACAAAATATCCAGATTCTCTTTTCATGTGAACAATGTCCAAAGGTCCATTAAGCAAAACTTTTTAATGCTTGATAAACCACAATTCCTGGAATGGCTCTCAAAGCCTGTTAAAGACCACATAAACCTTGATACCCGATTCGAGACTCTTATTAGAAAGGATGGTGTCTTAGAGATAATCACAAATAAGGGTTGCCTTCAGACGAAGCTAGCGGTTATAGCTAGTGGGACTCATTATAAACTTCAAAAAGAACTGGGCCTGATAAAAAAAGATGTGGAATTGGTTCCCTGTATCGGAGGACTTTTCAAGAACAGAACATTGGCCCCAGATACTGCCCGTTTTTACTACGATGAAGAGAACTTTGTTGCCTCATGGGTCTTCCCTAAGGGCGGTGACGTCATCAACGCAGGTGCCGGCATTATCCTGAACAACAACAAGACAGACAAGCGCAATCTAAAAGACGTCTTCAAGAAACTCATGAAAGAATTTAAAATACCTTTTGAAGGAGAGCCTAGTTTCGGCGGGAGTTATGTAACGAGTGGTCCCATTGATAAGACATATGGTGACCATATCCTATTTTGCGGTGATTCCGCCGGACAGGTTTTCGCTGGGGTGGGTGAAGGCATATACTTTTCTCTAAAGGCGGGTCAGATTGCGGGTAAAACCACCATAGAGGCTGTAAAGGGTGACAATTACAGCAGCCAATTCCTTCAAAGATATGAAAGGAGTTGGAAAAAATCTTTTGGCCAACAAATGGATGCTGGCATACTTTTTGCAACAGGTCTTTTTTTCTTAATGAGACACCGCCTTATGTGCACAGCTCTAAGGATCGTAAATCCAAAGGAGATTCAGAATCTCTGGTTAAAAGGAGAGGTTTCACTAAGATTGAAACTACTCTCTCTGTTCCTAAAGTCATTGGGTTACTCTGCAAAGAGGTAATGGGCATCCCTCACGCTCTACGTCTGATTTCACCATAGCGGCAGAGTGCGGCCATTGCGCTAACCGCTTTTTCTGGACCATAAAAACAGGGAATATCATCATCCTGCAGGAACTTCGTAATCACTTCGATATCTCTCCCCATGAAAGTAGAGCAGATAATGGGTTTTTTATAATCCTTTGGCAACTGGGCAAGGTTCTTGCTGAGGCCTTTCATCATCTCCGTTAGCTGTTCCATATTAACTGCTGACACCTCCGGGTCTGCGTCATACCCCCTCAACCAAGATGTCGCCATCAAACCGTGTATAATCAGACCGTCAATGCCATGATCTTCCAAAATCAGCCTGGGCATCTTGTCGGTCATTAAGGCGATGTCTCTGAAATAGGTAAGATCCACAGGGTTCTTATAGGAGCCAGTAGAAGGTACCAGTGGTTTAAGCCGGGCCTGTAACTCCGGAGAAAAGATAGGGACCTTGAGATCATATTTTTCGCAAGCATCGGACAGGGATGCGGCCGGACCGCCAGATTGTGTGAGAATAGCAACTCTTCGACCAGCAGGAATGGGTTGGGTGGCTAGAGCCCAGGCCCATTCGTATAACTCTTCTATGGTGTGGGCTTCCATGACCCCCGCTTGGTTAAAGAGTCCGCTGTAAAGGCTGTTTGGTGCACAGATGGCACCGGTGTGGGTTGCTGATGATCGGGCACCTGCTTCTGTGCCCCCCACATATAGAACTACAATGGGTTTTTTTGTACTCACCCGTCTTGCCATTTCAAGAAAGGCTCGCGGTCTTTTGATACCCTCAATATAGATAGCTATGGCCAGAGTTTCCGGATCGTTCCCAAGGTAATCTATGCAGTCCACCAGATCCAGGTCCGCTTGGTTACCCACACTCATAGCTCTGCTATATCGAATCCCCTTCTGCTCCAGGTAATGTATGACTTGAGTGACGTAAGTACCGCTCTGGGAGATCAATCCCAAGGGACCAGGGCCCTGAAAATAGGGGAACGTGGTCATGTTTAAATTTCGATACGGGTTAATGATCCCTATGCAATTGGGGCCAAGAAAGCGAATACCGTGAGTTTGGGCCAGTGCCAAGATTTCGTTTTCGAGTTTTTTCCCGCCAGCCCCCGTTTCCCCGAAGCCTCCGGATATGATCACAGCGTTTCGGACACCTTTGACTCCGCAATCTTTGATGATATCAGGGACTACTCTGGTTGGAACGCAGATCACCGCCAAATCAACAACATCAGGTATGTCACTAACTGCTTTGTAGGCCTTAAGTCCCATTACCTCTTTCTCTTTCGGGTGAACTGGATATAAACGGCCTACAAAGCCCCCCTTCAGGGTGTTGATTAGTAGCACACTTCCCATTGTGTCTACATTATTGGATGCCCCAACCATGGCTATGGCTTCCGCATTGAACATTTCGGGTAAAGGGTTAAAAGAGATTTTTTCTGCCATCACTATCTCCGATGTTACATGGTATTATACTCGTGTCGTGTCAATGATTCAGTTGTCATCTCGGCCCCTTCGATTAACTCAGGGTAAACTCAGGGAGAGATCTTATAATGACTTAAATCCACTAAGATTTCTCGTTCCACGGCTCGACTGAGACTTCGACCCGAGCGACTCGACTTGAGCTCGACGACAAGTCTCAAGGCCGAGGGGCTCATCGAAGTCTCGAAATGACAGTTTATTAAAGATATTTCTAGGACACAACACTAGAGCCACTTGAAATTTTAGGCCATAAAGTACCTGAGTTGGCATTATTTGTATGAGTTACTATTTTATCTACCTCCCCAACGCACGTCAATTACATTGCTTCAACAAACCCAACGAGTTACTAAGAGGAGCATCAAATAGTTTGCGCCCCCACCCTGCCCTCCCCCTGAGGGGGAGGGTTTGGGTGGGGGTGAAGTACTGTTGATTTGCTTATGCCCAGTGCAAATAATATTATGCTCTCAGTAGTAAATTTAACATGGCACAATTTACTGAAATTTACTGTGATTGAGGGTTAGCCGCAATTCCCCTTGACTTTAAATCATTTTTCAATATTAATAACAATTATTTATTGTCTTTTTTATTAAAACTCCTAATGAGGGATGATCCTCGAGGAGCAGCCTATAAAAGGGAGGGCTTTATGGACAAGAGAAAAAAGATGCGAGAAAGCGCCCTGGTCAGTATCCAAGAAGCACAAAAAGAGGATGAAGAGATAATCGATCTTGACATTAAATTAAAAAAAGAAGGCCCTGGTCCTTACGTCTTTCATCACACGGCGTTTGTAGAACTGAACCCACCCTATGATGGGAGACATATCACTACGTGGCTGACTGGGTTGCCATGGGGCACCAAGGCTGTTAGTGTTTGGGCTACGGAAAATTTTGGAACCGTTGCCGATGGTAGCGAACCCCATGCAGGCCGTGCAAAAGTCTTTACACATAGTGTCCAGTTAGCGGGAGGTGGTAGTGTATGCAGGGTGATCTGGTCAGTGGATTGGCCGGAAGCCGGTAAGGTGACTATGCCGTGCTCTCTTATCTTAATGGGCATGGCGGAAGACTTGTAACGATAAGGAAAAGAGGAGGGGACAGAACAACGACTGGAGCCGAAACCTTAAAAGCTATTTTAGATAAATCAATAGGAAGGGATAAAAATGTCAAAACTCTTTGAAAGTACTCATATCAATGGTATGACCCTCAAAAACCGTTTCATTCGATCCGCCACATTTGAGGCCATGGCTGATGAGAAAGGAGCTTCCACATCCGACCTGATCAATCTCACTCGAGATCTTGCGGCCGGTGATGTGGGGTTAGTCATCACCGGTTATGCATATGTTAACCTGAAAGGAAAGTCGAGAGAGAGACAAACAGGTGTATACACTGATGAGTTGATTCCGAGTCTCACCCGATTGGCCGATGCCGTTCATGAGGAAGGCGGGACCATTGTCATGCAGATCGCCCATACGGGATGTAATTCCTTTGTCATTCCCCCAGGGGAAAAAGCCTTAGGCCCGTCCCCGATGAAAATGCCCCAGGGTTGCGAATGTCGTGAAATGACAAAAGAAGAGCTATCACAAACAGTAGAGGATTTCGTGAAGGCGGCTGTAAGGGTAAAAACATCGGGGTTCGATGGGGTGCAGCTTCACGGAGCACATGGATATTTTATCAGTCAGTTCCTTTCTCCCTATTATAACAAGAGAACCGATGAATACGGGGGAAGCTTAGAAAATCGATCCAGGTTAGTTTTAGAGATTTTACGCGGTGTACGAAAGGCTGTTGGGGACGAGTATCCCGTCATGATTAAAATCAACTCCGACGATGGTCTTGAAGGAGGATTTAAAAAAGAGGAGATGGTTCAGGTATGCGGTATGCTGGAAAAGGAGGGGATCGATGCCATTGAGGTCAGCGGCGGTACCCATCTGAGCCCGGATGAATATTCCTTTTCCCGCAAAACCGGCATTGTTTCGGAAGATAAGGAGCTCTACTTTGGCGAAGCCGCTAAGTTATACAAGGAAAAGATCGGAGTCCCTCTGATGCTGGTGGGAGGAATCCGATCCTTTCGTGTTGCTGAACGTGTTGTCGATGAAGGGCTTGCCGATTATGTCTCTTTATGCCGCCCGCTGATCCGTGAACCTCACCTCATTAGCCGTTGGCAATCCGGGGACACCAGGAGGGCTGCTTGCATCTCATGCAACGAGTGCTTTACACCGGTGCGTTCAGGGGAAGGTTTGCACTGCGTTACAGACGCGAAAATACGGAGTAAAAAAAGCAAATAGAGATTCGTTCAGCAAAAAAACTCTTTCACCAAGTGAAGACGTCCTCATTGAAAAACCTTGCTGCATTGGCTGATCCTTGATACTGGTTCCTTGATACTGGATGTTTATGAATCCTACTCCTGATGGCATGCAGGTTATCAAGCATCGAGTCCCACCAAAACAAGCGGGAAATCCGGCATCGGCCCGGTAAAGGTAACTGTCTCAAACATATCTGCAATGGCAGTTTAATCGATTTTATACATCGTTAGGGTTAATAGTGTAGGGTAGACATTATGGAAACTCGTCGTTTTGGACGTACAGATCATATGAGCACGGTTGCTATTTTTGGCACTTACGCTCTTTCACAAGCCACCCAAGATGAAGCTGATAAGGTAATGGACAGGATCATGGAGGCCGGTGTCAACCATATTGACGTGGCTCCATCCTATGGAAACGCAGAAGAATGTCTTGGTCCCTGGTTGGCCCGAGAACGTAGTCGCTTTTTCTTGGGTTGCAAAACTACGGAACGAGCAAAAGATGATGCTGCTGAATCACTGCATCGCTCTCTCGAGCGTTTAAAGGTCGATTATTTTGACTTGTTTCAGATGCATGCCGTCAACAGTATCGAAGGGCTGGATCAAGTTACAAAGACTGGCGGCGCTTTAGATGCCATCGTGGAGGCTCGGGAGGCCGGTTTAGTTCGATATATAGGCATTACGGGCCATATTCCGGCGACCTATATTGAGGCTTTAGACCGCTTTGATTTTGACTCGGTATTGTTTCCTTACAACTTTGTCCAGGCCGCTGATTCCGAGTACCGGCAAGTTGTGGGGGAGCTCCTCAAGAAATGCCGTGCCAGAGATGTGGGGGTCATGGTAATAAAATCCATTGCAAAAAGCCCATGGGGTGAGAAGCCTCAAACAAAAAATACCTGGTATGAACCTTTCATCGATCCTGAGCAGATCCAGCAGGCGGTCAACTTTGTCCTTTCACAGGACATCACCGGTATCTGCACAGTTGGAGATGCCACTCTGATGCCGCTGGTACTCGAAGCCTGTGAAAATTACAAAAAGCTCAGTGAAACAGAGCAGGAAACATTGATGGTTTCTGGCGGAGAACATGAACCTTTGTTTCCGAGCCGACTTGCCCCTAAAGCAAAGAAATGAATGGGGTGATTATGAACTTTGTTTCTATTGATCTGGATAAGTGTAATGAGTGTGGTGAGTGTGTGAATGTATGTCTGTATCATAGCCGCCCATACCGTGACCCTGACGGCCAGGACCATGGGTCTGGAATCATGCTATATCGGTGTTTTGGAAATCTCGGCCCAATATTATCCACCCATCATGGATGAATTGAATTTACCACCCAAACATAAGATATTTAGTGTATTAGCACTGGGTTATCCAGAACAAAAATATCTGAGAACTGTTGACCGACAACCTATGAAGGTCAGATGGGAATAGATTTAGCGACATCATGATTGACAATCAGAAATAACCCTTCTTTTTTGATTTATAATAATCAGTTGACCTAAAGGCCCCAAAACAGAATAATATAGACTACCAGCTCTATAATGAGATCTATGGAATTTCGGGTTGCTCTTATATATTTTTAATGACACTATCAATCCACAATTAGAGAGAAAGTAAGTGTAAACCATGGCCAAGATAGATGAATGCCAAAATTTTTTAATGGAAGGGAGATGCCATAGCTGGATAATTGATCATTTCAAATCTGGGGAATATTCTGGGAATAAGGATCATACAAAGAAAGAACAGATTGAAAAAGCTGATAAGATCTGTTCTAAGTGTCCAAACTTCAAAAAAAAGGATTCACCAGAATCACACTCTGCAACCCACCAGCTTTTTCGAAAAGGTAAGCTCGTCATTTCCTAATTATATGGAACGAAACCATGCCACTGCCCTGGGAACCTTCAAAAACTCTCCTATGAATTGATGCGTTCTCTACCGAGCTTAAACAAGACTGAATATCTGGATGAACTTGTCAGGTTCATCAACCGATATAAACGCCTATTCGTGCTCACCGGGGCTGGGTGCAGTACTGAATCAGGCATTCCGGATTATCGTGACGACAACGGCGAGTGGAAACACCGGCAGCCTGTGCAATATCAAGATTTTGTGAGAAGCGAGAGCGCCCGTCGGCAATACTGGGCACGCAGCATGGCTGGTTGGAGGCTCATAGCCCAGGCTAAACCCAATCGGGCCCATGTCGCGCTGGCACGATTAGAGGCATCCGGGTTCGTTCACCAGCTAGTCACCCAGAACGTGGACGGCTTGCACCAGAAGGCGGGTAGCCGGAAGGTGATTGACCTCCATGGCCGACTCGATACAGTGGAATGTCTGGATTGCCATAAACGAATATCGCGGGAAACGTTTCAGCAGGAATTAGAGGACCGCAATCCGGTCTTCAAGGACCTCGCCGCTACCATCGCACCGGATGGGGATGTCCAGATGGAAGGGGTGGACTTCAGGCGGTTTCAAATACCGGCGTGCCCAAAGTGTGCGGGAATCCTAAAGCCCGGTGTTGTGTTCTTCGGGGAGTCCGTTCCGCACCCACGGGTCGATCTGGCTTACGCCCGCCTGCAGGAATCCGACGCCCTTCTGGTGGCTGGCTCGTCATTGATGATATTCTCCGGCTATCGATTCTGCATCGCCGCCAAAAAACAGAACAAGCCTATCATTGCCATCAATCTCGGCAGGACACGTGCCGACCCGGACCTTACATTCAAAGTGGAGTTGCAGTGCGGAAGGGTACTCTCCGAGGTTGCCGCTCAGTTGAGGTTATAAGTGGGAATAATTTTTTAAAAAAGAAGTTAGATTACCTGCTCCTCCCTCAGTTTTTCGATCTTCTCCTGAGAGTATCCCAAGAGTTGAGAAAGAACCTCATTGTTGTGTTGTCCCAGGGTGGGAGGAGAAAGAAACTTTTTTCTGAGCTCTGGCGGCGTCGTGGATATCTTGATAGGGTTCCCGGTCTGCTTTACCTGACCCCCCAGGGTATGATCCACAGATACCACCATGTCGTTGGCCAACACCTGGGGGTCATTGAGCGCTTGATCGAGCTTATTCAAGGGTGCGCAAGGTATATCTGCTTCATTGAGCACCTTGAGCCACTCCTCAGTCGTCTTTGTGAGAAAGACCTCTTTCAGGATGGGTAACAGATCAGCCTTGTGTTCTTCAATGTGATCATCGCTGAAGCGGGGATCGTCTATCAGTTCCTCCCTATTTATCGCTTTGCACAAGTCTGGGAACTTAAAAACAGCGGCTATGGTGATATAGTCATCCTGAGTCTCGAAGCAGTCGTAAAGGGCAAGGGTTCGATGACCAGCGCCCACACGTCCCGGCACCTCACCTGAAATGAAATAATAGCCCGCTTCATAGGCCAAAAGGGCTATCATGTTCTCAAGAAGGGATGTCTCCACTTTTGCCCCGACTCCTGTTCGCTCTCTTTTATATAGGGCAGCCAGAATACCGTGAACAGCAAACATTCCGGCTCCCTGGTCAGCGATGGCTATGCCTGACCTCACAGGAGGTCTGCCCTCCTCACCCGTAATACTCATGGAACCACTAGCCGCCTGGATTACCAGATCATAGGCGGGTAGAAGCCGATAAGGACCCTTTGAACCGTAACCGGTAATGGAGCAGCAGATGATTCTCGGATTGATCTCTTTTAGGGTATTGTAGTCAATTTTCAGTCGTTCGAGGACTCCCGACCTGAAATTATCGTAAACAACATCTGATATCTTCACCAGATCATAAAAGATTTCTCTACCCTTATCCGTTCGGACATCCAGCGTTATGCTCTTTTTACTCCGGTTAACGCTCATGAAATAGGCATCTTGACCCTTATAGGAGTACTTCCCCGTTGCATCTTCCCTTGATCCAATCGCCTCGATCTTAATAATCTCTGCCCCCAGGTCCCCCAGCAAAAGGGAACCGTAGGGTCCGGCAAGAGCCCTCGTGAGATCCAGAACCCTTAATCCTTCCAGTGCATTTTCCATTCCTCTTTCTTCCCTCCTTATGGCCCGGTAAATTTAAATTTTCGAACTTGTCTAGGTAGTTCGGAAGCAGCGCCAATATGGGGCATGTCTCTCCTTCACGGCAGAAAGCACACGTTTCACTTCCTCAGTCACATGTGGTGCCTCATCCTCCTTGTCACCATAGGGGTCCTCTGCCCGGTAGTTTTCATCCTCGGCAAGGGCAGCAGTGATGGTGCAAGCGCAGCTTATGGCTACCTTCGGGTCATACCCACCAGCGGTCTCCGATACCATCCTTCCCCCACAGATCTCGTTTGCCACCTTGTTAGCCATGTTGGTGGCGATGGGGTAGGTATTGAGGTCTAAGGCAAGACTGGTCAGTGGATCCATAAAATGGGTATCGCCATTGATGATGAACAGTATGATGTCCGGAGCAAACTCCAACGCAAGAGGTGGAAATATCTCTGAAAGGGCATTCAGGTAGCTTTCGCGCGTCGTTCCTGGAGGAAGCGGCACGTTGACATTGTAACCTTTGCCCCTACCCTCCCCTATCTCCTCCCCATAACCCATCACACTGGGGTAGAGTGTGCGGGGATCCTGATGAAGGGATATGTAGAGGACGCTGGGGTCGTCATAGAATATATCCTGAATCCCGTTGCCGTGATGGCAGTCGCAATCGAGAACCAGGGCCTTCTCCAGTTTCTTCTCCCGCTGCAATCGCTTGATGACAATGGCCTCCTGGTTGAAGTAGCAAAAACCAAAGGTAATCCCACCGTGTCGGCGCATGGCATGATGTCCGCCAAAGGCAAGGTTTTGCATGGCGCGGTCGTATTGTCCCTCCAAAACAGCCTCGAATCCATACAGCAATCCCCCGGCCTGGAGCTTGGTGCGCTCATAGGTGCCCACAGGGACTGGAGTGTCGCCATCCAGCCAACCACCCTCCCCGCTCAGCTGCTTAATCTGGTCCAGTAGCGACTGATCGTGAGCAGCGAGGATGTCCTCATCGGACACCTCCAGCTCATTGTCAACGATGGACATCCCCAGCCGATCCACCAGCCCGTCCTTATAGAGTTGTTGCACGTAGAGAGCCAGACGATCCGCCCTCAACGGATGGCTGGGGCCGAAATCATGTTCTGCTACTTTTTTCTGGTAGATGAGACAGAGTTTCTTCATCGGTTACGCCCAACTAATGGGTTCAAATTAAAACCCCGGCCGAAGCCGGGGTATCCAGATGTGCCGTTACTTTTATATATATCTCTTTCCTCCTTAATAAGTCAGAGTTTCAATAAATATAACGAACACCCCAGAATTAAAATTATATTTACAAGGAATGATATAATATTTCAACCTCGAATCTATAAAATATATGATACTTAAAATCTTGTACTTACCAAAAACAAAAGTCAATATATTTCTTATTTGGGTTCTTCGCTATGGTTTATTTTTTTCAACGCCGAGAATCCTTAACCAAATAGTATCTTATGGGCATTCCCATAAAGTATTGCCTCTATGGTTTTATCACTCAATGGCAAAGATTTTATGGATTCAATGTTCTCTCCTATGTCCGTGGGCATAGCAGGCCAATCGGAACCAAATATGATCTTCTCTCTGTTTTTCTCAAACTCCGGAAAATAGATAAGCAGATTTTGTGGTGGCAGACCTGTAATATCCATATACACATTTTTATGAAAACGGGAAAGGAAGAAACACTCATTATACCAAAACCCCCTCCCGCTGTGTGCCATGACAATAATTAAATCAGGGAAATCAACAGCAACATCATCCAGGTAAATAGGGGCACAATATTTTAACCGGGTTCCCCTGAAGATTGAAGATCCAACATGAAATATGATGGGTATCTTCAATTCCTGAGCTTTAGCATACAGGGGATACAGTCTTGATTCATTTGGGTAAAAAAATTGATAGGAAGGGAGGAGCTTTAATCCTTTTATCCCCAAATCCCTTACATAATGTTCGAGTTTAGAATCCAGATCAGGATGTGTATTTGGATTCAGAGAAGCAAAGGGAATAAGCATGTCTTGTCCATTGCAGTATTCCAGAACGGCCTCTGTGGGGACAAAAGAGCTTGTTGCAGGAGCATATTCAGGCAAGATAACAGCATAGGTCACCCCTTGGGATTTTAAATGCTCCGTGAACAAGTGCGGATTGTTTGCATACTCATCAATCTTGTAAAAAAAATCAGGATTCACCTCTTCCAAAAAATTTAGCGTTGTGGGATTCACCATATCTTTTGTTAGTAGATGAGTGTGAAAATCAATAATGTCCATAGGGATTTTCCTCGAAAAAAAAGATCATTTGATGAGGGTTCTGGTTAAATGACCACGTTCCGCATCCTCAATCAAGGAGGTGATTTTAAACAGATATTTTAAGGTCCGTTTCAGCTGCTCTGACAAGGGCTGAGACCTCGCTGCTGTGCGGGATCTTTTAAAGAATTAATGAAGCTCACCGCAGTCCCGCCTCGGGACAGGGTATTCTGGCGAAGGCGAATAAAGAAGATTATCGAATCGTGAACTTCAGCCTCTCTATGACTTTGAATTTACCCGCCGGCCAGTTGTAATAGAGCCGGGCTTCGTAGTTACCCGGAGAAAGATTGGTGATTGTAAAGGTCCCCGACCTTCGACCCTTAGTATAAGTCCAATTTCCCCACTTATCGTCCGGCGTTCCCACCGGTACCACTGTCAGCCAGTCTTGCTGGTTGCCCGGCGTGTCAAACCAACTCAACTCAACTGGCGAACCTGGGGGAATAACTGCCGATGGTAATGATAAATGTTGGCCCCTCACTTGGCCATATGCCAAAGCTGAGTTATAAGCCAAAAGCCATAACGCCACCACAACCATCAAAGTCCTTTGCATTCTCTGACCTCCCTATGATAAAAGATCCTCGACAATCCGAGTGTCATGAAAAATAACTATAGTTCAAAGGCTTGTCAAGGCAAATACAAGCTTACAAAAAATCCAGATCAACCAGCCATTAAGATAATAAGTAATGGTTAACAAAAGTTATTATTCTTATGAAATTGTTACGCCTTGTTTTTTTGTGGGGACTTTTGTAAGATCAATTCCCAATAAAGAGGGAACATGATGTCAGGAGAAAAACAGTATAAAGCCTTGTGGCCACGTGGCAGAAAGGCCAGAGAGAACCACCCTCTTGCCAGGCGCCCTGGTACTTTTGAAGGACTAACGATCTGCGAATTATGGGATGGGCTGTTCCGTGGGAATCAAATATTCCCTATCCTCAGAGAAAAATTATCGGAACGATATCCCGGCGTGAAAATTATTCCTTGGACCGACTTTCCAAGAGATGGAGACCATGGTTTTCCGGATTGGGAGGCTCATCCTGATGTGCTGACGGAAAAAGGATGCGATATGGTTATAGTGGGAACAGGCGCATGAGGGAGTTGCACGCCTGCGGTCGTGCGGGCAAGCATAAAGGCAGAGAAGATAGGTCTTCCTAGTGCGTCACTCGTCACTGAGGGTTTTATTGATCAAGGACAATTGACTGCTGAAGGTTCAGGGATGCCCTGTCTTCCCCTAGCCATGATCTCTGGTCATACGGATATATATAATGATGAGGAGTTCCAAAAGATCATTGAAACAGTAACCCTTGATCAGACCATAAAAGCCCTGACTATACAACCCGAAGACGCGAAACCAGTTCATGAGCCGGGACCCAGAGATGTTGTATTTACGGGCACCTTCGAGGAAGTCAATGAGTTTTTCTATGGGAACAAGTGGCAGGAGGGGATTCCCATTGTGCCTCCTACCATGGAAAAGGTCGAGGAATTTTTAAAATTTACGAACCGAGTTGCCGATGAAGTGATTGGTGAACTTCTTCCTGACAGACGTGAGGCCACCATCTGGAACATCGCCGTCAATGGTGTGATGGCGGGATGCCGTCCGGAATACATGCCGGTGTTAGTTGCCATTGCAGAGGTTTTAGCCGATCCCCGATACGGCGTGGAACATAGTTCGAATACGCCGGGCGCGGAAGAATTGATCACCATAAACGGTCCTATCATCAAAGATCTGGAATTTAACTACACTCAGGGGGCCCTTCGTGTTGGATTCCAGGCCAACACCAGCATCGGTCGGTTCGTAAGACTGTATCTAAGAAACGTGGCAGGCTTCCGACCACATGAAACCGATAAGGGAACTTTCGGCAATACCTGGAGGGTGGTTTTGGCAGAGAATGAGGATGTATTGGCCAAAATCGGCTGGAAGCCTACGAGTTTCTACCAGGGATTCAAGGAAGGTGACAATGTGGTCACAATTGCCAGGTACACGAGTGGCGGGGTCATCGTCTCCGTATTTGGAGATACGGCTGACAAAGTCCTCCCTTATCTTGGGGACGGCCTGGTCAGACACACCGGTTGGGAATTAATTTTTACCACCGGTCTGCCGGCCAACCCGGGGTTTGCTCGTACTCAAAGGCCTCATCTTATTTTAAGTCCATGCATCGCTGAAGTGATAGCCAAGAGTGGCTTTTCAAAGAAGGACGTGCAGAAGTATCTGTATGAGCATGCCAGGATTCCGGCACGGAGATTCGAGGAGATATTGTCGTGGATGTCCCCTGAAAGGATCGATCTATGTCAATTGGTTGAAGCGGGGATTGCTCCAGAGCAGTTCTGCGAGTCCAATGATCCAGACCGGATGGTTCCTATAGTTTGCTCGGCGGACGATTTCCTCATCACCGTGAGCGGCGATCCCCTTAGAAACAACGCGTATGCGTTGACGTCCAATGGGATATTCGGTTATACCACCAGCAAGAAGATTGAGTTGCCATCCAACTGGGAAGGATTGCTCCAAGAGGCCTGGATGAGATGAGAGAAGAAGTAGAAAAAGACCTGAATGAGGTTGCAAAGTCTTCCCTGAAAAAAATCACCTCTGGCGACGCCTTTGCCAAATTGGTTGGAACAGAATTACTCGAACTCCAACCCGGTTTTGCCCGTGCATCTCTCAAGATCACTGAGCATATAGTGAACGTCCATCAAATGGCCCACGGGGCAGCCATCTTCACATTAGCCGATCTGGTTTGTGAGGCAGCGGGAAATAGCTTTGGCGAACCGGCAATAGCGCTCCAGACAAGCATTCATTACTTGGCTGCGGGGAAACGCGGAGATCTCCTCACGGCTACCGCGAAGTTGACCGACCGATCTGAATCCATAGGCGTGATTGAGTTTGAAGTTAAAAATCATGAAGGACGTCTCCTTTCCGCAGGCCAACAGATTGTTATCTTTAGAAAGAGAAATGATGAAAAAACTTAATGTTTAACGATAGCAAATAACAGTATCACTATTCCATCATAAGCTGAAGAAGTTCTTAAAGAGGCTCGAGAAAAACTTCGATGCATGTGATAGAGTTTCATAAAGACGCCGATGAGGAGATGAAAGCAGCAGCCGTTTATTATGAAGAACAAGTTCCAGGGCTCGGAGATGACTTCATACGATAAATCCTTATTCCTATGATGGTTTTTGTTATAATTTTCCAATTTAATTATATTGGCCATTGCTTCCTTCATTGGAATAATTCATTGGAAGATTTGAACGGAATTAGAAAAGAAATTCTTGACAAATTCTACTCTAATTAAATAAATTGAAACTGATTCCAGCCAAACATGGGCAGGATCACCTCTCCAATTGAACCTCTTTTGTTACTCCTCTGATTCAGGCTCTCGATTCTGCCTGAGTTTTATGCTCTTTAATTCTCCCATTCTAAGTAACTCCCTTCATTAATCGGCTTTTTTTTGGAGGAGAAAATGAAATGCCCAAACTGCCAGCATGAAAATCCTGATGAAGCAAAATTCTGTATCAAATGCGGCAAGCCCATGGAATTTCACTGTCCGAAGTGTGGTGCCAAAACACCGGTTAGTGGGGATTTCTGCATGGAGTGTGGGCACCCTTTAAAAGAAATCCCTCCCATCGATTACTCTGAACCCCAATCTTACACTCCCAAATTCCTCGCAGATAAAATCCTCACAACCCGCAGTTCTATAGAAGGCGAACGAAAGCTGGTGACCGTATTTTTTGCTGATGTAGCGAACTACACATCCATCTCTGAGAATTTAGACCCTGAAGAAGTCCACCAGATCATGGATGGGTGCTTCAAGATCCTGATGGATTAAATACACAAGTACGAGGGAACGATTAACCAATTCACGGGCGATGGGGTTATGGCTCTCTTTGGTGCGCCTGTAGCCCATGAGGATCATGCCCAACGAGCGTGTTATGCTGCTTTATCTATCCAGAATGCCATGAGAGAGTATGGAGAAAGGATAAAAAAGGACACGGGTGTGGATTTCAAGGTGCGCATCGGTCTTAACTCCGGCCCGGTGATTGTTGGTTCTATAGGTGATGATCTTAGGATGGATTATACGGCCGTCGGAGATACAACCAATCTTGCATCAAGAATGGAAAGCGCTTCAAGCCCTGGTAATGTTTTGGTTTCAAAGAATACCCATAGGCTTGCTAAGGATTTCTTTGAATTTGAGACCCCGGCAAAGATTGAAGTGAAAGGGAAGGAGGAACTGCAAGAAGCCTATAGACTCCTTAGAACCAGTGAAATTGATACCCGATTCAAAGCTTCGGTGGCCAAGGGCCTGACAAGGTTTGTGGGACGTAAAAATTCAATGTCTGCTCTCATGGAAGTCTATGAAAAGGCCAGGTCTGGTTCAGGACAGGTTGTAGGGATCGTGGGTGAAGCGGGTGTGGGGAAATCCAGACTTCTCCTCGAATTCAGGCATCGAACCATCCAGGATCAATACACGTACCTTGAAGGCCGGTGTCTCCATTATGGTGGGTCCATAGCCTACTTGCCCATATTGGATATTTTAAAATCCTATTTTGAGATTAAAGAAGGAGATAGGGAATATATTATTAAGAAAAAGATCAAGGATAAGAGCTTAGAGCTTGATGAAAAACTTGAAAACGTCATACCACCCTTCCAGGACCTCTTATCACTCAAAGTAGATGAGGAAGAATATGTTAAACTCGAACCCAAACAGAAAAGGGAAAAGACCTTTGAAGCCATTCGGGATCTTTTTAGTAGAGAGAGTCAAAACAGACTCCTCATTCTTGTTGTTGAGGACCATCACTGGATCGACAAGACCTCCGAAGAGTTTTTAGACTATTTAATCGGATGGCTGACCAATGCCCGTATTATGCTCATCCTTCTTTATCGGCCGGAATATACCCATCAATGGGGCAGCAAATCCTGCTATAGCAAGATTGGTTTGACTCAACTTACCACCAAATCAAGCGCCGAACTGGTGCAAGCCATGCTGGAAGACGGAGAAGTGGTGCCTGAGCTAAAAGAACTTGTCATCAACAGGGCTGGAGGCAATCCCCTCTTCATGGAAGAATTCACCGGCAGCCTTTTGGAAAATGGCTCCATTGAAAAAAGAGATAAGAAGTATGTTTTAACCAGAAAGGTATCAGAAATCCAGGTGCCCGATACCATTCAGGGGATTATTGCTGCCCGCATTGATCGGGTGGAGGAGAGTCTCAAACGGATTATGCAGGTGGCATCCGTGATCGGGAGAGAATTTGCCTTTAGTATTTTACAGACAATCACCGGTATGCGTGAAGAACTCAAATCCCATCTCCTTAATCTTCAGGGGTTGGAGTTCATTTATGAGAAGCAACTTTTCCCTGAATTGGAATACATATTTAAACACGCCATCACTCAGGAGGTGGCTTATAACAGCTTGCTTGTGAAAAGGAGAAGGGAGATTCATGAAAAGATAGGAAATGCAATAGAAGAACTATACCTGAAAAGGTTAGAAGAGTTCTACGAGATTCTGGCCTACCACTACCAGCGGAGCGATAATCGAGAAAAGGCAGCAGAGTATCTTATGTTGGCTGCAAAAAAGGCAGCATACAGATTTGCTGGAGAGGAAGCGATGGTCTTTAGTGAGGAAGCCTTGAAGATCCTGGATAATCTCCCTTCCACCGAAGAGAATGAGAAGCTGAGGATAGATATAGAATTTCTCCAGTTGAAACTTAAGGCGATCTCTGATGAGATTGTTCCGTTTTAATCTGTCTCTTTATCCTATTTAAGTGGTGCTTGATCTCAAGAAAGGAGGAAATATTAATGGCTAAAAAAATAGCAGATCGAGGCATTTCGGTGATACCCGACAGATGCCATGGCTGTTTAACCTGTCAATTACGCTGCTCCCTCAGGGCTACTGGCAAGTTTAACCCTTCAAAGGCCAATATAATGGTATCGAGAGTCGCAGGGGGATACGAGTATCGGCACACCTTTACTGATGAATGCGATGGGTGTGAAGGAGAGTATCTCTGTGTTCAATGGTGTCCCTATGGGACCCCTAGGCTTGGAAAGGAGATAACCATGGAATTTAAAGGATATGCCGGATCTGGTTTATGGGTAGATTTATCGACTGGTGACATTAAAAAAGAGTCCCTGGACCCAGATCTCGTCAGTCGATTCGTGGGTGGTCATGGCTTTACGAACAAGCTTGCCTATGACCTCATAGATACAGACACGGACCCTCTCTCCCCGGAAAATGTGGTGATCATTGGCTCAGGCGCCCTCTCCGGCACACTGGCTCCGGGTAGCACAAAGGTTATGGCAACAACAAAGTTGCCCATCAATAATGCCATAGGCACGCCCTTTGGTGGCGGCTTCAGCCATCTCCTAAAATGTGCTGGCTACGATTATATCGTTATTACGGGGCGGGCTGACAAACCCGTTTATCTGAAGATCATGGATGACGATGTGGGTCTCATGGATGCTGGTGATGTTTGGGGAAAAGATATTTTTGAAACCACAGACCTGTTGAGGGGAAAACACGGCGCTGAAAGCAGTGTCATTGCCATAGGTCAGGCCGGGGAGAATCTGGTGAGGATCTCTTTTGCTTTAGTAGACAAATTTGGCACCCTGGGAAGAGGAGGTCTTGGCGCTGTTTTCGGATCGAAGAACCTTAAAGCATTGGTAGTGAACGGCACTAAGGGGGTCCCTATTGCAGATGCAGATGGTTTTATACAGGTAGCCGATGCGGTAAGGCACAAAATGCTGAAATACCCTTTCCGCAAGGAGTGGTTGAAATTTGGACCTGGCATTGGTGCCATGGTATTTAGTAAATTTTTGGGAACTTATAGGAACTGGGAGAAAGCCTTGATACGGGATGAAGACTGGCCTGACCCGCTTCAGATATGGACGAAGATTTATAAATCCGGCCATTCATGCCCTACCTGCCTGTTGAATTGCAGGGCGTTGGTCAGACTGGAGGAAGGGGAATATGCGGGTCTAACAGCCCCTACTTCCACTATCATGGAATCTAATGGTTGGGTTGGTCGATATGATGCGTTTGATCTTAACAGGTCAGTCAAATATCTCGACCTCTGCAATAGATATGGACTCGATATGAGTTCAGTGAATGCCCTTATAGACTATGCCATTGACCTCTATCAGAATGGAATCATCACAAGAGAAGATACTGATGGACTGGAACTTAACTGGGATGCTCCTACTGTCGCAAATCTTATAGAAAAGATATGCCGCCGGGAAGGCATTGGCGACACCCTGGCAGATGGTTTGATCCCTATCTCAAAGAGATTTGGCAAACTAGCAGAAGAACGTGTCGTTGCCATTAAAGGCTTAGGGCCTTACGGGGACCCGAGACACCAACTCATAGGCTGGGAGCTTTCAGAATGCGTAAACCCCAGAGGATCTTACGTTGCCCCTGGGATAACACCGGCCTTTACACCGGGCAGGACCCCAGATCAGATCGCAAGGTATTGCCGTAAGCTGAGGGTCCCAGAGGAGGCGATAGACAGGATCTGTTACAGCAGTACGGAATTCAATCTTCCCCGGCTTATCAAGTTTGCCGAGGACTGGTATTCTGTCTATTCCTGCCTTGGCATTTGTATACGTCAACCGGTTATGCTGAGCTATGACCCGCAGGAAGCCGCTCAGCTCTACACCTCGGCCACGGGGATTGATATAACCCCCGAAGAACTCCACAAAGCAGGGGAGCGGGCCTGGAATATTCTCAAGGCGGCAAATGTGAGAGAAGGGTTCACGAGGAAAGATGACAGATTCCCTGATAAATTCCTTGAGCCCCTCAAAGCAGGGGATAAAGAGATCAGATTGATGAATTATAATAGAACAAAAGAGTTGACGCGGGACGATGTTGAAAAGATGTTCGATGACTACTACGACGAGAGGGGCTGGGACATCGAGAAAGGAATTCCCACAAGGCAGAAACTTGAAGATTTAGATCTCAAGGATGTCGCTACAGATCTGGAAAAGAGTGGGTTTATTTAAAATAATCTAATAAATAACGATTCAGCATGGAAATGATGCCCATATTATTATCTTCTCAGGGATTTGGCTGATTCTAATGATATTGCTATGTGTTTGATTTAATGGTATTCTTAAAAAATCAATCCATCATTTAACCTGTTAACTAGGTCGGTGAATCAAAGGGGTAAATGCAGAAACAAAGTGTATATATAGAAACAACGGTAGTAAGTTACCTCACAGCACGGACTAGCAGGGACTTGATTGTGGTTGCTCATCAGCAAGTTACGGTGGAATGGTGGGAGAATGAACTCCCAAAATTAAAGCCATTTATTTCACCAATTGTCATTGAAGAGATATCAAGAGGGGATGAATCAGCATCAAAATTGCGTCTAGAAAAAATAGCCAAATTTCCAGTTTTGGAAATCACGGATGAGGTTCGGGAACTTGCAGAACTTTATTTTGAAAAAATACCCATACCTGATAAAGCCAGAGGTGATGCCTTTCATTTAGCTCTTGCCACATGTCATGGCATGGATTTTCTTGTATCTTGGAATTTTAGCCACATACTCAGTGCGCGTGTCAGGACGGTAATCCAGGAAATAAATACGATCCGTGGGATTTCAACACCAATAATTTGTACTCCAGAAGAACTTATGGAAGGATAAAATGATTAAAGATCCAATTGTTCAAGAAGTACGTGATATACGGCACCGGATTGAAAAGGAATGTCATCAAGATCCAGAAAAATATTATCGACACCTCAAGTCGCTTCAAGAAAAACTTGGTGAACGCCTTGTTTGTCGTAAACCAAATCCTTTGCCCGTTGCAAAACAAAAAATAGTATAAAATTAAGTTTTAACTAGGGAAATGGATAGTCTATTAGAAGGGCCCATCTTACCGAATGAGAAAGAAGCACTGAATGACCTTAGAACTGCATTACAGGAGAATTACAAGCTCTTGGATTTGAGATTATTTGGCTCTAAGGCTAGAGGAACAGACTCGCAAGATTCGGATCTAGATATCATGATAGTCCTTGAGGATTACTCTCCGACGATTGAATCTGAAATTGATGATCTTATCTTTGAGATTAATCTTGAATACAATTGTTTTATTACCGCACTTTTTTTCAGTAGTGAGGAACTCGAAATGGGACCCCTTGTTGAGTCTCCAATTTATAAGAAGATTATGCAAGAAGGTATTATCCTGTGAATACCGACGAGAAAAAAAGAGAACTTGTTTTGTATAGACTTCAGCTCTAAATACCCCCCTTCTAAAAAAGGGCTCTTTTCTTTCGGAGGGCAACATGAAATGTCCATCCTGCCAGCATGAGAATCCTGAAGGTGCTAAATTCTGTAATGGATGCGGTAATAAATTAGAGGTTGCCTGCCCAGCATGTAATCAGATTAATCCTCCAGGTAGTAGGTTTTGCAATGAATGCGGTCATAAATTAACCCAACCTTCAGAACCTGCCCCTAAAGAACTCTCATTTGATGAAAAGATCAAAAAGATTCAAAAATACCTTCCTAAAGGTCTAACCGACAAAATCCTATCTCAAAGGGACAAGATTGAAGGAGAGAAGAAGCAGGTCACAGTCATGTTCGCCGATATGGAGGGATTTACTCCTCTTGTTGAGAAGCTAGGTCCAGAAGAGGCTTACTCTATCATGGATGAGGTCTACGAGATTCTCATTCATAAAGTCCATGACTACGAGGGTACGGTCAACGAAATGACCGGAGACGGAATTATGGCTCTTTTCGGAGCCCCCATCGCCCTGGAAGATGCTCCACAACGAGCTATCCGTTCTGCTTATGCAATCCACAGAGAGATGGTGAAGTTCAGCGATAAAATGAAACAAGAGAAAGAAGGCATACAATCCCTCAAAATGCGGATTGGTATTCACACAGGTCCTGTTGTCGTAGGAACATTGGGCAATGATCTTAGGGTTGAATTCAAGGCAGTGGGTGATACGGTAAATTTAGCATCTAGGATGGAGGATTTGGCAGAGCCAGGTGCCACCTACGTTACAGAAGAAACATTTAAGCTCACTGAAGGTCTTTTTCGCTATGAATCCCTTGGGGATAAAGAAATTAAAGGCAAAGAAGAACCAGTAAAAGCATACCGTGTAATTGGCCCCAGTACCCGTAGGACGAGGTTTGATGTTAGCGCTGAGAGGGGTCTAACGCCCTTTGTTGGAAGGGAGAGGGAGCTTGAGCTTTTACGTGATGGTTTTGAGAGAGCCAAGGAGGGCCGAGGACAGGCATTTTCTATCATAGCAGAAGCAGGGGTTGGTAAATCTAGATTGTTGTATGAGTTTAGAAAGGCCGTAGCCAACGAAGAGGTGACATTTCTAGAGGGTAAATGCTTATCTTATAGCCGGGGAGTAGCCTATCATCCTATCATCGACCTCTATAAATCAAATTTCGATATCAGGGAGAACGATTCAGATTACCAAATAAAGGATAAGGTCAAAAGGGGTCTTAAGCAATTTGATGTAGATGAAGCCTCCGCTCTTCCATATCTTCTCGAACTTTTATCGGTTAAGGACAGCGGTTTCGACCAGATACCTTTGAGCCCTGAGGGCAAGAAAGACCGAATGATAGAGACAATAATACGAATCCCTCTTAAGGGTTCTGAGATTCGGCCACTTATCATGGTAATTGAAGATCTACATTGGATAGATAAGAGTTCTGAGGATTTCATGAAGTACGTGCTGGACAGCATTTCAGGGGCAAGGGTACTCCTGATATTTACCTACCGGCCTGAGTTTGTGCATACATGGGGAGGGAGGTCGTATCACAATCAGGTAAATTTGAACCGGCTCTCCAATAGGGAAAGCATGGCAATGGTGAACCATCTTTTGGGTACGGAGGATATAGAAAGTGATCTAGAAAACCTGATTCTGGAAAAGACAGAAGGTGTCCCTTTTTTCATTGAGGAGTTTGTTAAATCATTTAAAGATCTAAAGATCATTGAGAAAAAGGATAACAGATACCATCTGATAAAAGATATCCAAGACCTGGCTATACCAGCGACTATTCAAGATGTCATTATGGCTAGGGTTGATTCCTTATCTGAGGGGGCTAAAGAAGTTCTTCAGACAGGATCTGTGATTGAAAGGGAGTTCAGCTATGAGTTAATAAAGCGGAGCATGGATCTTTCGGAACAGGAACTTCTGTCCCATCTATCGATCCTAAAGGATGTAGAGCTTCTTTATGAGCGAGGCATATATCCTCAATCGACTTATATCTTTAAACATTCTCTGACCCGTGAAGTGGTCTATGACTCCATACTGAGCAAGAGGAAGAAGATTCTTCATGAAACGATAGGCAATAGCATTGAGGGTTTATACAAAGATAATCTTGATGAATATTATGGAGTCTTAATAGAACATTTTATCAATGGCGAGAATTATGAGAAAGGGGCGGAGTATTCGAGG